>Ga0302240_1001744_pt1 | contig 16306 bp, 9 predicted proteins | sample AAG_UR_His_MG_FD_193538 | JGI IMG/M metagenome (GOLD analysis project Ga0302240, IMG submission 193538) | Enriched activated sludge microbial communities from anaerobic digester in WTTP, New Holstein, Wisconsin, United States - AAG_UR_His | ecosystem: Engineered > Bioreactor > Anaerobic >... | reverse complement strand
AATCTGGAAAGAGATAGATCAATCAGATTTGCTTCATCTTTTGTAACCCTGTATTCTATTATTTTCTTTTTCGGTTCAAAGGGATATAGCTGGTTAAGCCCCATAGATTTTATGGCAATATTAATTATTTCTTCTTTTGGAACTCCGGGACATTGCCCCTGTTTTTCAAGAAAATATTTTCCTGCCATTAACATGGCTTCTTCAGGTATAAGTCCGACTATCTCACTTCCTGTTACCAGAACTCCAAGCTTATCTGCTTCTTTTCTGATTTCTTCAAAGGCTATATGAGGAGGTGTTATCCTGTAATTTGTGAGGTTTATTGAAACCTGACATTGACCGTATTCTTCTATATACCATCCTACTGCTTTTATTGCTTTCAATGTTCCAGAGATTTTTATTGTATTGCCCTTTTCATCTTTTAAGATTTTGCCCTGTCCATCTCTTTTTGCTCTGCCTGCTTCTCTTATGTTCATAGCAATTTCTCTTGCCAGTTTCTTATCTTTTGTATTGAGATTAACATTATATGCTATAAGAAATTCTCTGGCTCCTATTACTGTAGCTCCTGCACGGGAGTTAAAGATAGCTTCTCCATAGTCCGGTTTCCATAGAGGATCATTCAATTTTTCTTTAAGGCCTTCATATTCTCCCTGTCTTATAGTAGCCAGATTTTTTCTTTCAGGACTTTTTGCTGCTTCCTCATATAAATAAACAGGTATATGAAGCTCTTCTCCCACTTTTTTACCGAGTTCATTTGCCAGTTTTACACATTCTTCCATAGTTACTTCCCTTACAGGTATAAGGGGACACACATCAGTTGCGCCTATCCTTGCGTGAGCACCTTTATGACCGGCCATATCTATAAGTTCTGCAGCTTTTTTTATGGCATTAAAAGCAGCTATTTTAATCTGTTCCGGAGAGCCTATAAATGTAACTACAGTTCTATTAGTATCTGCACCTGGATCTACATCTAAAAGGGTTATGTCCGGAACATGTTGAATTTCTTTTGTTATAGCATCTATTACAGATTTGTTTCGTCCTTCACTGAAGTTTGGAACACACTCTACAAGTTTCAAAATAATCTCACCTCTTACAAAAAAGTTTATGAGATATTTTAACATTTTTAATGTAATCTAGCAAGAATATAAAATTAATACTATTTTGCTACAAAATGTATTAAATTCAACCTTGAGGCTACTTAGTACCGCCACAGGCAAGTTAGTATTCATCTCACGAGTCTGTCTCTGTCCGGGCTCTTACGCAAAATCTATGATCCTGTTACAATGAAATCTGTTATTACAAGAATATACAGTTTTGTATTTATTTAAGTTATAATTTTCTCCTTTGACGGCATATCTTTTGCTCCAGAGCCCGGACAGAGACAGGTATATATGTTTTTTGGATACTTTTTTACCTGTGGCGGTACTTAGTACCGCAACAGACAAGTTAGTATTCATCTCACAAGTCTGTCTCTGTCCGGGCTCTTACGCAAAATCTATGATCCTGTTACAATGAAATCTGTTATTACAAGAATATACAGTTTTGTATTTATTTAAGTTATAATTTTCTCCTTTGACGGCATATCTTTTGCTCCAGAGCCCGGGCAGAGACAGGTGTATATGTTTTTTGGATACTTTTTTACCTGTTGCGGTACTTAGATTATACTTCTTATACCTGAGGAATATACTTTAAATTTCAATAGGGAATTAAGTTAAAACTTTCTTTAAGGACGCCATCTTTTTTCTCCGTAGCTTCAAGGCCGGGTTTACTGTTTTGACTAACTATATATATAATATACATCCAGGTTAAAGCGAATCCGTATCAGATGAGAAGTGAAAATGTGAAAGATAATGAGTAACTAATCCTTATTCATTATGTATTACTGTTTACTTTTGCTGGAGTAGTATTTTTGGGAAAAAAGAATCTTAAGGCAGGATACATCCTCCTGGCCCAGGCATACTCGTCATGTAATCCTTTAACATCTTCCACATATTTCAGGTTGACACCTTTAACAAAACCTTTTTTAATTAAAATATCTCTTAAGACTCTATTAAAATGTACAGGTCGATAGATTTCTTTCAATATTTTTTTTAAGTTTTCCTTTCTTGTGCCTGCCCCTTCTTTTCTACCTATATCAAGCCATATTTTTATATTTGATGGTTCAACTTCCCAGTTCCTTGTAAGATCAAACATGACACCGAAATCCCACCATAAAGAAGGAGAAATTACTGCCAGTTTACTGAAAACATCAGAGTGTTTTATCCCTGCATAAAGACTGAGTATACCTCCCAGAGATGAACCGCCGAAAGCTATATGCTCTCTATTTGATTCCGCTCTGTAAGATTTTTCTATCAATGGTTTTACTTCTTCTATTACAAATTTAAGATAAAGGCTTGCCCCTCCTCCATTTTTTTCCAGCATGTCATAGGTTGGTGTATATTCATATTCCCTCTTGTTAGTATTTGCTATTCCTACTATAAGAATTTCTTCCATATAGCCTTTTTTTAGCATTTTATCTATTATTATATCCATATTCCATTTTTTGAACCATTGGCCTTCCTGATATATGGTAAAGAGATTCTGCCCATCATTCATATAAAATACAGGATAAGACTTTGAAGATTCTTTATTATATCCCGGTGGTAAAAGGATATATATTTTTCTTGTATTTTTTAGAAATTTTGAGGTTATCTCTTTTACGTCTATAATCATTCTCTACGCGCTCCTATCGGAATTTGGATTATAAGTTATAATATTGGGTATATAAAATTCTATTACTTCCATGTAAATCCTCCGTCTGTGCTTTTAAAATACCCTTTGGGAGTGTTAACCCTTATTGAGATTGGATTTTCTTTATCTATATCTATATTGTAAATTTTATTACCGGGAATAGATTGAATAATTTCCCAGTGTTTTCCTTCATCTGATGTTTTATGAAGATCCATATTTTTATTATATTTGATATATAATTCACCTTTTTCATTTAATGAAATAATTTCAGTTCTTTTACCGGTTTTATACCAGTAGATATTTTTATAATTACCCCGGCTGGCACTATTTATATCTAAATCTTCAGGCCATTTTATACTTTCCCAGCTATTTCCGGAGTCCTTACTTACTATGAGATAATTATATATTAATAATTCTTTATCCAGGGTATATTCGTTTTTAGATAACAAAACAAATATTTTCCCTCCCGGCCCGGAAAATATTTTTTCTATATTAATTTTGTTATTTTCAGGGATAGCCTCTGCCCAATGTTTTATTTTACTCATTAAAGAAGAACTTTTAGATACAGGTTCTAATTGTTTTCCCTCGGGAAGAGGGTCAAAACCGCATAAATGCCAGCTTATACCCGTATCTTTTGATGTAAAAAGGCCTTCTTCTGTGAGAGCATATACGTTTTCTGGAGAAGAATATGTAATCTCTTTTACACTGGAGGGGATTTTTAAAACTTCATCCCAGGTGATACCTCCATTATCTGATCTTATTATAGAGTGATGTGCTTTTTTAGAGTTATAACCTTCTGTAAGGGCTATTATAATGTTGGGTTCATTTTTAATTACATATATATCTTTAATCATATTATCTGTTTTCAGTAATTTATACCAGCTAATTCCACCATCTTCAGATTTATAAAGAAGAGATTTATCATTTTTATCCCCGGGAGCTATATAAAGTGTATTTTTTTTGAAAGGATCCTGCCAGGTATCATTGTCTTTTGTAGAATATCCGTATTTTGTCCATGGTTCTTTTACATTATCAGAGAGAATTTCTTCAAGAGCCGAAATAAGCCTTTCATTAATGGATCTATCTTTTATTAATTCTTTTCTGTAAAGGTTAAGAAGAGCTTCTCTTGTTTTATAATTTTTATATAATTTGAGTTTTTCTTTAACCTCTTTATTATCTTTATTGTCAAGTCCTTCTACAAGGAAAGACCAGTGACCAAGAGATTTTTCTTCCAGTTCAACTATGAATTCTTTTGCTTCTATAGTTTTATTTGAACCCTTCCAGAAAACACCTTCAAAGAGGTTAATATACTCTTTAAAAGCCTTGAGAGCCTGTGATGGTTCCTCACTTTCTTTGTAAATAAGCCCCAGAGTGAATAATGCAAGAGGGCTTTTATCTTTTTCTCTCCAGCACAGTTTTTTTGCCTCTTCTATTTTACCGAGTCTATAGTAACAATGACCGAGATGAGAATTCAGTTCTGTTTCTATATCATCTTCTTCCGGTGAATAAATTGTTATGAGATTCATTGCCTTTATATATAATTCAGAAGCTTTTTCTATTTCATCTTTCTCTTCGTATACTGTACCTAAACAGTAGTATATCTTTTTTGAGAAAGGATTTAACTTGAGTGCTCTTTCATAGCATTCTATAGACTCAAAGAAATTTTTCTCTGCTTTATAGTTTGAGCCTTTATCCATTAATTCCTTTGATTCTTTTATAGAGGAACTGAATATTTCTCTTTTTAATTCAAGATTTTTAAATTTAGAATTATTTATAAGCATTGTTATATACGGATCTTCTTTATTTAGAAATATTATATCATTTTTTTCATAAAGTTCTTTATTTACCAGAAAATTCCCTGCTATAAGTGATGTAGGACTGTTCTCTGTAATATATTCAGATATTTCTTTAAAATCTTTTATTATAATAATAAGATTTTCTTCACAGGAAACTATGATATCAGTCATTACTGTTTCTATGCTTATAGGGCTTCCTTTCAGTTCTATAGTTTGAGTTTTCAGGAGAAAGTTTTTTCTGTCTCCAGAGAATATATCCAGTGTCCGGGAATTATAGTTTGCTGTAATCAGATCCGTTATACCATCTTTATTTAAGTCTGTAGCCAGAAGAAACACAGGATTTCCTCCTGATGTGAACTCAAGGGGGGCATTAAATGTACCATCTCCCTTACCAGGTATTATTGTTACTGTATTAGAGAGATTTTTAGCCACTGCTATGTCTTCAATATTATCACCATTAAAATCTCCACAGGTAATTTTCACTGGTTCAGATGGAATTTCATAATTGTCACCCTTCTGGAAGGTTCCATCACCGTTACCAATAAGGACAGAAATATTATTGGATTTAGAATTTGCCACAGCAATATCTTTATTCCCATCACTGTTAAAATCTCCTGAAGTTATATCAATTGTTCTTTTCCCTGTTTTAGTAAACCATATTTCTTTGAATTCACCCTGTCCATTTCCGAGTAATACTGATATGCCGTTATAGAGTTTATTTACTACTGCCAGATCCAGGAAGCCATCTTTATTAAAATCTTCTGTAATTACTTTGCAGGGATATTCTCTTGTTTTAAGAGTCCATCCATAAAAAGTACCTATTGATGTTCCCAGAAGAATACTCAGATTATTTGACAATGCATTGGCTGTTACTAAATCTGTTATTCCATCCTGATTAAAATCTCCTTTACATATTGCCAGGGGACATGACCCGGTCAGACCGGCAATTCCGTCATAAAAATCCCCCTTCCCAAGTCCCCAGGTGATGTATAAATAAGGTTTATCTGTGGGGATAGATACTATGTCTATATTATTATCCCCGTTAAAATCCCCTGTTACAATTCTTGCCGGATTGGGTCCTGTTTTATAGGAGATAACCTTATTCAGGTTATTTATTATACTCAGAGTATTATCTAATGAATTAGCTGTAATTATATCCAGAAGTCCATCTCCATTTATGTCTTTTATATCTATCCCCAGAGGTCCCAGTCCTGTTTTTATATTTATCCTTTCTCCGAAACGACCATTCCCCAGATTTAAAAGAACTGTAATCTGGTTAAAATCAGGGTTTGAAATTATAAGATCAGGATATATATCATCATTGTAATAACTGGAGATGAGATAGCCCGGATTACCCACTCCTCCTTTAAAATGATCTATGTCTAAAGTCTTTCCTCCTGTAATAACAATGATTTCTTTTCCTCTATTAGCAGTGGATTTTATATGAGGTATTTCTTTCGGTGAAGTTTCTATAGTGGTGTCAATAAGAGCTATATCAGAAATTCCGTCCAGATTAAAATCATCTACCGTAAGATGGGAGGGATTCTGAACCTCCGGATATTTTATAGATTCTTTAAAAGTTCCATCACCTTTCCCGGGTAGAACCAGCAAGGTTTTCTCTCCTGCAATTAAAAGATCCAGATTTCTGTCACCATTAAAATCTCCTGAGGAAAGAAGTGAAATGTTGACAATATTATTTATAGTTTCAAGTTTGTTTATAATAAAATTTCCTTCATCAGTTCCGAAAAGAAATGACAGGTTATTAAGAGCCGAATTTGCTATTACCAGATCGATATTTCCATCATTATTAAAATCCCCTGAAGTCATTGCTACAGGATTTTGACCCACAGAATAGTATGAATATGTGAATTCTCTCGTTTCATTACCCATCAGTATGTGGACACAGTTTAATTTATAATCACAGATTGCCAGATCGGATATATTGTTATGATCGAAATCACCTGTTAGAATAGCTCTTAGATCATTACCTGCAGGGATGATAAATTCGGAGAAGTCTTTTCCCTGTGCCATTAGTTTATTTGTATTTAATGCAGTTAATAAAATGAGATACAATATAAATTTTTTAAACATGTTTTTTGAATACTCTTTTACCTGGAGCAGTACTAAGGCTTCAATTATATCAGATATTTTATATTTCTTCCAGTATATTGAACAGGAGTTACGCAAATTTTCATAAAAAACCAATAAATTCAGGAGTCAGAATAAAGCCTGAATCTCCCGAATCCTGGCTCCTGTATTCTGAATCTTTCTCTTTTTAATTTTTAAAATGCGTAACTCCTTTTTAAAAGGTAAAATTTATTTCAAATTAAAACAGTGGTAAATCCCCTGTTTATTTTTAATTTCAATGTTAACAAAATGTTAACAAAAACTTATTTACTTCAGGTTTTTTTCCATTATAATAAAATTATGTAGATATATTTAAGATTATATCAAATTAATTATAAAAAGGAGGTCAGGAAGTCTATGAAGATTAACACTGGGGTCACACCGGCTCAACTTTCCACTACAACAAAAGTGAAAGCTGAAGAAAAAGGTGTGGATCCGAAAGATGGTTTTGTTCAGAGTGGTGGAGTCAGTGAAGAAGTAGTTGTGCCAAAAAATCTGGTATTGAAAGCTGCAAAAGAAAATCAAGAAGTTCATACACCTACAACTATGGAAAAAGCCGGTGAAACAGCTGATAAAATTGGCGGTATAATAGGCGGAGCCGTGGGACTCGGAGCTGTTGGTTTCGGTCTTTATAGCGGAGGTCTCGGAGGTCTTATAACCGGTGGAACTATAGGACTCGGTTTTGGCCCTGCAAAAGCTATAATGACAGGGCAGGTTGGTTTTGACATAGTAAAAACAGTATTTTCTACCGGTGGAGCTATGGCAAAAGCCGGTATTGTTCTCGGCGCCGGTGCTGCAGCCATAGGAGCAGGAGTAATTGGATATAAGGTTGGCAAGGCCGCAGGTATGATACCGGGTTATGCTGTGGGTATTCCTGTAGGTTTACTCAGCAGTAAGGAACCTGAACTGGTAGAAAAGCCACAGCCCAAAAAGAAACACAAAGCAGGTAAACTTGCTACAGGGATAGCAGGTGTTGTAGGTGGCACAACAGCTATTATGGGTGGAACAGGCGGTGCCCTTATAGGAGCGGGTATAGGAACTGCAGGAGCCACTGTGTCAGGACTTTTACTGAAGGATTTGACACTTGCCTCACTCGGTCAGGGAGGATTATTAGGAGCCGCTGTGGGAGGAGGAGTTATGGCTATAGCAGCCGGTTATGGCGGTTATAAACTTGTAGAGTGGGCAGCCAGTGCTATTAATAAAGCCAAAGAAACTGGTGAACATGTAATAAATACCGTTACTGATGCAGCTAAACCGAAAGAATAAGTTAAATTTATATAAATGTTAGGAGGTTATAAGTAATGGAGATTAAAGGAACAGCTGTCAGGCCGACAACTCTTGCTGCTACAGGCAAGAGTGAGGCGAAAAAGACAGAGGGACCAAAAGACGGTTTTGTGTCAAGCGCTCTTAAAGAAGAGCCAGTAGTTACAAAAGAAATGATTATGAGCCAGCTCAAAGCTGATAAAAAGTCTGAGAAGACTGATGAAGGCGGCGAGAAATGGAATGACAAAGTAGGGAATGTGGTAGGCGGCGCTCTTGGAGTGGGATTAGTTATTCCTGGACTTTATGGCGGAATTATTGGCGGAACAGTAGCAGGTGGATTGGCAGGTCTGGGTTTTGGACCGGCAAATGCTGTTCTTCATGGAGCTCAGGGACTTTCTTTTATAGGAACTGTATTTAACACCGGTGGAGCAGTGGCTAAAGCTGCTATAGTAGCAGGGACAGCCTGTGCCGGTGTGGGTGCTTTTATGGCAGGAAATGCTATTGGTAAAGGAATATTCCTTTCTAAAGATAGTGAAGATAGTTCTAAAGTCAAATATAAAGAAGGTAATGTAACAAAGGCTGCCGAAGGTTTACTCGGTGGTGTGGGACTTATTACAGGTGGAGTCGGCGGAGCAGCTCTTGGACTTGGTCTTGGAGGTGGCGTTAGCTTACTCTCCGGTATTATAGCGGAAAATGTAGCACTTTCTTCAATAGGAACAGGTAGTTTAATAGGTGCTGCCGCAGGAGCAGTTATATTAGGCGGTCTTTCTGCCTATGGTGGTTACAGTATAGCAAAGGCTGCAGGTAAAAGTGGAAGCTGGATTAAAGATAAGATAATGCCTGATAAGGAAAGTATAGCTCTTGCTGAAAGAAGAGAACAGGTTGCGAAGAAAGAAGGAGAATTTAATGCCCTGGGCAGTGAGGTAAAAGGTAAGGTAGCAGATTTAGAGCAATATTTCACAACCCAGGAAGTTGCCCTTGATGCAAAGCAAAAGGAAACTAAGACTTATATAGACCAGCAGGAAGCAGCTCTGGCAGATAAAAAAGTTGCAAGTGAAAAATATATTGCTGAGAAACAGGCAGCTCTTGATAAAAGAGAAAAAGAAGTTAAAGCAGCAGATGCCAATATAGAAGGTATAATAAATGGTAAAGCTGATGGTATATTTGCTGAGATAAGAAAACCTACTGATAAGAAATATGCAGATCTTCATACAGGGTTGGATGGGGAACAGGCTAAAGCTGATGAAAGAGATGGAAAGCTTAAAGAAAGAGAACAAACTCAGGCTGCATCTGTTGAAACAAAAACAGTAGAAGCCTATAATGAAAAGATGAAACCTGTTAATGCAAAATATGAGAAACTTCATACAGATCTAAATGAGAGAGATGCAAGACTCAATCAGTGGGATAAAGATATTAATATTGAGAATGCCTCCCTGGATAAACAGATTGAAGCAGATGGCCTGAAGGATTATGAAGCAAGAAAACCTGCCCTTGAAGCAGAATATAAGCAGAAAGAGATTACTCTCAGGGGTGATTATAAACAGAAGACTATTGATGCTGATAACAAGCAGATAACTGACTTACAACAACTTGGTGATGAGCATAATAGAAAGATGAACAATCTTGAAAGCAGCCATACAGGCAGAATGAATGAGCTCTCCAATAAAGAAATGAGACTTAATCAGGAAAAGGGAAGATTGGAATCTGAAAATACTTCTCTTTCTTCACAGCTTTCTACAGCTCAGATGCATGAAAGCAATGCTAATTCTCATTTAATGCAGGCCCAGAGCAATTATAATTCTGTAGTGGGTTCAGCCAAAAGCGCCAGAGATAGTGCAGTGAGTGAAAGAGATAGAGTGGCAAGTCAGCTGAGATCAGTGGAACAGCAGATTCAGACCCTTGAAGGCCAGGCAAGAAAGTTTATAAATGATAAAGCCACGATTGATGCAAAACTTCCGAGTCTCAGAGCTACAAGAGATAATTTGAAAGCAAAACTGGCACAAATGCAGGCCCAGCATAAATAATTTTAGAAAGGAAGGTTGCTATGAGTACAATAGGAAATTGGTTACAGAAAAACCTTGTTGGCACTAAAGGTTCCGGCTATGATCGGACTCTGGATCAACAGGGAGAGCAGATTAAAAATGATATTAATCATATAAAAGATACAGTTGATACCCTCACACAGCCAGTGGAAGTTTCTGTTGAAGGTAGTTATAAGGATCTTTCTACAAAGGATAAGCTCATCCTTGGCGCTGCTGGAGGGGCAGTAGTAGGCGGTGGAGTCGGTGCTATGATCGGTACCTTTGAAGCTGCTTCAGATAAACCTCAGGTAAATGTACAATGGCAGGAACAGCATATTATGGATGTTAAAGTAGGCTATGAAAAACAGAATATTCCCGGTACTACTGAGGTGGCTACTATGGATGGTCTTCAAAAAGTAACAGTAGATAATGCCTCCATAAGATATCACTTCAGCCCTGAATATACACCTACTGATAAAACCTATAAGGTTCCCGGCGACATTACAGTAGACCATGACTTTACTACAAATTCAGTCTTGGGAGCTGCTAAAGGAGCTGCTATGGGTGCTGTAGGAGGAGTTGCTTTAACCGGTGCATATCTTGCTCTTCATAAGATAAAACATAAAGATGATGAAAAACCGGCAAAGCCTCCTGCAGATGTAAAATATGGTGATGAAACCAGGACAATTATTAAAACTGGAATTATAGGAGCAGGTGTGGGTGCTGTTGTAGGAGGAGTAGATGCTATTATGGAACAGTCAAGAGCTTCCGGTTTCTCTGAAACAGTAAAATGGGAAACTCCTGTTATGAAGAATACAATGGAGGTTCCCAGAGATGCTTCTGTTATGATCCGTGATGATGTTCAATATTCTCAGGATGCTTTCAAGGATTCCCGGCTTTATACTGATCCTGCTAAATTTAATCTTGATAAGCATATGAAGGGTGAGAAGGTAACAGTAGATGCTCAGGTTCCGCAGAAAAACCTGTTTGGTCAGTATAAAATGGATGAACAAACACAGACTGTTGATGGAGTCAAAGCCCGTTATGGTGTAGTGGGGAATGTCTTTGGAGGAGTTGTCCTTGGAGGAGTCCTTGGTGTAGCCAGTGGTGTGGCACTTAATATACTTAAAAAGATGGTAAATGCATAAGGAGGAGGTTAGAGAAAATGAAGATAGAGAAGAGTTTAATTGCTACAACAACAGGTAAACCTCTTACTCCGGCAAAAGCCAAAGAGGCAGAATTAGAACAAAAAGATGCTATTGTTCTGAGTTCCGGCGCCGGAGAAGCTGCTCCGACTCCTTCAAAGGAGGAGATAATGCAGCTCAAATCTCAGACGGAGCCAAAGAAAGCAGGTTTATTTAAAAGTGCTGCTATGTCCTCGAAAGAGTCAGGTGATGCTATGGGCAGGGTAATAGGTAGTGCTTTTGGAATGGGAGGGGCTGTAGGTGGAGCATATCTTGGGACATTAGGTGGCGCGGCTACAATGGGTTTATTAGGACTCGGAGCAGGAGTTCCTGGAGCTATACTTGCCGGCAAAGATGGTTTATCAATAATAGGTAGTGCCTTTGGTGCCGGTGGTACTTTAGCGAAAATAGGCATAGTAGTAGGTACTGCCTGTGGAGCAGTGGGAGGTTATTATATAGGTTCGAAGTTAGGTTATTTAACAGGCTTTGCTCCGGCAGCGGCATTATCATATCCTGTAGGTCTTGTAGGGGCTGCAGTGCATGGTGGGAAGGAAGAGATTCCAGAGGATAAGAAGTTAAAAGAGCCTGTCAGGAAGAGAACAAAGGCTGAGAAGGTAGCATCATCTCTTGTAGGTGGAGTTGGAGTAATAAGTGGAGCTGCCGGTGGAGCGGCCATAGGAGGAGTAATAGCATCAGGGGCAGCTCTTACAGCAGGTCTTGTAGCGAAAGATGTGGCATTAAGTGCCATAACTTCAACAGGTCTTATAGGTGCAGGTATAGGGGCTGCTGCAGGTGCAGTATTACTTGGAGTTGGTGGATATAAGATTATTGATATGGGCGGAGATCTTCTTCATAGTATTGCCCGTGGTGCAGCAAAGGGGAAAGAAAAAGTAGAGCTCGATATGAAGGAAAAAGAGCTGGATAAAAAGATGACAGGTCTTCAGGAAAAGGATAAGGAAGTTCAGGGTAAACGTAAGGAAGCAGAGATTTATTTTACTGACCAGTTTGCTGCTCTTGATGCTGCAAAACAGCAGGAAGATGTTCATGTGGCAAAATCTGAAGCCCAGCTCAAGGAGAATGAAGCTAAGATGGATCAACATGTAGTTGACAAAAATAAAGAATTTGATGGTATTATGGCATCAGTGGCTCAGAAGACAGAGAAACAGGATGGTATTGCTCAGGAGAGAGCAGATAAGAGATTAGATAATCTTAAAGCCACTGAAGAGAATAAGTATCAGACCAGAAAGAAGGGTATAGAAGATTTTAATAAATCCATGGATGCCCGTGATAAAGAATGTGATAGAATAGACCGTGAGATAGACATAATAGTAGACAAACAGTCAGATGAAAGACGTGATAAAACAGCTGCTCAGATGGAAGCCAAATTTCAGTCTGATAAAGCTGTAGTAGATAATAAAGAAAAAGGTCTGGAACAACGTCAGGATACACTGGATAAGAAGAAAGTAGATATGCCAAATCTTATCCATGCAGAAGGAACAAAACATCTTGATAAGAGAGAAAGTGAATTGAAATCAGACCTTGCAGGTGTAGAAGCAGGGCTTCAGAAAGATCTGGATGCTCACAAATCACAGCTAAAGAGTGAATATGACTCACAGGCAAGAGAGTACAACAGTCAGTATACCGGTAGAAAGGGTACTCTCGACAGGGAATATAATGATAAAAACACTCAGGTGGGTTATATAGAAAGCAATGTTCAGTCTCTCCAGAAAGATGTGGATCGTAAGAAAGTACAGATCAGAGATACTGAGGCAAGAGCTTCTCAGAAAGAAGCTGAAGCCAATAGTTTACTCATGAAGACTACTTCTGATAAGAACAGGTATGAACAAGAAGCTTCTACTGCAAGAGCTGAAGCAGGTAGACTCCAGGGGCAGCTTTCTACAGCCCAGGGTACCCTTTCTTCAACTCAGAGAAGAGTGGATCAGGCAAGAAGTGATTATCAGAGAACTGCTACAGAGATGAATCAGGTTCAGGGTGAGATAAATTCTCTTAACAACCAGATAGCTAATTTAATGAAATAGTAAATCAGGGGGCCTTTGGCCCCCCGGTTTACCAGGAAAAGGAAGATAATATGAAGATACTTACAGGTACTTCCAATAATATTAAGATTAATAATGAGGTTAAGGTTCTTCCTCAAAAGGCAGAGAGTGAAAAAACACCTGAGATCCAGGATAAAGTAGATATTCAAAGTGGACCGGTTCTGGCAGAGAAATGTCTGTCTTTTCCTAAAAAGGTTCTGCAATATACACAGCCAAGGTTTTTTTACCATGTTAAACCAGGTAATGTAAAGTCTCTACAGGGTAAACTCTCTCAGGAAAAGCTTTCTATTCTGGCAGAACTGACAAAGTATAAATTCCCTGAAGCAGGTTTTAAAGATGTGCTGACTAAAGTAGGATTTACTGAAGAAGAAAGTGTTCTTGTGCTGAATAATACCTATAAGGGTGAACTTGGAGATAAAGAGAACCCTGATGCAACATCTGCAGCTATGGCAGGTGGTATTCAGGGATATATCTTTGCCGGTGGTCCTGTAGGACTTGTATCAGGGGCTCTTGGAGGTTATGTGGGAACAAAAATAGGGGAAGCCACTAAATCTGAAATGGGTGCCCTTGCAGGAGGTGCTGCTGTTGGTGCCGTTACAGGTGTGGCTACTACAGTTGCTCTGGCAGCACTTCTGGCAGGTGCAATTCCCAATCCCATTACTCTTACGGGAGTTGCTGTACTGGGTGGTCTTGCCGGTTCAGGCGGTGCTCTTAGTGGTAATAAATTTACCTCTGTGGCAGACGGTGTATCGGGAGGAATTACCACAGGCCTTATAGCTCAGGCTTTAACAGGAAATAGTGCTATGACTATTGCCGGTGCAGTAGGCGGTGGAGTAGGTGGTATAGCTCCTACTAAAGCAGGGAAGGTTATTCTGGGTGGAGCAGCTGGTGCTGTTACAGGAGCTGTAAGTACCATACCTGCTTTAATGACCTGGGGTACTGCCGCTCTTCCTATATTGGCTATAAGTGCAGGAGCAGGAGCAATTTCAGGAGCATCAGGGGCGGTAATAGGACCTGTAATAAGACGTACTATAAGAAATGTAACTATGGATGTAGCACAGAAGGCTGATACGAAAGTAGATAAAATGCTTGAAAATCGTACAGTAAGTTCCCCTGTAAAAATAGCAGCAGGAGCAGGCATGGGTGTTATTATGCTGGCTCCTTTAGGAGGTATTTTTGGCGGATCTGCTGGAGTTGCAGTGGGGGCCGGAGCAGGTGCTCTGATTTTCGGTGGAAAAACCCTCTATGATGAAATTAAAAAGAAGAAAGCCCTGGAGAAAAAAGCCGAGGAAAAGTCTGCCCTGCAGGCCTGATTGTTGGAAGTAATTAACTCATATTATATATAACATTAAAAAAGGAAGGGACACTTCTAGGGGTGTCCCTTTATGCATAAATCAGAATAGTAATAGAATATAAAGACAGACTGTGTTGTTCTGGATAAATTATATAGAGAAACTGCTTTAGAAATCAGGAAGAAGGATAGAAATTATAAATAGTGTAGAAAGTGATAAAGAAGATTTGATGCAGGATTTTGTATCAATAATAACAATTTACAGCCAGATTATATGGTTTAAGAAGAAGTAAAAGAAAAACAGAAAAGATAATAAAAACCCTGAAGGAAGAAGAAAAATAAGTTGCTGGAGTGCTTAATTCCTTTCTGCCAAACAGGCAGAAGGAATTTGTCCGTATAGTATATCATTTTAATCTGTCGGAAGAGTTAAAGATAAAGTTATTTTACATAAATAAATATAAGAAATGGTTCAGAAAAGAAGTAAAAATGCAGGGTGAATTAATAGAAGAAGAGATAATAAAAATAGCTTGTAAGATAATAAAAAAGGTTATTAAAAGACATAGATTACCGGGATTTAAGAAATGTAATTTAGCTCTGGATGATAAAGTGGCAAAAATAAGTATAAAGAAAGATGGAGCAAATAGTTTTGATTACTGGATAAAATTATCTACCCTTGTATATGGAAAACCCGTTTATATTCCAATAAAAAGGCCGGTTTATTTTGCATAGAGTATGGAAGATAAGGCGGTTTATTTTTTTAATTTAGAAGGAAAAATATTATTTACTGAAGAATATTTAAATATATTTTTATAATTAAGAAGGAGGAATATTTAGATGAAAAGATCCATAGTGACCCTTTCCCTTGTATTAGTTGCTTTTATTTTAGTATCTTCTATGGCCTTTTGTGCTGAAAAAGAAAGGTATATTACCAGTGATCCTGTTATATCTGTTGTGGATGGTTTCTTTAATGCAGTAGCAGCCAAAGATTTTAAAACTGCCTATTACCTTAAGAGTGAGTGCTGGCGAAAATGGAATGATATGGAATACTTTACCCGTTGTTGGGACAATAATAATGCTATTAAATTAGTGGACAGATTCACTTACAAGAGTAGTGAATGTAAGGCTGTTGTGAAAGTAAGAGTATATACAGAAGATTATGATTGCTGTGGAAAGCTGAATAAAAGATACCATTCGGGGCAAATATATTTAGTCTATGAAAAATGCAGAAGAGCATGGAAGATAGATAAGTGTGCTCTTACTGAAGAGACAAATGGTGTTAATTTTGGTGTCTGGTAAATAATTTTAAAAGATTTTAAATCTTTCCATAAATAAAAGCTTAATATCATTAAGCTTTTATTATTTTGATTAGAGGATAAATAGAAAGGGCTGAAGTAAATCGATACTCTTCCGCCAGTACGTTGATATAAAAATTAGTGGTTAGAGTGTTTCTCAAAAAATTATTCCGAAATTCCACATATAGATTTTACCAGGTTTGGATTATGAAAATCAGACTTTTACATGATAAAACATAATCAGTATCTTCTTTCCGGTATTAAAATATGGTATTATATAACTATGGAACATCATCTGTATGATAAAACATTGAAGGAATTGTTCAGCAGGCCGGAGATAGTAAGGGATTTCCTGAAGGAGTTTGCAGATTCTGACTTTATAAATGATATAGATTTTACCCGTATAGAAAAGAAGAATACCAGTTATATAGCCAAAACCTTTAAGAATAAATATACAGACCTGGCTTTAAAACTGAATATGACAGGCGGTAAATGTGCTTATCTCTACCTGGTCATAGAATTTCAGTCTACTGTAGATAAGCTGATGC
>Ga0302240_1001742_pt1 | contig 16309 bp, 13 predicted proteins | sample AAG_UR_His_MG_FD_193538 | JGI IMG/M metagenome (GOLD analysis project Ga0302240, IMG submission 193538) | Enriched activated sludge microbial communities from anaerobic digester in WTTP, New Holstein, Wisconsin, United States - AAG_UR_His | ecosystem: Engineered > Bioreactor > Anaerobic >... | reverse complement strand
GCATAAATATTAAAAACGAAGCCCTAAGGTTTCTAACCGCTGGTGCGGCGGGGATAGCCTAATAAAAAACTGTTCGTTAGAACGGTGTTCTTAGGAATCCCGTGACTTGAGTCATGGGAGGTTCAAAGCCCAGCTTGTCTTCCGCAATGACAATAAAAGGATAACCAAGGGCCGCTGGGAGCTGGATACCATTGGATTTATAAGCCAGCAGCATGTCGCGCTCCAGTATGGTTTCCAGCGGCATGGAGGTCGTGTAGTTGTCGACGCAGTGGAATATGACCGTGACGGCTTTCGGCTGAACCCCGGCGGACTCGATGAGATCCGCAAGTCTTGCGCCTTCCCACAGCACCGTGGCATCCCAGCCCTCGACGCAGTGGAGGGTGATCAGCCGCTCGTAGGCCGTCAGGTCCAGCACCTCGTCATAGGTGTAAGTCAGTGGTGTGTCGACCAGTCCGGTAACTGTCAACTCGTAGTTATCTATGTTGACCTGCTGAATGCCGCTGATTGAGTTGTCTCGAGGGCCTATGGAAGGATCAAGACGCATCCCTTCATATTCCCGGATTTCCAGCTCCTGATACCTTTTTTCGGTGGCGCTTGTGACGCCGTCTGGACCGGGTTCGGGGCCGTCGTTGATGTCGCAGGCGGTGAGGAGGGGGAGGAAGGTGAGGATCAGCAGCAGGAGCAAAGATCTATGTAATGATTTTACGGTCATGACGGACTCTCCTTTCGCGATCAGGGCAGGGCAGCAGATCGACTTTGAGCCATATGGTGACATAATAGAATTCTTGATCCATTCATACCCCAAATCTTAAATAAACATTAATTGTGTCGGGGACAATTTCAAAACCTGTCCCTGTTGCTGAGTTGAAAGTTGTCCGCGTCCCCAATCCTGAAGTTGTCCGCGCGGCCTGAGGCCTATTGCCCCCAATCCTGAAGTTGTCCGCGTCACTAACCCAACTTAAAACCCAAAGCCCATCTTCCATTCCTTCCATAATTATGCTATGCTTGAACCATACCACCGCACCACTCAAAACTTCATAAACAGTCTTATCAAGAGTCAGGGTAGAGGTTCAGCTCTATGACCCTGCGCCAACCTGCTTTAAAGCAAGGTGGTCCAGCTGAAAGCGATAAGGAGGGAGCCCACATGACCTAACTTCTTTTGCTTGAAAGAGGTTTTTTTATTTTTTTGTTATTTTAAGTCCACCCCAAGGCGCCAATGCCAAAAAACAAACCTCAACGAATAATTCTTAAAGCCCCCAAACTCTAAAAGTCGTTACTCCACCAAAAAAAATACCAATCCAAGGAGAGATTCTCATGTCCAGAACAACCCTTATCAAGTCCGCTGACTTCACAAACATAGCACCATCACCAACCCCGCGCTACAAGCGCGTCCAGGGCGGCAACAGCTGGGCTAGCGCCATGTTCAGATTTACCGCAGACAGTTTCACCTACGCCGCCCGTCTGATCGACAACCTCGATCGCTTCCACTTTCAAAGCCGCTGCAACCTGACCACCGTCTTGAACACCGCTCAGAATCACGACCAAGACCAAGACCAAGACACCCTCCAAGCCTCCGCCCCAACAGGCATCACCTTCTATTGCCGTGGTATCGAAATCGCAACCTTCACAGAAGAAGACATCGAAATCAAGCGCGCCACCGCCGCCTATGCCTTTGATGACCACCTCATCGAAAAATTAAGAACTTTTGGCATCCCAGAAGCGTTTAAAATCCCTCTACACAGGGAAAAAGAACAAAGTCAGAAGAAATAGCTCCCCGGTTACTATTTAGCGAGCTCACCCATACGGGTTAATTTCCAAACCCAAGCCTCAAGCCCCAGCCTCAAGTCCTAACCTCCACACACATCACATCCAAACGCCCAACCCATCCCCCCGAAAGCGAGGTCCCTCCCATGATTCGTAGACTCACCGAAGCCGACCGCCAAACCACCCTGGACTTCCTTATGGAAGAACCCGAAATCAACCTCTTCGCCATAGGCGACATTGAACGCTTCGGCTTCGACGCAACTTTCCAAACCCTCTGGGGCGACTTTGAGGCCGACACAGATCACCTCCAGGCTGTCCTCCTTCGCTACGAAAGCAACTACATCCCGTATATCAAAAGCAATCACTACAACCCGGCCGTCTTCGCCAACATTATGCTCTCAGACCCCGAGTTCAGAATGCTCTCCGGCCGTCTGCCCCTGGTTCGGAGCGTCCAGGAGGCCTTAGCCAAGGCCAGCGAAGCCTTGGAGCGCCCTGAGCCAACCTATATCGAAAAGGTCACCTATTTTTGCAAACTGACCGAAGCCACCCATCTCAACTCCGAGAATCAAACCCAAACCATCAAAATCGCTGCACCAGCCGATGCCCCCCGCATCCTCGATCTCATCAAAGAAATCGATGAATTCAGCGACTCCCTCACCACCACCGAGCAGCGAATGCGCGAAAACATTGAAACAGGCGCCTCCCGCGTCTATTTCATCGAAGACCCCACCGGCCGCCTCCTGACCGTTTCCCAGACAGCCGCCGAAAACTCCGCCTCCGCCATGATCGTGGGCGTCGCCACCCGCAAGGACATGCGCGACCGGGGCCTGATGAGCCAGTGCCTCTCCAGCCTCTGCCGCGACCTCCTCGCGGAAGGCAAAACCCTCTGCCTCTTCTACGACAACCCCCGCGCAGGTTCAGTCTACCACCGCCTGGGCTTCGAAACCATTGACCAGTGGCTCATGCTCATCAAACGTTAATTATTTCTTAATTGTATTTATTTCACCCTTGGAGTATAGTGGTGCTATAATCCAGTTGAGAATGGGTATCATATAATAAAACCCAGCTTAACCCCCATTAAGAAAAGTGGTGAAACCGCATGGAAAAATCCAAAAAACTAAAGATGTTTCTGCCGATGGTCACCTTAACCCTCCTCCTCGCCGCCGCAACAACCCTCGCGGCATGTGCACCGGCAGTGGAACCACCTGCCACACCACCTGTTGCAGAAACTCCGGCGACTCCTGAACCATCAACAGAAACCCCGATAACACCAACTCTCCCGCAGGCCAAAGAGAAAATCTTTGAACCGGCAGGGTCAGATCCGTGGCGCGACTACAGCTTCGAACCCGCCTCCATTGACACTTGGATCAACGAAGAGGGCGACGAAATCCTCGATGTCTGGATCCGAATAGACTACAAAAACAACCCCGGCACTGCGGTTCGAGATGAACAGCAGTGGCACATCGATTTCAAAAATAACCGCTACAAAGTCTCCGACAGCTTCGCCTATGACGCCGAAGGCAACTTCTGCGAAACGTGACATCTTGCTTATGAGGATGTCTCGTGGAGAGATCCGGTGGAAGGCAGTCCGGGCTTTATTGTACTGACTGCGGTGAAAGAGTATGTAGGGGAATGATTTAAAGGAAGCGACAATGGCGGCGTCAGCTGCTGTTGTCGCTACGATTTTTGTTAAAGGAAAACGAATCCCCCCATAGCCTGCGGCGGCTGCCGCGGGCTATGGGGGGATTCATGTCCGAACTTATAATGCGCAAAGCCCGCACATCCCAGCGCGCCTTAAGGCGCTGGGATGTGCGGGCTTCCCATTGAAGAAAACACTCAACATTTCCTAATTCCATTTGTTAGAGTAACTACTCATGAGTTGACTACTCGTAAGTAGATAACTCACAAGTAATTATTCTTACGAAATGACAGCCTCATTAATACTATAAAAAGCCAGTCTGTTTCACCTGTTGGCATAAACCAGGCTTAAAATCCACTTTATGCAGTTTAGTTATTTTTGAAATGTAAAACTAATATAAAAACATTTTTGACGATGGATCCTCCAACGCACACCATTCCAAGATTTTCGAAGCAGAGTCAAAAGGAGTCATCCTTTTTACGCCGCCTAATTATACGTTACAAAATTATAGATTGCAAATATAAACAGATTATATGTTTACAACAGCAATTCGAGTGATATAATTAAATTGGAGGTGAGGCTATGAAGCTGCTTAAAATTGAATTTGAAAACATTGGAATTTTTGAAAAAGGTTTTACGTTCGATTTAACTGCCACGGATAGAGTGACTGAATCCAATCAAGTTGCCAAAATATATAAGTCAATTTACTCACAGAATGTAGTGGCCGTAACAGGTCCAAATGCTTCAGGTAAAACCTCACTATTAAAACTTCTAAGACTGGCTTTTAAAATTGTAATTCATAACGCAGGGCTTGATGACATTAGCCCTATTAACGGTGTTATAAAAGATGGAACGATCATGAAAATTGACTTTTATAATGATAGTATTTTTTATCGATTGATCTCCACTATAGGAATACAGGACCAATTGCAGGACAATAAGTACTATTTCAAAGATGAGATTGTTTATTCAAAAGTTAAATCGGAAGTAAGAAATAAGGAGAGCGTTAATGAATTTGAGAAAATCCTTTTAAAAAGAAGTGATGTAACAAATAACAAAAATAACTTTTTAAAACCACAAGACAGTATAGTATCAATCTATACTCGAAACGATGTCATTTATAGAGATACCATTAGCACGACGAATATCAATATTTATCATAATAGAGGGAATGACATCATGCCATTTGTCAATTTATTTGACAACAGCATTGAATTTATCAAATCAAACAATGAAGAATGTGAGATCAAATTTAAGAATAAAGACAAAAAGTATACAACTAACATTTTTGAAACCGAAAATTATTTGTCCTCCGGCACAATCAAAGGCAGCAACCTTTTTTTTACAATAGCATTAGTCATGAAAACAGGTGGTTATTTAATCATTGATGAAATAGAGAATCACATACAAAAAAAACTTGTTCAAATTCTGATTGGTTTATTTACAGACGAGGAGATCAATAGATTTGGATCAACTCTAATTTTCTCGACGCACTATTCTGAGATCATCGATGTGATTGATAGAAAAGACAATATTTACGTACTTGTAAGAGATCAGGACTTCGTCAGTAAAGTCATCAAATATTCGGAATTAGTAAATAGAAATGATATTAAAAAAAGTGAAATTCTATTGTCGAATTATATCGACGGCACGTCTCCAAGCTATGAACTCATTAAAGATGTGAAGGAGCTATTATGCAAATTGGTGAATTCATAAGTGGACAGCATATAAAAGTCTAACCAAATATAAAGAACTTAGTTTGAGTGATCTTCTAAATAAGGACTTATAAAGCGCAAATGTCTTCACCACATTACTGTATACCTGCGAAAATGTATTTTATCTTCACATCAAAAAAACCAAAAGCCCCACACCCATCCAGCATACTCCAGCTGAATGGGTGTGGGGCTCTTTGATTTTCTATCTACTTTCCCTTCATCCCCACCGCAATCACCGCCGTGATAGGAATTGTGAGCACTAGCCCAATAGTCCCCGCCAAAGACCGGACAATCTCCGTGGCAATCAGATCCAGGTTGATAATCCTTGCCAGCGGCGTGTCATATGCCATAAAGATCAGCAGCAGGGGAATGGAGCTGCCTGTGTAAGCCAGGATCAACGTATTGCTCATAGTCCCCATGATGTCCTTGCCCACGGTCATGCCTGCCGCGAACAGCTGTTTACTTTTCAACAGAGGATTCGCCCTGTGCACCTCGTCAATAGCTGAAGAAATCGACATGGCCACGTCCATGACCGCCCCAAGGGCACCCAGCAAAATTCCGGAAAACATCAGCTCTTTAAAGTTGAAGACTGTCCCTTGAGGGATGTACAGCAGCATTCCGGCTTCCTCCCCGGAAAGTCCGGTCAGCCGCACCATGGAGCCTACCGTGTAGGCCAAAACCCCGGCAATAATAACCCCCAGGGACGCCCCAATAATGGCCGCATAACTCTTGCGCTGAAACCCGCTGATCACCAGGTAAGTCACAATATTGATGACCACCGCAATGCCCACCGTAATCAAAATAGGACTGTACCCTGCCAGCAGCGCCGGCAGCAGCACCTTGTAAACCAGGGTCATGGTAATCACCAGCGTTACAATGGTCTTCAGCCCCTGCATCCGCCCAATGGCCAGCACACACAGCAGGAAGAATCCAGCCAGCCAGTAAATGTAGGTATCTCGCACATAGTCCGATACATACACCACATAATCCCCGGAATCCGGGTACTCCTCAATGTGCACCATGACCTTGTCGCCCTCTGACACCGGCAGTTCATAAATCGAGTTGCCGCTGAGGACATTGATGGTCTCCGTAATCTGACCCTTGAACTTCCCCGTCAGAATCTCCAGCTGCACCGTCTGCTCCAGCGTAATTTGTTCCTCCGGATCAGGGGTGCGCTCCACCACAGACAGCACCCGAGCTTTTTCGGAGTGCGTGATAAAGTCTTCGTCCACCTCTGGCACTTCGGTCATGCCTTCCTCTGGCTGCACTTCTTCAGAGATATTGCCGATGGTCTCTGTGTCAGACACCGCACCCTCATCACTGACGCTTTCCGCCCAAACGCTGCTCATACCAAAAGGGAAGGTCAAGAACAGCGCAATCATCATTACGATTCCAATGGTTCTATAACTTTTGAATTTTAAGTTCTTTCGCATAAATGCCACCTCACAGTGCCTATAGTGTATCATTAGACCCCATCTGACACAAGGCGGACAACACATTGTAACCGCTTCTTAAGGCACTTGGAAACCCTTATGAAATCTCTTAATAATTTCCAATAAATGTTATGTAAATATAAGGTTTAATTAATAGTAATTCCCTAAAAACTTCTTTACACAGTGTATATTTTTAGATACAATCCTTTGGGGGAAGGAAATTAATCCCAGTTTTATGTCAACGACTGCGACTTCGGATCCAGGGAGGTGATCCACGTCAATCCAGCACCGGTAAGGCTATAAGAGCGCTTCAAATGACAATTGAGACGGGCACACAGTAATGTATTCGACAACCACTTTAGCAATCATCGCAGAAGGAGTGGCACTACATGAAGACAAGCCGTCAAAACAAAATGAGAAATCTATTGTCCATGCTGTTAAGTTTAATCTTGATTTTTGGAAGCGCTTCTTTCAGTACAAGTTTAGCCGCCGGCGCCACACAGTCGACGCACTGGGTCAAGCAGTCACCTGGCATAACAGAGGACTGGCATCCTTTGATTGACGAGTTCGAATCCCTCGGTCTGCTGGATGCGCCTATGACGCGCAGCGCCTTTGAAATCCTCATACGGAACAGCTTTGAGGGTCTTGAAGCCTTTGAAATCCCAGCGGGGAGCGGTGAAAACCGCGAAGTCACAGCCACCTTCAATGTCACAAGAATGGAAGGCGCCTTCTACCTTCATCATTTAATGAAAGCTGAAAGAATCCTGGAACAGCAGCTTTATACGGATCAGCCGGAGATTCCATCATGGGCCCTCGAATCCGTCCTGGGCATGACTCAAAAGGGGATCTTTAAAGGTTTCCCGGACGGTTCCTTTAAAAGCCGCCAGTGGCTCACCCATGCTGAGGCGATCTGTCTGGTGGCAAAATCTCAACTCCAGTGGATGAGAGAGGGTCTGACGGCCATAGTGCCAAAGCCGGCTCCCCTTGGAGAACCGGTAGTTTCCGGACCAATAACTGAAGCGCCGGAGCCACAGCCCGTGCCCAATCCTGAACCGGCACCTCAACCGGAGCCGGATCGTCAGCCTGAAAAGCCTCAACCGGATCCAAACCCTATCCATGAACCTGAACCTCCCGTTACTGCAGAACCGCCTGTAATCCCCGATCCAACTGTAACCCCGGATGAGCCTGAGACGCCTGTTGAGCCTGTGATTGAAGCACCTCAGCCGGATCCATCCTCACAACCGGAGGATCCTCAAACGGAAGCGCCACAACCAGCGGATCCGCAGCCCGAAAATCCACATCCCGTAGATCCACTGCCGGAAGAGCCTCAAACAGAAGAACCCCAGCCTGAGGTACCGGAAGTCAAACCAACCCACACCGCAGAGATCCTAATGATCCTGCCGGAAGGCAAAACGCATATCGCTTATGTCCCAATTGAACTATATCTGATTGATCCGGATCTCAACACAGATCCAAATGTCATTGAGACGGCAGAGGTTTTGTTGTTTTCCTACGACTACTTCGAAAGCGTCATCACCATGACGGAAGTAGGTCCGGACAGCGATCACTTCCAGGCCTTCATCACACCGGTCTTTGAACCTGGGGAGGATCCTTTTGAGTTCAGGGTATGCGAGCTCTATACCATTGGGGCTTACATAGATTACTATGATCCGGTGAATGCGGAAGGTGAAACCAATTATTTAAGATCCATGGCTTTTGATATTCAGCCATTTGAGTATTAGGTAATGGGGGCGCCAGTCAGAAAGTCGGCAACGGCTTCTGCTGGCGCTTTCTTTATCATTCATAAAGATGAGGAGAAATGGATAACCTAATACGTTTTACTAACATTTCACATCATTTTTCAACATTTTTATGCCTTCGACATTATTCGACCTATAAATATTCTGAAGATATGCTATAGTTGTTTATGGCGATACAAACTTGTAATTTTATAGGTTACTCATATATTTGGTAAACTGTGGGAAACCATGGGGCACAAAGCTAAAGGGGCTTCCTCCAAATGGAAAAGTCAGCCAGTTGCATTCTATTGACGGCGGCTATGGACTGCCGTATTTTTGTGCAAATTATCATTTATGTATTTTAATTGAAAATATGTTAATTCGACATAAGTAGTCAGCATTCGACAATTAAAATCGTGTATAATAAATAACGGCGTATAACATTAGCCATTGATGCCATAAATCACTAAATATACATAAAATAGCCAGGGGGAACGACTATGAAATCGACGCGCAAATTTTCTGTTGTATTACTGGATATAGCATTCCTCTTTGCGTCCATTGTCATAGCCGTCGTTCTGAAGGCGAATTTTGAACGGTTATTTTTTCTTCTTGAGAATGGACTGACATTTATCATCCTTATGCTCGGTTTAAAACTGCTGATGATGAAACTTCTCATGCTTTATGACAGTCTCTGGGAGCATGCAAGCGTGGACGAACTCATAAGAATCACTTCTTTTGGTATTTTGAGTCATTTGTTGGTGGCGCTCATGGATCTGTACTTTGAAAGTCCGTTCAGCTATAAAAGCCTCCTGTTGATTTCTTTTTTCGATGTCGTTCTGATTGGCGGGTTTCGTTTGAGCTACAGAGTCATAAGAAGGCTAAAGAACCGTGCTTATACCATTGGACAGAACTATAAAAACATCCTGATCATAGGGGCAGGGCGTACCGGAGGTATGATGGCGAGACACCTGTTGTCAGAGCCTCAGCGGTTTGGCTACCCAAAAGCTTTTATTGATGACGACCCACGAAAAGAAGGGACTTTAGTCAACGGTATTAAAGTCATGGGCAATCGGTATGACATTTTGAGCGTGGTTAAACGTCAAAGGATAGACGAAATTATTCTGGCCATCCCAACAGTTCCAATGCAGGATCGAAAAGAGATCCTTGAGGAATGCAAGAGAACCGGTGCAAAAGTCAAAACGGTACCATCTTTGGAAGAAATGATGATTGATAATGTCGACATCAAAAAGATAAGAGATGTAGAAATTGAAGACCTTTTGGGAAGAGATGAGATCACGCTCAACATGGAGGGGATTAAAGATTATTTGGAAGGGAAGATTGTTCTCGTCACCGGTGGAGGCGGCTCCATTGGCTCTGAGCTTTGCCGGCAAATAGTCAGATTTGCGCCCAAGAAGCTGATCATCCTGGATATTAATGAAAATTCCGTTTATGATCTGACCAACGAACTGAGGTCAAGAGGACTGGGCGGCGTTGAACTGGACACGGTAATCACTTCTGTAAGAGATCGCAAAGAACTTTTCAGAGTATTTAATGACTTAAGACCACAAGTCGTCTTTCATGCGGCTGCCCATAAGCACGTGCCCTTAATGGAGCGAAGTCCCCGTGAAGCTATAAAAAACAACGTCTTTGGAACGCTGAACCTCGTTGATGCCTCAATAAATTATGGGACTGAACGATTTGTTTTGATCTCAACGGACAAGGCAGTGAATCCAACCAGTGTCATGGGGGTCAGTAAGCGGATTGCAGAGATGATCGTCCAATCGGTGGAATCTCATAAAACCGTCTTTACCGCAGTGCGCTTCGGCAATGTTCTGGGCTCCAATGGCAGCGTGATCCCACTCTTTAAGAAACAAATTCAAGAGGGGGGACCGGTGACAGTGACTCACAAAGACATGGTTCGATACTTTATGACTATTCCGGAGGCATCGAGGCTTATGCTTCAGGCTGGGGGCCTGGCCAAGGGCGGAGACGTTTTCGTATTGGACATGGGAGAACCGGTCAGGATTCTTAACTTGGCTGAGGACTTGATCAGGCTGTCTGGTCTTGAACCTCACAAAGACATTGAAATCAAGTTTACCGGACTCAGACTTGGTGAGAAGCTTTATGAAGAGCTTCTGACCTCAGAAGAGTCCGTGGAGAGTAAGACTCAGCATGAAAAAATCTTTATAGGAAAGCCGAACAAAGTGGAGTATCCATTTCTCCTGAAACGGCTTGAGATGCTCAAAGAGCTGGTTCATGGCGAGGATCAGGAAGCGCTTCTGGATATGTTTGAATCCATGGTAACGTCCTATCAGAGGGATAACCGCCAGATCAACAAGGCTTTTCTGGACAATGGCTGTGTTGTCCCATCACCCGAAATGCAGCAGTGGAATGTGGTTATGACCTAATCTTCTCATAAATTGGAGGCTTTTCATTACATGGAACACGAATTTGATACCCTGGATCTCAGGGAACTGTTTTATATGCTGCTGAAACACATAAAGCTGATCGTGACCTTGACGCTACTGTCTGTCATGATCAGCGCGGGCGTCTCCAATTTTTTAATCACACCGGAATACGAAACCTTTACAACTTTGATGCTGGGAAAACCCGTTGAGGAACTGACTACAAATCAGATCAACAATCAGGGGATTCTGACCAACCAACAGTTGATTGGAACCTATGCAGAAATCGCCAAATCCAAAGTTGTCATCAATAAGGTTGTCAATGATTTAGGGAACACCATGAGTCCTGGCGAACTGCGATCTAAAATCAGCGTGACCCTCCTAAACAATACGGCGGTAATCAAAGTTGCCGTTAGAGATACGGACCCGGAGCGGGCGGCGCTGATAGCCAATGAAATGGCCAAGACCTTTATGGAAGAAGTCTCTGAGATTATGAAAATTGAGAATGTCCAGGTTATTGATCCTGCTGAGGTTCCGAGCGGCCCAATATCGCCAAGGATTTCCATGAACTTGGCCATCAGCCTGGTGCTGGGTTTAATGCTTGGGATCTTTGTATCTTTCATGCTGGAATTTCTGGACCGTTCCATCAAGACGCCTGAGGAAGTCCAGCAGTTGTTGGGCTTGCCAGTGCTGGGCATGATTCCAGAGATGCAGGAGGAGAAGTAATCATGGATACCTTGATTTCGCACATGAGCCCCAAATCACCTATCTCTGAAGCCTATAGGACACTGAAAACCAATGTCCAGTTTTCTGATCTGGATCGTGAGATTCAAACGATTGTTTTTACCAGTGCTCTACCGGGCGAAGGCAAGACCACAACCACCTCCAATTATGGCGTTGTATCAGCTAAGTCAGGAAAGCGTGTCTTGATTATAGATGCTGACATGAGAAAGCCTTCGATTCATAAAGTCTTTCGACAACCCAACGTTAGAGGCTTATCAGATGCATTGTTGTCAGAGAAATCTCCGTTGACTTTTGTTCTGCCTACGGATGAACCGCGTCTTGATGTGATGACTTCAGGACCTATTCCTCCTAACCCGGCTGAAATTTTGGGCTCGAAAAAAATGCGCGCACTTATTGACCAATTCAAAGAGCATTATGACCTGATTCTCGTCGACGCGCCTCCGGTCGGGGTAGTGACGGACGCCCAGATCCTGGCCTCGTTTCTGGATGGGACCATTGTTGTACTCCGCGTTGGCAAAGGGGATCGCAAGCAGTCCCAGTATGCCGTAGAACTTCTCAACAATGTCAAAGCCAAAGTGTTGGGCGTCGTACTCAACCGTCTGCCAATCCATGAAGGCGGCTATTACAAATACAAATATTATCATTACTATGGCAACGTTTATGGCGACCAGCCTGAAACACCTAAGAAAGGCCTTTTTGGCCGCAAGAAGACAAAGAGCCGTTAACGATCCGGCCAATTTGCGATTGAGTCACCCCTTTTTTAAAACCATAGGCTGAACTAAAGTTCATTGTGACAGCTGTTAGTCAATACCCCATTATTTGCAAGGGAGACTTGCCATGTACGATCTTCATTCACACTTATTGCCTAACATACCGGGAGATGACGGCGCGAGAAGCTATGACATGGCCTACCATATGGCCAGACAGTCTTTGACCGCCGGATTTTCCCATGTCATAGCCACGTCTCACTTTGTTGCCGGAGAGCCCTTTGGTCGTCGCGAAGACTTACAGGCTGCGGCCAGAGCTATCTCGAAATTTCTGCTAGGCAAAGGTATGCCCCTGGAGATCATTCCAGCCCATGAGGCTTACCTGACACCGGAACTAATCGATCATGTCAAGAGCCGTGAGGTCATCCTCATAGGCAACCGCTATCTGCTTCTGGAACTTCCTATGACGGGTTGGATGAGAGAGACCTTTTCACTGCTGTCAGATCTGAACGCCATGGGGGTCAAAGTTATCATTGCCCACCCGGAACGCTGCGCAGCTCTACAGGAAAATCCTGACCTTGCGGTGGAGCTCATCGACAGCGGCGCTTATCTGCAGCTCAATCTTGGAAGCTTGAAGTATACCCATACCAGTACCGGAAAAACTGCCCTGAAGCTGCTCAAGTACAACATGTACCATTTTGTTGGTACGGGTGCACACAGTGATCAAAAGCGTTCTCCTCTTGTTCAAGAGGAACTGGCACTGCTAAAAAAGATCACCAGCCATACCTATTTTGCTCAGATCACCAGAGAAAATGCAGCGCTGGCGGTCAAAGGGATCGACTTTGACAACAGTTTTGATGAGTCCTGGACCTCCTTTGACAGGGAGGATCGAGCAGTTCCTTTCAATCTGAGGACTAATATCTGGCAGAGACTGGAGGCGTGGCGTTTTGCGAGGCGTTAAGGGCAGGAGACCATGGTGGGCTGCTTTCGCTGCGGCAATTCTACTTGCTGTCGCAGGCATCCTTTTTCTCAACTATAAGACGGATCAGATGATGGCGCTGGCGTCACCTGAACTTGTTGGGATCTTGGAGACTGAAGAAGAGGTCATAGTGGTATCGGATGTGCCCGAAAATGTGAGCCGGACAAAGGTTGGCATGATGGGACAGGGGACGGAAATATCACCATCGGCCCAAGCACCTGCGAATGGCGGCGGGAGCGTGAGCCAGGAAGCGGCAAAGACTGGCGGAACACAGGCATCAAGCGCCTCCGACCGTTCGGAGTCTGCTGTTCAAACCGGTGAAGGGCAGCCGCAAGGGGAAAATACCCAAGAGGTCACGGTGGACGCAGAGGCGGCGACCCTGGCGGAGAAGGCGAAGGCGTACAAACTGGCGTCCTCCAAGCTGAGCGCCAAGGAGATCAACGCGCTGATTCAGTGGAGCCAGGGCGGCTTCACCCAGGAAGAAAAGGAAAGCGCAAAGTCGCTTTTTTACAGCCGGTTTACGGCAGATGAACAGCAGTGGATTCTGAGGCTGTTCAGAAAATATGGACAATAAACGGGAGGCTGGGACAATGTCAATGAAATGGAAAAAAGTCGCCGCGGCATCACTGGCGCTGATGATCAGCCTTTCAGGCACCGCGAGCTTTGCTGACGGTCTGGATACCGCCTATGTGGACCTCATGCTGACTGCGCTTAAGGCTCAGCCGGCAGAGGAGCGCGAAAGCTTTGGCGATCTCCTGAAGATCACCCTTTACGACGCGGACGCCATTGAAGTCACAAAATCCAATTACCAGACGCAGCTTACGGACACTCAAAAAGATTTCATAGAAACCAACGGGATCACGCCTGCAATTGTCATCAGAAACCTGGAGGCTCTCAAGACTTGGTCCTTCGAGGATCGCATGGCCCTGATCGACGCAGCCACCACTCTAAACAGAAATGGCATGATCAGCCTCAACAACAAATATGAGACTAAGACCAGTACTGGCGGTTCGGTATTTACACCTCCGGAAGAGGTCAAGCAAACCCTGACGGACAGGGGTATTGCCCTTGAGAAGCCGGTGCTTGGGATTAAAACCGAGTTTAAAGACATGACCAAGCACTGGTCGACCAGTTATGTGACACTGCTGACTCGTGCAGGTGTCATAGCAGGCTTCCCTGATCAGACCTACAGACCGGAGCAGCCTTTAACACGGGCGGAAGTCATCACTATGCTAGTGAAGGCGTTATCGAAGGACTATAAGACATTAAAACCAGCCGCTTTGCCGCTGGATGTCAGAGCTGCGGATTGGCATTATGATTTCATGGCTTATGCCTCTTATCTGGGCCTATACGAAGTCCTGGACGGAAGGGCACTTCCGGATGAACCTCTGACCCGGGAAAAGACGGCGAATCTCCTGTCCAATATGGCCATGGTTCTCAAACTCAACCCGGAGGGCGGCACCAGCCTGAACTTTACGGACATCAGTACTTTAAGTGCCACCTCACAGGAAGATCTTCTGTGGCTCACCAAAATGGGCATTTTCTCCGGCTATCCGGATGGCACCTTCAGACCACAAGACATTGTGACGCGGGCGGAAGCCAGTGTCCTTATGATCAAGATGATGCAGCTGTTTTACGGAACTCTGGAATAAAGAACTAATAATAGAAGCAGATTAGAGGAGGCAGACGGATGAAGTTGATCAGAAAGAAATGGTTAGCGATGGTGCTGGCTGTGGTGATGTTGTTGGGGACGTTGGGGAGTGGGTTTGCGCTTCCATCAGAGACTGAACAGTTATTTGAGAATTTAAAAACTAAGTACATTACGCCGTTTTTGTCAGATAAGCTTAATTATGCATCAAAAATGTATGTCGCTCTGGATGCGATTAATGCAAATGAACTTATTATCGAGAATTCAATAAAATCTGCATTTAATACTGCTTATACCGCAGATCCGGTACATTTCGACACTTATGGCTTTGCCACTGCGCAAGAAGCAGTAGACGTCTATTATGCTTTTAAGGATCAATTGCCTGTTTCGTTGAATGCGTTAACGACAACAGCTACCGGCAATATTTTCTTCAAACTCTATAATGATCCAGACAGTATTGTTTACAGTGAATATGTTGAAGATTTCAAAGACTTGACGACGACCATTCTTTCTGAATTCCCTCAAGAATTCCAGGACGAATTTGAGATGCTCGCACCAACCGCAGATGAAAAAGCTAAACTTATTCTCGCTGCGATTGATGGTTTTGGTACCACAAAGATTGGATCTGCTGTAAGAAATACAACGGGCGTATATTCAATCGATTTAAACACAGCGGCAGTAAATGATACAGTTAAAAATGCTATTTTGACAAAAATCAACGCCATTACGACGGATCATGATATGAGCATGAGTTTCCTGGATGCTTATTTTTCGGTGATCAGCTCGGTACTTGAAGGTGTTGAGGATAGTTTGTCAACTGAAGCTTCGATTACAAGCACAATTACTGTGCTTCAAAAAATCAATTTAATTACATATACAGACAATTATGTCGCTCCGAGTGATCCAGGTACTGGGACTGGCGGCGGAGGTGGTGGTGGCACAGCCCCTGCTCCAACACCACCTCCGGTCCCAGTTGACCAACCTATTCCAGAACCAGAGAAGCCGGTTGGCACTCCTAACCCGGACGCAACCTATACTTCGCTTGCTATGCGTCAAGCGCTCCAACTCCTGAACAGTGATTTGCTCACACAGGCGAAGGTGGATCCAGTTCTAGAAGATCTTGAAAAAGAAGTTCTTGCCGCGAGTCAGGATATTGTGGAAACGCTGCAGATCGTCGAGCGGGCAGAAGCGATCGTCGCTAAGCTTCTGGAGAACGATTCAATCACAGACGAGGGTGCAATCAATTACACGAATCAAATTTTGACGCAGTTTATCGCACCAGGCATTACAAAAGATGCCACAGGCGGTACGCGCCACGAACTCGAAGCCCTTGCTGCTTCTATGATTGAGAGTGTCATGGAGCGTATTGGCAGCATGGACGCTGCGGATGTGATCACGGATGCAATGGTAATGGAGCGTGCATGTTGCAAAAAAATCTACAAAAAAGACCATGAGATAACAGGCTCGGCTTCTGTTATATCTATTCTTTTGATTAAACTACGCAATATGACCTGCTTCTCTTCTAGGCTTGCG
>Ga0302240_1001739_pt1 | contig 16324 bp, 18 predicted proteins | sample AAG_UR_His_MG_FD_193538 | JGI IMG/M metagenome (GOLD analysis project Ga0302240, IMG submission 193538) | Enriched activated sludge microbial communities from anaerobic digester in WTTP, New Holstein, Wisconsin, United States - AAG_UR_His | ecosystem: Engineered > Bioreactor > Anaerobic >... | reverse complement strand
CGATAATCTCGCCTTATGTAAAAGCGGAGCGGCACGAAGCCGCGAAGCGTCTGAGCACGGCCGCCAGGCCGTGCGAAAGTTTACATAAGGCACAGATTATCGGCGAGGCGGCGGCGGACTTACTTTAAGGCAGGACAGAAGGGAGCCCGGGGAGTTGGAATGCGATTTTAAGCTCTTTTTTAAAAACATATAATGTCTAAAAGCACGCTTGATGTTAGCTTTAATGTTTGTTTAGACGCAATTTAACGAAAAGCGGGATTCGGCTGAATATGGCAGAATTGGGGTGTTTTTAGGATGCTGAATCGTTCGATTTTGACCGAATTGGCGCCGACGGGAGCGTGTTTTGAGTCGGGGTGCGTTGTATGTATCGATTTAATCGATAGTTACGATAATGTGGCTGCTTTTCTATTCCCCGAAAAAAAATAACGAATTTCGAGGCCGAGAGCGGAGCTATAACGAACGCAAAAGGCAAAAGGATGTTAAGGTCGTTCGGTGATTCGGAGGCCCCTTAAAACGCGTTATACGCATTCGATTTTTGTTTTGTATTTTTTAGGGATTTTGAAAATAGGGAAATTAGGACGAGTGCGTGCTTATACAGAACAGCGGTACTGTTTGTTAATTGCAGAAAGAAAATTATATTATTAATTGTGGCTATTCAAAATATAGTTATTAATGAAACCGACAATTATATTAAAAGTCCAATGTGAAACAATGCTTGCTTCTAAACCATATTTTTTAAAAATTAATCCTAATCCTATCCCAATTGGAAAAATTTGTAATATTTTTAAAAACGGAGAATCAGTATTTGGATAGTGACTTAAAGCAAAAAAAAATGAAGAAATTAATACAGCCAATATATAATTTGAGTTATGTAATTTTAAAATATAAGAAACCAAATTTTGCAAACCTAATCTATATAATATTTCTTCTTCTATAGCTATTGGTAATTGTGAGATAATTAATATAATTAATCCAATTATTCCGTTAGTAGGGGGCATTAAAATAAATATACTATTCAACAAATTAATTGAATATTCCGACTGTTTTATAATAAAATTAGAAAAGATTAAATTAGAAATAATTAAATTAATAAATAAGAAAACAGCCATATATATGACTGTTTTCTTATCAAAATTTATATTAATTTTGTTATTAAATTTTAAATTATTTTTTTCACATAATTCAATACCAACGACCATAATAATATATATATAGGCTAATTTAAAAATAAGACCAATCACTATTAATAACATAGGTATTTTGATGTTATTAAATAAAATTGAAATTGTTATTATTTTTAATAATAACAAGATAAAAAGATATTTAGTTATTACTATCTTAAAATCTTGAAAAATTTTTCGTTTAGATTTAAAATACGTAATAGCAATACTTATGAAAAATAAAATTGAAAATATAGTAAAAAAACTTTCGTAATGCATCATTTAATTAAAATAAAAGGGTTGTTTTTTTACAACCCTTCAACAAATTATTTTTAATTGTTAAACTCGATAATCATTTATAAATTGCTTCCCAATGAGTGCCCGGTTCTTGCCCTTGTTGGCTTGGTTCTGGTAAAGTGATTCCACCGGCTGCCGATATAGCTCCCCCAATAAGACCTCCTGCTACACCGCCAACCGTTGCTCCGGCCGACGCTCCTTGTAATCCACCGACCATAGCACCTGCGGCAGCTCCTATAGCCGAACCTATTTGATGTCCCGTCTGATACCCGCTATTCCAATCACGGTCTAAATTATAAGAAAATTTTATTATATTTTTTATCATATAATGTTGCAACAAATCGGAATTATAATTTATTATAAATTCTTTAATATTTTTAGAAATAACTAAATGGCTTGTTATTTTACGTGTTTGACTTGCATAATAACCTAGTAAAAAGTCATAATAATTTTCTAAACTTTTAAAAGAACCTAGCTTAATGTCGCTAACAATTTTGTTTGAAATTATTAATGAATATTTTTGAATAAGCTCGTTGTATTCTTTAATTTGTTGAGTTGTAAATTTTATTTTATTATTATATATATTTTCAAATAAAGTAATCGAAATTAATTCAGGCAAAACAAAATCAATTTTTTTATCTTTGATTTGATTCTTTAAAATACTAATTGATTCTTTAATGTCCGATTCAAAACGATCATTGGCATTAACAATACTATATTGCATAAATATAGTAAAAATTATTAATAATTTTGTGATATAATATACTTTTTTATTTATCATTAAAAACTCCTTAAATTTATTTAAAATAATTGTAAAGCATTAATTAAAATTTGTCAAGTTAATTTAAATAATTTTACTTTTTTATAGTGGGTTATTTGATAAATATGTTAATGTGGTTTGCTTGTTTTAATGGTGGGTATAAGTTAAATTGTGTCGCCTTCTTCGTGTCTTTACCTTTCTGGGGAGGCGTGCGAGGAACGAGCCGCCGGACCTGCGCCGGGGCGAACGGCCGCGTCAGCGAAATTTCGTATAATCGTTAGATAGGCGAACGCCGCCAGGCGTTCCCGAAGCGAAGCGGAGGGCCTGCGCCTATCGTTGATTATACGATGTTGAGCCTTCCTTTCTGGCAGGAAAGAACTCGCCTGTTTAACGGCGCGCCCGCTATTGGTTTTAACGGTTGTTTAGACGCGATTTAATGGAAAGCGGGATTCGGCTGAATATGGCAGAATTGGGGGGGTTTTAGGATGCTGAATCGCCGGATTTTGACCGAATTGGCGTCGCTGGAGGCGCGTTTTGAGGCGGGGTGCGGTGTATGTATCGATTTAATCGATAGTTGCGATAATGTGGTATGTCACTTTTTAAGGTTTATACGGAAGGGCGGTTCTTTAGTGGTGCGGTATCGTTTTGATAGAATTACGGAAAGTGTTATTAATTTAGATTATGCCGTTTTTTGATCGCTTTGGCGCGCAATTTTACGTTGTCATAAAATCCTTCGTGCGGACCTATAGCAAAGACAACACAAGTTTTCTTGTTTTCGATAACAATATAAGCCGCTCGATATTGTCCGCTGCCAGGTAAAGAAAACTCAAGAACCCTGAATCGGTGGAGATCGCCTTTTAATGAGTGCCCCGCATTTGGGTCTTTTTCCAGGACCAATATGATTTTTACAATTTTTTCGACATAAGGCTTTAATGAGGCTAATTCTTTGCCGGCGGTTGAAGTAAGCTCGATATTATATGTTTTGTCACTCATTTGAGTTTAATTCCGTTTTTTTTCGCGAACGCTCGAAGCCCTGTAGTTTTGCCGGTTTCGTGCTGCTCGAACGCATCTTCTATTAAAATATCATAAGGGTTTTCAGCCTTAGCAAGATGAATTCCCGTTTCTTCTTTTTCTATAAATAAAACATCGCCCGCGTTTATACGCAGACTTTTTCTTATTGCAATCGGTAACATTATTCTGCCTTTAGAATCAACTTTCAATGACATAGTATTCATGGTCGCCTCCTTGGTGGGAAAATCCCACCAATTAAATTATAGCATGGTTTGAAAATAAAAGCAATATAATAATCAGTTTTCGCAATCTCTTTCGATTTCAAAAATAAATTCGAGCATATATGTTTTCAATTCGTTTATTTCGTTTTCGGTTATAAGCGGTTTTGCGTCCGGATTAATATCATTTTTAACGGCCAGAAGGCACTTATCGATGTCGTTTTTTAAATCGTCATAGCAGAAACCGCCTATTGTTTCAAGACTGTCGGAAAATATAGCGAAATACCAATCTGAACGTTTTTGTGGCTGACCGTAGCCGTCTTTAGATGTTGCGAATGTATACCAGACACTGTTTGTCCATCGGCTGTAAGCCATATCAACCCTCTAATTGAAGTTTTTTAACCGCCCAGGCCTGCATTTTAGAATTAAGCGTTTTCATTTCCCGATACTTGGCTATTGCTTCCAGGTCGATCGAAATAACCTCGCTTAACTCGCGCACAAATAATTCAAGAAGCTGCGCCTTGGGCATGACTATGGTTTCAATTCCATGCTCGATGCTTTTTTTGCCGTTAACTCCGCCGGTACGCGCCGCCCACTTCGCGGCCTGGCCGGATTTGCGAACGGATAGCGGCAGGCGATAAACACGCTTGCGCTGCTGCGGGTCCATGTTGGCCGGAATAACTAAATCATTGCGCTTGAAGTTTTTATAAAATTGGCCGGCGAAAGTTTTAATGTTTTTTATGCCGTTGTCATCGAGGTTATCGGCAAAATTAGTGGCGATTATGTCGCCGGCCGGATCGAAATCGACTATCGAAAAAATTATGAATTGTTTCGATAAATCTATTTTTTGATCGGCCATTTCTTTTACGAAATATTCAATGCTGAGATATGAAGACTGGCCGCCAACCGCTATTGTAGTTATATCGAAATCGCGGTTAACTTCTTTGAGGATGTCGGTATATGATGTTTTTTCGGCAAATAAAATGATGTGGGCGTGCTTGCCGCCGATCTGGCGGTTGCCTTTGTCGTCGTCGTCGAAACCGAAGTCGCGGTATTTAAAAAGCCCCGATTTAACCATTAATACGAACATATTAGATACGATGTTATATGCATCGCCTTTTTTGTTGGCGCCGATTCTGTCCATCGTGTCTTTTATATAATACCAGAATGAACGAATATTGCCGACGTCAAAAGGCTTTGCGCCGGATTTTATATATCCGTACGTCTGCCAGATAACGTTTTTAATGAAAAGTGATTTGTTTAAGGTTTTTAAGCTGCGGCCGAATTCTTTGAAAAGCTCGTCTTTAGACATTTTAAGAATATTTTTTTTGTATTGCTTTATGCCGAGTTTTTTGAGGATGGCCGCCGTGTCAAGCTTAGCCGCGGCTAAGCGGCGCGCATATTGTATTAAGCGTTCAGGGGCTGTCATAAGGATTTTTCCTCGAGATCGGCTATAGCCTTTTTAACTAAGTCTAATAATTGCTTATCTGAAAGCGCCGCGGGATCGATGCCTTTAGATTCGAGCCATTTTTTAAAGTGATAGCGCGATTGGAGTTTGGCGAATTCGTTAAAAAGGCCGTCAGACGGATTAACCGTATTTTCAGATATCCAGCGGTCTATCGACCATTTTGAAAAACGCAGCAGCGTGCCTAACTTGGTATATGGTATTTCGTTGTTAGATACTTTTTTATAGATCGTCGCTTCGGTTATATCCAGATATTTAGCGAGCTCTTTTATGGTCATGATTTCTAATGACATGAAAACTCCATTTGTTTTTAGTTCAGTACTATATGAAGATCCTTGCCTAAACTTAATGCCATCTTTTGTAAAAAGTTTAAGGAAGGATTATAATTGCCGCTTTCTAAACGGCTTATATTGCTTTGTTTCGTGCCCATTCTTTTAGCTAAATCTGCCTGCGTTAAATTTTGCTCCATCCTCGCGTTAATAATTTGCTTTATCATCTCATAGGTTGGCGCTAATTCTTTATAGGCTTCTTCAACTTTTGGATCGGACATCAGTTTCTTTTTAACTTCGCTAAAAGGAACTCCTATTTTTTTAAAGTTCATTTTATCCTCCTTAAACACTCTTTCATATAACGCAGAGCTGTTTCGAGTTCGTTTTCCGGTGTTTCTTCAGTAACGTTCCCAGCAAAGGATTTCATTGTTCGACGTTTTTTTTGTAGATAGTGGTTTGGGTTATATCGAGATATTTCGTAAGCTCTTTGATCGTCATAACTTAGGAAGACATAAGAACTCCTGCTATGCGGCCTTTCTTGGTTTCAATTTTATAATTAATTCCATATCGAGCGCATCGGCTATTTTATTAAGAGTTTCAATCGTAGCCTTTTTTATGCCACCTTTTTCTAATCTTGATAAAGCCGGCTGCTTAGTTCCTATTTTTTCGGCCAGTTCGGTTTGAGTAAGTCCGGTAGTTTCGCGCGCTTTTATAATTTCTTCTAATAATTCAAATTCATTATCCAGGTTGGTCCAGCACTTTTTAAATTTTGGTTTTTGCATCTTTTTGTCTATAAATTGCTGTAAAGTCCTGCCTTGCACCAAGAACACCTCCTTAAAAAATCATCCATTCGTTTTTGAGCTATTTTTATATCTTCTGGTGGAGTTTTTTTAGCCTTTTTAATAAAACCATGTAATAATACAAAGCGTTTTCCCGTATATGTAAAATATAAAATTCTTATTTTGCCGGTTTGGTCGGTCGTTCGAACTTCTCTTATTTTACCTTCAACCCTTCTGGTATAAGGTTCTTTAAGCAATACACCATATTTTAAAAGAAGTTGAATGTAGCGCAAAATTTTGGCCTGGCCTTCTTCAGAAAGCGAGTCAATAAAATCTATAGCCGGTTCATTGCCACTGACATCTTTATAAAATTCTACAGTCCATTCCATAATTATATTATAACATATAAGTTATATTTTTGCAAATTAAAAATTAGGTTTACATAAACGCCATTATCGGTTTTAAACATCGGAAGAAAACTTAGACTTTGCAGCACTTATCGGAATATTCGAAAAATATTTTCAAGCATTCTATATTAGCTAAAATATATATTCAAAGATTTACAAGCCTTTTCAGCCGCGGCGCTGCCGTTTCGGGTAACGCTCAAAATCGCCGTTAATATTGGATTATCAAAACAATTTAGATTTAATGGTATTTTTCGGCAATAATTAGCTTTAAATTTATTTAATTGCTTTAGCAATACTTTTGTATATGGCTGAATTATCTGCAATATTGCTAAAGTATTGCTACGGTAATATTAAAAATTATGGTATTTTTCAACAAATTCAATCAAAGCCATACCCATTAAATCTTGATGTTTGAGATGAGGATGTTTTTCAGCAAACTCAATAAACTTTTTAATAGCTTTTTCACTAATTTTAAAAGTTTTGGTTATTACGACACTTCCTAATAATTTACTGTTTATTTTTAATTCGGGAATCTCTATCACATTTTTATGTTTTTTATGATACCATTCAAGCATTTCCATTAATCCGGGCGCGGCCTGGGCGATATTAACAATATTTTGTTTAAGTTGTGGCGTGAGCTGTATATCAGTAACGTTGTTTTCCGGCAATACTTTCGCAAGTTTCCTTTGTTTTAGTGCTTATTGCCGAAGTATTGCTTTCGCAATTTTCTTTTTTATTGCTTTTTATTGCTTTAGCAATACTTTTGGAATTAGGTTTCTGTATTTTATTAATTAATTCTTTTTTCTTTTGAATACCCTTTGTTTTAGGCTTTATTGCTAAAGTATTGCTTTTGGAATTAGCAGTCATATAATCACCTCCTGAATAAGTTATCGTCTATTTTTTATATGACTTTAAACAGCGATAGCAGTACTGTCATAAATACTATGATTGTTATAAAGTTCTTCGACGGCATCGATTTCCGGAACAAATAATGGGTTGTAGTTTTTAATGCGTGCGACCGCCAATTTAGCTTTTGTTAGTAATGCTTCAAAATTTTCTTTGAAAAGGTCCTGTAAGTATTTTAACTTGGTTAAGAAGTTTTCTTGAGTGTTTTCTATTGCTTTCGAGGTTTGCTGTTCCAATGTTTGTTTTTCTATTGTTTCTTTTTGGCGTTGCTCATGTTTAAGTTCGTCCTGGGTCCTGATGTCAAACGGGAAATTAGGATTATCCATTTTATGATAAATGCTCATGTTATTGAATAATGCTGCATAAGAGTAATTTTTGATGTTTAAGATCGGCTTATATTTAGGATTTTTCATGTTGGATGGGGTTTTGTTGAAAATTATGGACCTGCAATAATCGTCTATAATTGTCGGATCAATGTTTTTAGTTTTGGCTTTATGTATAAATCGATGTATGCTAGTTTGCTCGTCCGGTTTATATTTTTTGAATTCAGTAAGTTGCTCAATAGCTTTTATGTATTTTTGGTCTATGGTCGGTTTAATAATTTTAACCAAGGGTGATTCATTCATTCTTATGTCTTGTTGTTTTTCTTTTGGGTTGGTCGAGTTATTTAGAATGAATGAATTTTTAGACATAACTTTTTTTTCTTTAGATAACTCCGTATCTTCTTTAGAATCTTTCTTATTCTTAAGTTCATATAAGGGGGGTGTTGGGTTAGCGCTTAAAAGGGATGATTCGGGTGTTGGATTAGCGTTATTTTGGAATTCAAGGTGCTGAATTGGGTCAGAGTGCTGAATTGGAGCTTCGCTATTTTCGAGAAAAATTATTTTTAAACCTAAGTCTGATTGAGTCAGTTTTATTAGATTTCGATCTCTTAATTGGTTAATTATTCGTCTTATAGTTTTAAAAGAAGAATAGGTATCGGATAGAATGTTTAGAATCAATTTTTTAACGTTTCCAGTTAAAATTAAAAAGTTTTTATTATCGAATGTGGCTTTTCGTAAAGCGCAATAAACTTTAAATTCAGAATTAGGAATACTGAAAAGATTGTTGAGATTATTAGGAATCGTAAAAAAAGAATTAATCTTAGAATCGGTAAAATTACTCACTATAAATTCCCCCAAACTTTTTTTTTGAGGGCTAACACTTTTTCGCTTGACATTTTTTATTTATTCATGTAAAATAAGTTAAAAATGAATAAACAAAGGCTATTATAAAAAAATAACAGCTGTGGTGGTTTTTATATTTTTGTGTTAGCCTAAACAATAGATAACTCATGTTTCGGCGTGAGTTATTTTTGTTTTTATGTGTATATGATTCTATAATAAAAATTTTAAAAAAGCAAGAAAATTATTTGAGGTGAGCCTCAATAATTAAAGTTTAATCTTTAAATTTAATTTTTTATCTAAATTAGAACTGGTTTCAAATAAAACAATTTTTTTAGCCGGCCGCTTGATCTTTTTTCCAGTTGTAGGATGAATTATAATTCTCGGCTTTTGCTTTTTCGTTTTAAAAATTCCGAAGCGTCGAAACTCAACCGTATCGTCTTTGATCAAAGCCCCGGCGATTTCGTCCAGGCATGTTTGAAAAATGGCCGCGGCCTCACGCGCGGAAATATTATGAATGTTAACTAATTTTTTAATAATGTCTTTTTTAATCAAGATTAAAAACTCTTTTCATTAATTAGCATCGATCCAATTTTGAATCATAACGGATAAATCGGCGGTGCTTTTTGCATTTAACTTTTCAAGTTGCTTAAACAGGTGTTTTAAATCAGAAATTGAGCCGGTGACGGCTGTTATTGCGGTTTTAACATCGCCTGGCTGTATTGTGTTTCGGTCGGCCGCCTTCGCCGCTTTTTCAGATTCATTGGTTATAGCAGCAGCGATAATATCTAAGTTTGTATGGAATTCTTTAATAGAATCGGCTCCGATCCTCAAACTAGTATTGGCTTTCATAAAGTTTTCTATGGTGCTTGGTTTAGTTATAGATTCGGGCATAAATAAAAAGTCCTTTCAAACTTTAAAAATCATCTTATTTTAACTAAATTTAAGGTTAAAGTCAAGATAACATAACTTTAGGCCGCCCGACGCCGGCGAAACTTTGTCGCCGGCCGGAAGAACGGCCGGCAGTCAAGATAATCGCGGGCAGCAGCCGGCTGCTGCTCGCGGAACCCTCGCCGCGGGGCGGCCGGGTTAATTCGAGACAAGAATTTTAATCGAGACAGAACTGCTTTTCTATTCCCTGAAAAAAAATAACGAATTTCGAGGCCGAGAGCGGAGCTATAACGAACGCAAAAAATAAAAAGGTAGTTTGAGTAGTTTGCGGATTGGAAGGTCCCTTAAAACGCGTTATATGCATTCGATTTTAGTGTTTTTATTTTCTTAAGTGTTTTGAAAATGGGGAACATAACTTGGGGGCGGGCAGTGCGAGCTGCAAGCGAGCGCGCCCGCGCACTTAGACAGAACAGTCTGGCAATTAGCCGCCGCCGTTAGCGCCAGGGATGGCGCGCGCCGATAACCCCGTCTTATGTAAAAGCGAGCCGCACGATGCGGCGAGCGGTCTGAGCACGGCCGCCAGGCCGGGCGAAAGTTTACATAAGGCCCGGGTTATCGGCGAGGCGGCGGCGGGCGATGTTTAGGGCAGGACAGAAGGTGGGCGAGGGTTTAAGTATTTTGATGATTTAAAAGTTAGTTACCCATTAATTGTTCCCGCGTGAGTTTGGGCGTTAATTTTTCTTTTAATTCATGCAAATAGATATAGTTAGGGTATTCTTTTTCAATTTTTTCAAAATATTTTTGGGCCATTTCTTTATTGCCCATTTCGTAATAAAATGAAGAAACTGCGCTATAGCAATCTACCTTAAAAGGTATACCATCAGGCATAACTACATCTTTATGTTTTTCAGCTAATTTTAATATTTTTTCAATACTTTCTTGATAATTTTCAGACATCGAATTTCCTAATTCAATAAGAGGTATAGCGGGATGATTAGGGTATCTTCGCATAAATTCTTCGTTATATTTGTCGTATTTTCGATCAAGTAAAATTGCTAATGCCAAAGCAGCATAATCATTGTTTTGGCATTCATTTTTCATTTTTTTCAATACATCAAGGCACTTTTTCCTGTTTATAGCATAATTTTTATCATTTTCAGGATCAAATTCATATAATAAAGTCATTAAAATAAGTTTTTCGGCAACATCATCATTAAAATTTTCAATTTCATTGAGATACTTATCTTTTAATTGTTTATATTTTTCTTTAGCTTTATCACCAAATCGATATTTTAATGTAAAATCATACTGACCAAGCGTGCAATATGCAGCAAGTGAGCCTGGTGCTAATTTTAATATTTCAACGGAATAATCCATAGCTTTATGCATATTTTGTTCAGTATATTCTTCTGAAGGTGAGCTAATTATTTGTTGAAGATTAGTGAATAACTGATTAACATATACTTCAACGGTAGTTTCGGTACTATCCTGTGCAAAAGCAGCAGAGGAAAATTGAGTGATTATAAGTATTGTCAAAATTATTTTTATAATTTTCATAATTTATCTCCTTAAAATAATTTAAAACTTGGTTTAATTTTAAAAAGAAATTCGGTTGGTTTGTTACGTTCTTTACGAGTTACGGGGATTCTTTCTATTCCACCACCAGTCCAGAATTTGCTATTAATGTCACTATAATAAGCACCATCTATATAGTTTTCAATTCCCTTTACATATTTCTCGCCACCCTCTTGATATTCGGGATCGCCATCCTTAAATTTTAAATATTTTTTAAACATATCTTCGTGAACAATTTCCCAGCGTGCAATAACTTCTTCTGCTTGTAACTCGTAAGTAGCTTTTTCAATATATGTATTAAAATTAGCTAAGGCTGCACGTGCGAAATCTGAGCTTATTTTGCAATGATATCCTAAAATCGCTTGCTTTTCTCCACTCATTACCTTATGCCAACCTCGAGCAAAAGTCATATCATCAGAATCTTGCCATTTTAGTACTCCGCAAGCAAGTAGAATAAGAATTTTAATGTCTTCAGTATATTCTGATTTTCCATTATTATATAGTTGATCGGGCGTTATATAAACCGGATTAGTGCCGTCATCACTAACGCCGCCATCAGGATATTTATCAACTCGGCCATGCGCATCAATTAAAAACCAGTCTGCTTGATTACGTATTAAAGCATATGCTTTAAGGTTGTTTTTCATAGCCAAAATATATTCGGCTCCACCTGCTTTTAAAAAACTTACTGAGTTTTTAAATATTATTTTGCTGAAATCTTTTGTATTTACGTCAAACTTTGTTTCAGTTGTATTTGAATGCCCTGCCTGGTGCTTAAAGTAAGTATTATTGTAAATCGGCAATATGCTTTCATCTGGTTTATTATCACAGGTAAAAACTGCAATACTCTCTTTAAAAGCATCTTCTTCGTTGTTAATCAAATTTTTAACATCATCTTTAGGAACATCGGTTTCATTCGGTCGAAAAACTGCATAATAATTTCCGCCATAAAACCAATCTTTTTTAAGTTTAAGCGTTTTAATTCTTTTGTTTGTTCCATTTGTCGATAACGATATTGTGCTAACGACATCCTGATTAAATTTATATAACGGGCCTTTAGAATCGGTCACGCATCGCAAGGTTAGATTATCCCTGGGATCTGGTATATCTTGCGAATCGAGCTCTTTGTTTTCTTTTTTTGTAAAATACATTTTGGTTATGTTTCTGTTCTGACTGTAATAATGATCGTTTGTTTCTGATGATGAAAATTTATTGTCAATTTGCTCTTGATAATGTTTTAATATTTCAGGACTGCATTCTTCGTCGGCAGAAGGCACATATGCTTTAACTTTATCGATGTAAGAGTTAATATCTTTTAAAACGGTTTCGCTCGATTCTTCGTCAATTTCACTATAATCGCCGCCATTACTAACATATGATTTTATCGCGGCAAAATAATGCCTGGTGAGTTTCTTAATATCATAAGTTTTGGATTGTTCAACTTTTTCATATTTTTGAGTAACCGGGTTAAAAACTTCTTTCCAGTATTTAACTTTAAATTTAGTAGGCGTTTCAGAATAATATTTCTCCATTTCAAGCAATTTGAGATGAGCTTCTTTGTATTCGCCTTTTTTGAGATGGGATGATATAATTGTCTCGTAAGATGAAATAATTTCACTATAAACAGCTTCAATGTGTTCTTTAGTCGGCGCATAATACTCAGATGGATAAATAGTATCTTTCATCTCTTCTATATAGCTATTAACGTCGCTTATGTGCGTTTCAGCCTCATTAATTCGTTGGTTTAATTCATTATTTATGATTGAAACTATTTTGTTTTTTCTAATTAAAGCCATATCTAAAATTTCACGGCAACATTCATTGTCATGCATATTAGCGCTATACGTCTCATATATTTGATCGAATTTTTTTTCAGCCGTATAGTTGGCATCATAAGTCCCCAGAATGCTTACTCTCATTTCGGTACAATAAAATTTTAAAAGCGCACACAGGTAAGGATATTCGGAATATTCTTCATATGCATCCAACAATATATACTCGATTTGAACCATCTTTGTTATAAGGTTTATAAGGCTGTCATTATAGAATTCGGGATCATTAATGAAACCATAAAAATTAATTACATCTTGGATTGCCTCCAGTTCAACCGTATCTTTTGTTTCTGGCGGAAATGAAGCCGGTAAAGGAGATATCCATATCCTGGATGTTTGTTTTTGTTGATGATCGTCTTCTAATATGACGGGTTGTACTTTTTCCCCTATTCGTTTAAGTTTGTTCTTATTATTTTTAGAAATTTTTAAAAGAGCCTTTTTAAGCGAACCGCCGTTTAACTTAAAATCTTTTTTAAATGTTTTTGAGTTTTTAACCTGTATAATATATTTTTCGATAGCTTCGGATGAATCTAAAAGCGATGTTTTTGACGGTTTTAATATATTGGGCTTTGGTTGTAATTTAATTGTAGAAGACAGCTCAGACGATGAATTTTTAATATCACCCGGCTGCTGATCTGGATTGTTTTTAAGGATTTGTTTAATTTTGCCTTTATTTAAGGACTCTTTTAATCCGGAAAGCCCTTCGGCGTAAACTGTATGGTTAAGGCCGAAAATCAGAATAGCTATAACAAACAATAAAAACTTTTGATTTTTTATAGATAAATAAGGTGTTTTCAACATAACGCTCCTTAATTTGAAATAAAAAAATATTATGCTGTAATCATAACTTAAAAATCGTAGTCTGTCAATTTGTTTTTCGTCGGCAACATGAGTAAAACTGTTGTGTTAGTTGGACTTTTGGTTAAAACTGTTTAATTCTTTTAAACGGAAATAGTATGAGCGAGAGGATTTTTCGAGTTGGTTGCGGCGCGCCCGCGGACAGGGTTTTTGAAAATAGAGAACATACCCTCTGGGGAGGCGTGCGAGGAACGAGCCGCCGGACCTGCGCCGGGGCGAACGGCCGCGTCAGCGAAATTTCGTATAATCGCTAGATAGGCGAACGCCGCAAGGCGTTCCCGGAGCGAAGCGGAGGGCCTGCGCCTATCGTCGATTATACGATGTTGAGCCCCGCTTTTCGGCAGGAAAGAACACACCTGCGGGGACTGAGAGTGAGACTGTGCAAGTGGTGATTGATACTGTTTAGTGTTTGTTTATACGCAATTTGGCGGAATATGGAATTCGGCTAAATTTGGCAGAATTGGGGGGTTTTTGGGAAGCTGAATCGCTGAATTTTGGGCGAATTGGCGTCGCCGGGGGCGCGTTTTGAGGCGGGGTGCAGTGTATGTGGCGATTTAATCGGTACTTAGGTGGATGTGATACATTTAAAAACAAGATTTATCCTCTTTCAAATAATTTTTATTTTTTTTATTCCACAGGACAATTTATAATTAACATTTTTAACTCATTTTGATTTTAAGTGCTTTTACCAATTCCTCCGCGAGATCTTTCGCTCTTTCAAGCGGTTTAAATATTTGATCTTCAGTTACCTCGCCCTGGCCGCTAACACCAAGATAAGGAAATTTAGATATTTTAACGGGATTCATATTAAGCAAACAACAAAAATCATGCAAATATTCAAGCATTTGATGCGGATTAGAATATTCAGCCACGCCTATAAGCCCACAGGGTTTATTTTTAAGGGGAGATTCAACTGCCGCTTTACCTCCGGCTTCATAATTAAAAAATATCGCTATTAATTTTTCAACCAGCGTATAAAATTTAGCCGGAGCGCTGCGAAAGTATAACGGCGTCCCTATCACCACTGCGTCCGCTTTTATCATAGCTTCAAGCGTTTCCATCGCCCCATCGGCATTAATGCATCTATAAGAATTTTCAGAGCAAAATTTATTACATACCACGCGGCACGGTTCAACGGTTTTATCGAACGCATATATAATTTCAGAAGTCGTTGAAGGAAGCGAAATTTTAATATTATCTATAACGCTATTTACTAAAAAATTCGTGTGCCTATTTTTGCGCATGGAACCTACAATTCCAAGAATATGCATAAACAGCCTCCCTTTCACTTTCACTATTTTCTCTAAATATTTATCATTATACCGAAAATAAATATAAAAATCAAGTTCGTCAAAACCAGAAGGCCGTGATAAGTTTGTCAGAAACCCGGCAATCAAAACTTCTAACCAAAAACATATATTTTTTTCATGAATATATTATAATGCATTGACAATTCATCTATAAATATGATATTTTGAAATATATTTTCGAAAAAAAGGAGCTTAACATGACAGGCCGTAACTTTATAGTTCAAACTTCTATTTTTTTTATAATTCTAATTTCAATAATTGTAACGTTCAATACGGTTTATGCCGCTGAATACATTACTCTTCGCACAAAAGAAGGCGGCGATGACATCGTTTTATTATTTAAGATAATTGCAAAACAAGCCGGAATTAATCTTTTAGTCGATAAATCGGTAACAGGAAAAATATATGTCGAATTCATGGATGTTTATTACAAAGACGCGATTAAAAATATAGCGGATCAAAAACAGTTATATGTTATCGAAAAAGGCAATATTATTATTATCAGCGCTAATAAAAAAGAACTGGTCACTTTTGCTATTTGATAAGGGTTTGCGGTTCTTTATATGTGTGGTATGTGTTTCTCAATATTGTTGCTGAGAAGTGGTTTGGTGGTTCGGTAAAATTATAAATTTTTATTGTTTATAATGCTTTTGCAACAAATACAATAGTGTTTTATAACTAATATAAGTGTTTGTGTATAAAAGATATTAAACATTAATAAAAAACATATAACGACATAAATAGCTAATAATAACTAATAAACGCCTTAATTAGTTATTAATAGTTTGTTTTTTTTGCCGAAAAGGTATATAATAATAATTAGCGGGGGCAAACCATGAGAAAAATAATAACTATAGCCTGCAGTAAAGGCGGCGTGGGCAAATCAACTATAGCGCTCAATCTGGCCATTGAATTAAACCGTCGGTATGCAGTCACGGTTTTAGATTTAGACTATCAAAAATCTGCAACGCTTTTTAATAAAATCAGAAAGAGCAACGGCCTTGAGCCACTTAATATTGTTAGAGCTGAAAATGACAAAGCGCTCAAAAAGATCATAAAAGAAAATGCCGGTATTTTAATTATTGACACCGGCGCTTTTGATAGTGATTTGAACCGTATGGCAATATTATTATCAGATATGGTTATAACCCCGATATCAGATTCAGAGGTTGAGATTTACGGCCTGCTTATGTTTAACGAATATTTAAAATCGATGAAGAAGGCTAAGCCGTCCTTAAAGGCACATGTATTAATTAATCACTTGCCACCAAGGGCAAGCACTGCAGAGATTATAAACCAGGTAAAAGACAATAATAAAACTTTAACCCTTTTAAAAACAGTAATTAAAGAACGCAATGATTATCGCCACATATTCACAAAAGGCCAGGGCGTAACAGAAGCTACGAGGAAAAGAGAAGCCGCC
>Ga0302240_1001737_pt1 | contig 16331 bp, 12 predicted proteins | sample AAG_UR_His_MG_FD_193538 | JGI IMG/M metagenome (GOLD analysis project Ga0302240, IMG submission 193538) | Enriched activated sludge microbial communities from anaerobic digester in WTTP, New Holstein, Wisconsin, United States - AAG_UR_His | ecosystem: Engineered > Bioreactor > Anaerobic >... | reverse complement strand
ATTTCAGATAATCATCGAACTCCTGCTCCTTTGACTCGAATACATCCTTCATGGCGCCTGTATTCGAATGGACCTTTGCGTTGCCGGACATGGCCTGGATGTCATCCCATACCTCGGACTGGTCCGATGCATACCTTCCCGACTCGCGGACGTTCCTCATGACAGACCTCGCCTTCTTCCTTTTGATGTTGTACGCCATGATGACATCCGAATCCCTGAATTCGGATGTGGTGTATGACCACCTTCCGTGCTCCGTGCAGCTCACCGGAATGATAATCTCGCTTTTGGCTGCAACAAGGACTGTCGTGTTCAATACCCTGTTCTGCTTAGCGCCGGACAGCTCTTCTCCGTCAAGTAAAAGGACAGCATCATTGCCCTTGTTTATTACCTTGAGTTCAGGAACTGTGCCGCCCTCTGATACCTCTTTTACTGTAAGTGTGCCTTTTTCGAGGGCTTCTTTCAATGTTAAGTATGACGGCCCTCCGTTTCCGTTTACGCATAACGGTATTACCGCAAGGTTGTCGTGAACCTGCATGTCCTTAGGCTCAATCCTCGTTATAAAATCTTTGACGTGCTCATCCATGATGACCCCCTACTATGTTTATTTACTGCCATAGTATAACGGATGGAGGTGACAGCAGTATGTCATCTGTAAAAAATTATTTTAAGTTAAAGCAAAAAGATCATAAAAAGGCTTTATGAATGGGATGAAATTGATGCGGAGAGTTCTTTCTTAATCTGCTTCCTGAACCATCTGGGATTGATGACCTCGGCGTGGGGAAGCCAGGAGTATATCCAGCGCTTTATTTCGTCCACGCCCGCAACAGTGAATGAAAGCTCAACATCGCCGTTAGGAAGGACTGTTCTTTTTTCTGAAGAATGCCACTTATCTTTTCTTAAGATATAATCCGATATCTCTTTTTTGAACCTGACTTTGATCCTTGCCTCCTTGCCGTCCACTATGCCCCATGGTGTGGAAAGGTATGCCTTGAGGTCGAAATCAGGCTGTGCATTGAAGTACAGGTTGCGTTCCTTTATTTCCATTATCCTGTCAAGGGCAAAGCTTCTGATCGTCTTCCTTAAGTGGCAGTATCCTACAAGTATCCAGATGCCTTCATAAAGAACAACAACATACGGGTCTATTATACGCTTTGTTAACTCCTTCGAATGTCTTGCGTTGTAGATTATTTCAACAGCCCTTTTTTCCTGGATGCAGGCAAGCAGAATCTTGAGGATGGATTCTATCTTTATGCTGAATACTGCATCGGGTGCCTTTACAACAATTGGATGCTTATCATTTTGAATGTCCCTCAAGGCAAATGTCCTCATTACTATTTTCAGGAAGTCTTCCTTGAAGACCGAACCAAGATGGGATACCGACTCTCCTGCCGCAAGGATGGCCTGAAGTTCCTCATTGTTAAGTGCAGGCTTTTTTATCCTGTCCCCGGCGGTGAACTTGTAACCGTCCTTTTCCTTTTCGTACTCAATAGGGTCTATGATGTTTATCAGTTCGAGGTAGCGGAATATGGTTCTCTTTGAGACATGGAAGCGTTCCATTAAAAGGGCTAATGAGGGGAATTTGTTCTGCGCAATGAGCGTGTAGATCTCGAGGAGCCTGATGACCTTCTCCGATATGCCGGCAGGATTGACCGCTTTCTTGACAGGCTTCATACAGGGGATTGTATCATGATGAACAATTATTGTTAAGAAAATACGTGCAATCTGCTATATTCTTTCAGAAAACCAGGACAAACACGACATACCAAATAAATATTTAAATAATTTTTCTATTGATGACATACTGCTGTCACCGGAAAATGTTATAGTTGATAAGATGGTCGAGCGGGTTGAACGGGTTGAATTGGTGAGTGGGGAAATGCGGAAATACGGATTATATGAAACTTCGATGTTTTGCCATAAGCTATAAGCTATAAGCTAATACGGGGGTGCTTATGCCGCAATATACATTCAAGATAAAAGGCGAATACAAAACGGTGGATGCCTTTGACTTTGATGATGCGCTGGAAGAAGCAGGCATCGATGAAAACGACGACTATGAGCTTGTAGAAGGGGATGAATTCAAAAACAAGCTTTTCATGTCTGCCATTGCAGACGAGATACTCTTCGGGGAGTAAGCCCTGCATAAAGAGAAGGTTATGATAAAGGCTATTTTTATTTCTTTCACATTAACCGGCATATTTTTCTCATCCTCTCTGTTTGCAGAGACCAGGATATATGACAACAACTACAAGCTCAAATACCGCATCAAAGAAGACGGCCGCATTTACGACAAGGACTACAAACCAAAAGGCAGGATAGAGGATATCAGGATATACGATGAGAACTACAACCTCAAATACCGCATAGACGGCGACAAGATCTATGATAAAAACTACAACCTGAAAAACCGGATCGACGGAGATAAGATCTACGACAAGAACTATAACCTTAAAGGACGGATCGAGAAGAAGCGCTAAGCAATGGAAAGTTAAACCGGGGGTATTACTGAAAACATGAAAGAAACGAACCATGCACCTGCAGATAAAACCTATCTCAGCAAATCTCTTATTATAAGGGGGCTTCAGTGCCACAAGTCCCTTTATCTCCACAAATACCACCCTGAACTCAAAGACGATATCCCCCCTTCGCGCGAGGCGGTGTTCGAAACAGGCACCGAAGTGGGGATTCTTGCCCGGGGGCTCTTCCCGGGCGGTATTAACATACCATATGAACGAGACGGCATAAAAAAGCAGGCAGAGCTTACCAAACATGCAATAGAAAAGGGCATATCAACCATATACGAGGCCTCCTTCCAGCACAACGGCGTCTTTGTAAAAATAGACATACTACGCAAAGGCAAAAGAGGATGGGAGATCTACGAGGTGAAAAGCTCAACTTCTTTAAAGGACATATACATCCCCGACGCCGCAGTCCAGCATTATGCCGCCGTGGGCGCGGGGCTTGAAGTCTCCAGGGTTTTTTTAATCCACATAAACAACCAGTATGTCCGCAAAGGCGAAATAGAGCTTGAAAAGCTGTTCACCATAAACGATATTACTTATGAAGTTGCCCGCATGCAGGATGCGATAGAAGGAGAGATAGCCGCCCAGAAGATCATGCTAAAAGGCGGCATCCCGAAAACAGACATAGGGCAATACTGCCGGGAGCCTTACGACTGCGATTTTATAGACCACTGCTGGAGGCATATCCCTGACGACTCGGTATTCGAGATAAAAGGAAGCAGGGCATTCCCTTTCACCTTATACAAAAACGGCATAGTCCTCATGAAGGATGTGCCGGCACATATGCTCTCTTTGAACCAGAGACTCCTGGTTGAAGCAGCGACGGAAAAGAAGACGGTTGCCTCAAAAGAGCTGATTAAGGATTTCGTAGATTCTCTCTGGTACCCGCAGTGCTTTCTCGACTTTGAAACTTTCAGCTCCCCCGTACCGCCGTTAGACGGCACAAGGCCTTACCAGCAGATACCGTTCCAGTATTCTTTGGATTGTATTGACACAGAGAGGTCAGAGCTAAAACATTTTGAGTACCTTGGGCAACCGGGTGTCGATCCAAGAAGAGAACTCATCGAAAAACTCATGAAAGATATCCCTGAAAACGCTTGTACTCTGGCTTACAATAAGTCGTTTGAAACCGGAATTTTGAACTCGCTCAAAAAATGGTTCCCTGAATATACTGTTAAAATCGACAAAATAATCAGCAACATGAGAGACCCCATGATGCCCTTTAAAAACAAAGATTATTATCACTGGAAAATGTGGGGATCTTATTCTCTAAAATACGTGCTTCCAGCGCTTATCCCTGAATTAAGCTACGAAGATATGGAAATAAATGACGGCGGAATGGCATCAGAAATGTATCTGCAGATGTTCTATTCGAACGATTCCGCAGAAATAGCAAAAATTCGTAATAACCTACTTGAATACTGCAAGCTCGATACCCTGGCTATGGTCAGGATAGTGAATGTTCTTCAGGAGATGATATGAAAGACAGAATCTTGGGCGGCCTCTGGGGCGCCATAATAGGCGATGCCTTAGGGGTGCCGTTAGAGTTCAAATCCAGGGAAGAGGTAAGAAGAAATCCCGTCACCGCAATGAGAGGCTACGGCACATTTAACCTTCCTCCAGGCTCATGGTCTGATGATTCATCGCTTATGCTCTGCACAGTCGAGAGCCTGCTTGACGGTTTTGATACAGACCGTATGGGGCAGCTATTCATTAAATGGCTCAACGATGCCTACTGGACGCCCTGGGGCGATACGTTCGATGTCGGGGGTGCAACATACTCAGGGATTAAGCGGATGATAAGAGGCATTCCCCCGGAAGAGGCAGGGGTAGACAACGAGTGGGACAACGGCAACGGCTCCCTTATGCGCATACTGCCGGTAGCTTTGTATTTTGCCGGATCCCCTGTCCCGGCTATTATAAATGCCGCACACAGGGCATCTTCTTTAACACACCGCCATGTTAGGTCTCAAATCGCCTGTGGCATATATTCCCTTATGGTATCTGCATTATTGAAAGATGAAAGCCCTTATGACTCTTACATCTATGCCGTCAATCAGGCCAGGATAAACTACGATAAAAAGCCTTATTCCGATGAGCTTGTCCACTTCGAGCGCATCCTGACTGGCAATATCCATCGACTATCTGAAGACGAGATTCAATCAGGGGGATATGTGATCCATACCCTTGAAGCTGGCATATGGTGCCTTCTGAACTCTGACACATTTACCGAAGCAGTTCTCAAGGCCGTCAACTTGGGCGACGATACCGACACCACAGGCATAGTCACAGGCGGCCTTGCAGGCATTACCTATGGAATAAACGCAATCCCTGAAGATTGGATAAAAGTAATAGCGAGAAAAGAGGGTATCGAAAAATTATTTAAAGATTTTCTTGATTCACTAGAAAGCTTGTTAATCGACAACGGGTAACCTCAATCCATGTTCACATAAAATAATTTAAAACTTTTTTTTCACGCTGACATAGTGCTGTCACTGACGCGTGGTATAAAGATTAATTAATGGGAATAAAAAACATCATTAAAGCAGTAAAAAAATAAGGAGGGGGTTTGAATGTCAAAATATCATTTTTTAAAGAAATATTTTCTTCTGTTTTGTCTTTTATCGCTTTGTTCATGTGCAACTATTCCGCCGCTCAGCTTCAGTGTCCCCAATGTCGGCAAGTCTTCTCAGAAGATTGACGCCGAACTCAAGTCTCTGACCGTGACACTTGCAAGACCTGATGAGGCAACAGGTGATATCGATGTTGCAGGAGCAGAAGATCAGGTCATGAACATGTGGAAAATATCGTTGCAGGAAGCGCTCGATGCCATGCTCATTTTCGATGATGACTCACCGAACAGGGCTTCATTGTCAGTTAAAGTATTGAAGCTGGATGCACCGGCTTTCGGTGCAAGCATGACAACAGAGGCATCTGCCAAATACGATGTAGTTAACAGAACCAACGGGGATATTGTTTTTACTACAACTATAAACTCGGAAGGGGTGTGCCCCGGCAATTACGCATTTCTTGGTCTGGTCCGCGCAAGAGAATCTGTCAACCGTGCTGTACAGAACAATATTCTGCAATTCCTTCAGGCGCTTGAGTCGGTTGATATGACCAAACCCATGTTTCCGGCAGACCGATGAAAGCAACCATCAGATTTATATCTATATTGGCCATAATATTCCCTTTATTTGTCCTTTGTGGCTGTATGCGGAACATCTCACCTGACAGCTATGCTGCAGGTTCTGTGGGACAGGTGAACAGGGCGGTCCGCGGCAAGATCATCAGCGCTCGTATGGTGGATATACTTGGATCACAATCAGGGATAGGGGCTACTTCAGGGGCAGCGGCAGGAGGTGTTGCAGGCTCAGCGATTGGTGGAGCAACAAGAGAAAACATAGTGGGGGCAATCGGCGGTGCAGTTATAGGCGGCATTATCGGTAGCATGGCTGAAGAGGGGGCAACCCGACAACAGGGCATGGAATACGTCATTGAAACAGATAACGGCTCTCTCATTACCGTTGTGCAGGTCATTGAACCATCTCTGAATGTTGGAGATAAGGTGATTGTTATTTACGGACAACGGTCAAGGGTTATAGCGGACACAAGATGATTGTAAACATTAATGGAACTGTATTTGTCTTGTTCGAGATCAAATGTGTATCTGCCAAACACAGTTTCAAGATAAAAAGTATCTTTTGCTTGAATTATTTATTTTATGGCGTTAAAGTTTTTGTATACAGGATTTAAGGGGAGGCAAATGCGCTATATTTTTCTGTATACATTAAAACATAGTGATCATGACAATAATGAAAGGGGTTATTGTTGCAGATCAGTCATTGTTGCTCACATTTACACATTCTGCCTACTGAGCAAGCTATTGCAACGCTTAACGGTGGGGATAAGCTTGACGCCCCCTGGCAGTCATCATGAAGCTAATGGACGGCAAGACCCGACTCGGCAAGACTGTGTATGTTGAAAAACCTCAGTTTGTGCAGATTCCTGTTAAGCCATGCGGGAATTAAGATGGTTGAATGGGTAGCAGCTTTCAGCCCGTGGTAAAATAGAAAATGTGAAAGGAGAAATGAAAAAGTTGAAGGCGGCTTTCGGAATGCGAAAGGCAGAAGTTATGAAGATATGAAGTTTCGCAATACGCACTTCGACTTTCGCAATTGATTTTGCTATGAGCCATGAGCGATCAGCCATCAGCCATTAACTATGAGCTATTTTATTTGATATGAGCTGCCTTACATAAATTTTTGCAATTTTGTGTTTCATAATTTTAGAATTGCAATAGGTTACGAAGGGAATACAAATTAAGATATTCCGAAAATTCTCTGACGACCTTTTGACAGATGGTGTCATAGCGACAGGTCTGGCATAATATGCAGAGCGAGAAAGGCTATACTGCTATATCAATTGAAATATTGAAGGACGTTATTTCTCTACCAAATATGTTTGTATTACTTGCTACAATAGGGTAGGATTTTCAGGCGAAGGGGTAGAGTAGATTGAAATTGCTGGGCTAAAATTTATATTCGTAGGTTTTGAGAATGGGAAAAATTGTCTAAAAGGTATGATTTGTTCCCGCAAACAATACATATAGTATACTGCTCATGAGAATTAACTATAATATAAGAGAACAGGTTGATATTGGCAGGGTCGGGGGACATGAAACGTTTACCCCAAGGTATGGCTGGCTTAAAAAGGGTTATGACGCGGCCAAGAAAGACCCGTTTGTTTTCAATACGCCCGATGCAATAGAACGGCTTGGGGTTGGGAAGAACATGGTGCGCTCCATCCGCTTTTGGTGTCTCGCTTTTCATTTACTCGAGTATTTAAGTGGGCAAGAGCAAAAGGGGCAACACGGCGGTTTGCAGCCTACTCTACTGGGGGATAAACTTCTGGATGACGATGGTTGGGACCCGTTCCTTGAGGACGTCGCGAGCCTCTGGCTGCTTCATTGGCAACTTTTCATTCCTCCTTTTCATGCAGCGTCATGGCCGGTGTGTTTTAACCATGTGCTTCTTCCGTATTTTGAGCCGAAGCACTTGAGTAGCGCCCTGATTGCTGCCACGCAGAACTATGAGAAACTCCGTAAGCTGTCCCAGGGCTCTTTTGAAAAAGATGGCTCGTGTATAATCAGGATGTATGTTCCTGCCTCAGATAATACTGCTTTCGGGATCGAAAGCCCGTTTAGCATGTTGGGAATTATGAGAAAAGCGGAAGAAGCTAATAGTTTTCGATTCGAGATCGGGGAAAAGCAGACTCTTCCCGAAGATATTTTTGCAGCGGCCTGCTTGTCTTATGCGCAGAATGTGCAAGCGGAGACTCAGAGGACCTTATCCCTGCACCGTATCTGTTTTGATTATAATTCCCCGGGTGTCGCATTTAAGGTCTCCGAAACGGAGGCTGGAAGGTATCTCGATCAGGCAGCTCGATCACATGAAGATATAGATTTCGTGGAATCTATGGGTTACCAACAACTTCAGTTTACACGAGACGCGCGAGAATTATACTGGCAGTTACTTGAAGTTCATTATGGCTCTTCATTAAGGTGAGGCAATCATGTTGCTTTCAGAGTTTGTTTTCCCAAACGTAAATCTTGCCCGATCAGTTAATTTAGAAAGGGATCAAAATCATATTTCCAGTTTAGAGCAGTATCGCTTGACTACAAAAGCTACAGAAACTATAGCTCGCTTTGTGTCTGCCCTCGGGGGTCGCAGGATTTCGTCTTGGTCTTTCACCGGTCCTTACGGGATGGGAAAATCGTCTTTTGCTAATTTCCTTTTGGCACTGTGCGGCAATGAAAAGGAACCTGCTACAACATTGGCACGGAAGAAACTTGCCCAGAAAGACCCTGCGTTAAGCGCTTCTTTTTTGGAAGGAATTGGGTCGTTAAAAAATGGAAACGGTTTTTTCCGTGTTCCAGTGACAGCTTCATACGAACCCTTGAACCGTTCCCTGGTCCGGGGTTTATATCGAGCTGTGATCAGCCGAGTGGTAGATGAGGACAATTCCAAGCTTTTGTCGCAGATCATTAAAGAACTAAAATTGCTTGAAAAAAAGGCGGTTCCAGAGACGACTGTCGTAGCGAGGTTGTTCGCTTCGGTTCGCGATCGGCTTCAATTGCCGCTTTTGGTTGTGTTGGACGAGTTTGGTAAAAACCTGGAATACCTGGCACAGTACCCCGACCAAGGCGACATATATATGTTGCAGATCCTCTCAGAGATGGAGGGGACTTACCTTTGCGTCTGCCTTCACCAGGCTTTTCAGGAATACGCTTCAGGGCTTACCACTCAGCAGCGCCTCGAATGGAGCAAAATACAGGGCCGTTTCGAGGATGTCCTCTTTCTCGAATCCGCCCCTGAGATGATATCACTATTAAGATCTTGTCTTTCGCAGAAGACTGACCCCGTGCTGAGCAATGCCATAAAGTCTTGGGCAAGACGCTACCATATGACCCTTAGCAAGCTTCAGCTTCCGGCAGGTCTAGAGATCAACGAAGAAATCATAGCTGATCTTTATCCCCTCCACCCTTTCGTGGTCATTGCTCTGCCTGAATTGTGCCGAAAATTTGCCCAAAATGACAGGACACTTTTCTCGTTCATATATGGAAAGGATCCGTATTCTCTTTCATCCTTTCTTGAGAGCAATTGGGTCAACAGCTCCCAACGTCTCCCGGAGCTAGGGCTTGACTTTCTTTACCATTACTTCTTTTCAGCCGTTACTACATCCTTTATCGAACGGGCAGAATCTCAAAGATGGATAGAGATTCACGAAATCATCGAAGGGTCGAACCTTGATTCCCCATTGAGCCAAAAGATCTTAAAAACGGTAGGTATCCTTAACCTTATTGGCCAGCCTTTAGGGTTGTCTGCTAGAAAGCAGGTGCTCAGTATAGCGTTAGGCGAGACCCGCGGGAGACACAGTGAGTTTGAGGCTGAATTGAATCACCTGGCTGACAGGGGGAAATTACTTTATCGGGAATATGCGAAGGAATATAGGCTTTGGGAAGGATCGGATTTTGATATTCTCGGAGCCGTTCGGGAAAAGAAAGCTGCTCTGGCTGCAAGACCGCTTGAAGACATACTTCAGTGGATAGCTCCGCTTGACCCCGTAATAGCTTCCCGACATTCCTATGTGACGGGAACGGTGCGAAAATTCGAAGCTCGATGGACAGCGCTCCCGGACATCCATAAACAACAACTTATTGCCAAAGAAGGATATGATGGGCTCTTGATCTATAGCTATGGTTATGATAAGGGGAGATTGGAGATCCCACCTTCTTGTTCCGATAATAAACCCTTGATCGTTGCTTATGTACCCTACGAAAACCAGATCAAGGAGCTGGCCATTGAGCACGCTGCCGCTCTAGCTGTCCTGAACGAAGCAGCAGAGCTTCAACGGGACGGTGTTGCGAGAAAAGAAGCCCGCTATAGAGCACACGCTTCCGAAACGCAGCTCAGGATTTTTGTAAGTCGTTTATTTCATCCGGGCTCTACCAAAATTCAATGGTTCGTTAATGGAGCAAAAAGATCTCTAGGATCTTACCGGGAGCTCTCGGGTATTATGTCGGACCTGTGCGATATTTGGTATTCACAATGTCCAAATATTAAAATGGAGATGATTAACCAGGACCGGCTTTCCGGGTCTGCCGCAATGGCGCGAAGAGAACTTGCAGAAGCGATGCTGACGGGCCAACACAAGCCAGCCCTTGCAATGGAGGGTTTTGGACCGGAAGTGGCCATATATAGATCGCTGTTCTTGGCTAATGGATTTCATAAAGAAGTTCAACGCGGAGCATGGCAGTTCAGAGCACCTGATAAGACCTCCGATCTTTTTCCCCTCTGGGAAAAGATCTCGTCTATGATAACAGCTGATAACCCTGATGGCATTAAAATCGAAGAGATACTTGCGGTATTGAAACGTCCTCCGTTTGGATTACGCGAGGGCCCGGTCCCGCTCTACATTGTTTTCTTTCTATTAGTAAATGCTGATGAAATAGCACTTTTCCGTGACGGAACCTATATCCCTTTTATCGACGAAACAGAAATAGCCCTGTTGCTTAAAAGGCCCGATATTTTCACGGTCAAACGATTTAAGAATCAAGGCATACATCGAGAGCTTTTCGATGCATATAATGCCGTCTTGAAAACGGAGAGTGATGATACGGTAAATGAGGTGAGGAACGCTACATTGCTGAGCATTGTTGCGCCATTGGTAAAATTCATTGATGGTTTGCCGAAATATTCCCTTTTTACGCGAACTGTATCCAAGGAAGCTCAACTAGTCCGGACCGCCATTGCAAATGCTACGGATCCCTTGCAGCTGCTTTTTGCCGATATACCGCGCGCGATCGGTATTGACAACAATGAGCCACACGCTGAACATGTTCCCTTGAACTGGAAATCAGATCTTCAAAAACAATTGGGAAATTCTCTTCTCGAACTCACTGAGGCTTACCAGAAATTATCCAATAATGTCGAGCTGATAGTCAAGAATGTGTTCTCTTTCGATGGAGACATTGAAGGTCTGCGGCATGCCCTGCGGAAGCGCGCGAAGCCTTTACTTTCTGCGTGTCGAGACGTGGACCTCAAACAAGTTTTGTCGGCAATTCTTAAAGAATACAATAAGGCAGATCAATGGCTTGAGGGCATCGCCGGGATCGTAATGAAGAATCCTCTGGATAGCTGGGGGGACAATGATATCGGTTATTTTGAAGTAGCCATGCACGATTATGCGGATAAGATACATTATCTGGAAGGAATGATTTCACGCGGCATTGTAGCTGACCCCGGCTCAAAGGTGGTAGGTGTCATGGTGCCTGACGGTCACGTATTTAAAATCGTTATGAATTCTGCGGACCAGGGGACTGCAACGAAAACAGCCCAGCGATTGAACGATCTATCGAAACGGGAATTGGAGGCGTTATTTGTGGTTCTTGCAGAGAGGATAGTGAGAGGTCGGGATGAACATAAATAACTGTTCCAACCAACACGAGCATCATATTCTTGCGCTTTCAGGGGGCAAAGATAGCGCTGCTCTTGCAGTTTATATGAAGGAAAAATATCCTAAACTTCAAATGGAATATGTATTCACGGATAGCGGCTGCGAACTTCCCGAGACGTATGAATATTTGAACAGGATTCGGGCAGTTCTTTCTATCAATATAATCCGAATTAAACCCAAGAAGAATTGGGAAAATTATTGGGCCCGCACCAAAGTGAAGAATACAAACTATGGGAATATCACTTTTCTGCCTTCGCCTAAGAATCGATGGTGCACGGAAGTGCTGAAACTAGTGCCTTACGATGATTGGCTTTCTAAGAATTATCCTGAATGTATTATCCATAGTTATGTGGGGCTTCGAGCTGACGAAAAAAGAGATCGAAAAGGCTTCGTATCTCCGAAGACGACGATTATACAGCATTTTCCTTTTATGGAAGATGGACTCATATATCAAGACATAGAACGACTTTTGATTTCATCGGGCCTTGGTTTTCCTGATTACTATAAATGGAGGAAACGCTCAGGGTGTTATTTCTGTTTCTATCAAACCAAGAAGGAATGGCTTGGTCTTTATGAACATCATCCGGACCTTTTTTTTAAAGCCCAGAAGCATGAGACGCCTAATGTTGGTAGCGGGACAGGCTATACTTGGTGTGATGATATTAGTCTAGAAGAATTATTGGAAAGGAAAGAGCAAATACTCTCAGAGCCTGGACAGGAAAATAAGGGTAATCCGAGAGAACCGGCAAAGCTTTCTAAGGTTTTAGCCTCTTTCAGATCCACTGACTTTTCAATAAAAAGATTACGGGAGATTCCAGATGAAACCTAACGAATTTCTGGATGAAATCAAAAACATTATTTCTCCTAGCACCTATTTCAAACCGCATAAATATTTAGCCTTGTTAGCAATTCTAGATATTATCGCTGCAGACATCAAGCCAGCGAATCAATTTAAATTTGATGAACGCTTCAAAAGACAATTTACAAAATACTTTACTTTATATCACGGGCCTGATGACAGGGACCGACCACTAGCCCCCTTCTTTCATTTAAAAACTTCAGGGAATTTTTGGCACTTGAAACCACTTGAGGGTAAAGAAAACGAACTGGCAAAGCTTACGACCGTAGGTTCACCTCGAGAATTATACTCGTGCATCGATTATGGTTATTTGGATGACGAATTATTTGAATATCTTTGCAAGTCTGAAATACGTGATAAAGCTATTCAAGTCATAAAAGAATGTCTGCAGCTCGGCTTAGGGCAAACCCGTAGAGATTCGATGCTTGATAATCCACAAGATTCAGGGCGTAAAATTACTTCTTTATTTGAGCACGAAGCAACTGCCATCCAATCCATAACAAACAGCATCGTTAAGTATAATATCGGCGTAGCGTTATCAAACCTTTTAATTTATGATAATCAAACTAATGATTACTATGAATGTGATCTCATAATAATTGCCCCGCAGGGTATTTATCTTGTCGAGCTAAAGCATTGGTCAGGGAAAATTCGGATTGCCCCTTACAACTGGATTAAAGATGATGTTGTCTATCGACAGGATCCCCATCGCGCAAATCTCTTTAAGGCAAAAATCCTCAAGGGAATTTACCAGCATCAGTTCCGAACTTTCCCTGATATATGGGTTGAATCGGTTGTTGTCTTAACCAATCCTGAAGCAGAAGTTGAAGGTGCTTCGTCTTTGAAAACGGAAAAACATTGCCCTTCTTTCGGTTCGATTGATACTTTTATCGATTTTTTGAAGCACCAACGAAGGGCAAAAGAAGAAAAGTTAGATCATCTAAAAATAGAGCGGGTCGGCCATTACCTTGAATCCCTGCAGCACAGTAAAAGAGAAAAAGGGCATGTGTTTCCAGGATTTGAAATAATCGAGCGGCTGACTGAACGCCCGGATCTCGTCGAGTATGTGGTACGACCCAAGGAAGGCAAGATTCGCAGATCGCAGAGATTTCGTGTCTTTCTTCCTCCTCAAGGAAGCAATGTCCATGAGAAAGAACGCTTTTTAGCACGCGCCAGGAATACCTTGGACGCAATTGCCAAGATCGGTGATTACCCCAATATACTCAAGGTCTGGCCCGTACCGGACGAGACCGGTCTTATCATAGAAGGCTCCGATTGGTCGGAGCAGGGAACGTTGAGGGACCTGCTCAATGACCTTGAGGGTCCTCTTCCCATTGAAGATGCCCTCGGAATTTGCCAGGAATTGCTTGATGCATTAACAGTTGTCCACAAGGCGGACATTATTCACAGGGCAATCAAGCCAGAAAATATTCTAATGGCCAACGGAAGGCCGAAGCTCATGAATTTCGATCTAGCCTATCAATTAGAAATTGGCGAACATGTAACCGTTATACCGGATCTAATGAAACTTAAACGGGATGCTTATACTGCGCCCGAGGTATACCACGGTAGTGATATAGACGAACGTACCGACCTGTTCAGCGTAGGAGTCATCCTTTTTGAACTACTTACCCATAGCTTGCCATTCAAGATTTCGACGGAGCTTGAAATAACAAACGGCCGAATGACGGAAGCCGCCCTGCAAAAGCTTAAGGAAAGGGATATTTCAACAGAGATTCTTGAAGTCTTAGACAGCCTTGTCATCCTTGATCAAAACCAGCGAATCCAAAATGCCGAAAAGACACGAGAAGCGCTTGGCTTGAAGCCGAAAAGTCAGGTTGGGCCTGAAGAAAGAGGTTTAAACCGGAAGTTTGATCCCGGAGAGGAATACGATGTTTTTACCGTCGAGCGGCTGCTTGCAGAGGGGCCCATATCCCAAGTGTATTTGGCGAGGACCGTTGGTAATGATTCTGTTGCCCTCAAAGTATTTAACAATGATATTCCCCTCGTGAGGATCCAAAATGAAGAAACTGTCACGAGCGCAGTCTATTCGCCCTACCTTGTCCATGCAAAAAGAATAGGTCATTGGAAGAAAGAACGTTTTTTTCTCGAACTCAACTACATAGACGGGCGGGTCATGAGGGACTTTATCAAATGTCAGGAAAGACCTGACATTAATGAATTCAAACAGGTAGCTTCATCATTGCTGCAGGGCCTATATGCCCTCCACGAACGAAAGATCGACGGCAAAGCAAGCCCGCTCCTTCATTGTGACATCAAACCGGACAATATTATCGTTACACAAGACGGGAGTGCCGTACTCATCGATTTTGGAATAGCCGGGCCGCCTCGTATTGACCAGTTTCAGGGAACTGCACAATATATTGCTCCCGATCTGTTACGGGGTGGAGATATCAAGTTTTCGGAAAATGGCGACCTATACGCCTTAGGGGTAACTCTTTTTGAATGGCTTTATGGTATCCATCCCTCCGAAATACGAACCGAGGGTTTTCAAAATATTGAGGATATCCGCGATGATGTTCCGGATACCTTAAGGGGCTGGATGCTTAAGGCGATATCGACGACTGCAGAAGAACGCTTTCAAAATGTCGAGTGGATGCAGAGAGAGCTCATGGAAGCAGTCCAGGAATCATCGGCGATGGACGAGCAGGAAGCTTCTACTGACCCTAACCTGTTGTTTATTGAGCCCGAAAAAGTTCCACCTACGGAGCCTGTAGTATCGCTACCTCAGCCTGACGAACTTGGCAATCCATTCGTGGCGTATCTCAATTCGCTTCATAATGCTTCAGGAGCCAATGAAAATGCCCTCGCTGAATCTCAAGCCAGAAATCCAAACTTCTGTCATATCCAGGTCCCTTTGCCAGTTACCGATTACATATTTGATCGCCTTACCGATCAAAACGGTTCTCACGTGATCCTTACAGGAAACGCGGGCGATGGAAAATCGACTATCTGCCTTGAGATTTTTAAACGATTCAACGGAATACCTTTCGATCAACCGCTTGCTTCTGACATGAAGGCTAAGGAGATGGTTCGATACAAGGGCGTTAGTATCACCCTGATTAAGGATATGAGCGAACTCACCGAACAAGACCGCCACGATCTCCTTGAAAAAGTTTGTTCAAACGATCAACGCTATTTAATAGTTTCCAATACGGGTAGTCTGCTCAATGCATTCGAAGGTCTTGCCAGAGATAGGACTGAGTGGTTTACGCTACAGAGCGATCTCCTCGGCGCCCTCGACAGTGTGGAGCCGAAAGACATAACGTGCCGCGAAGAAAGTTTTCACATAATCAATATTGGCCGGGTCGACAGTATTGATACGACGATCAAGGTCTTCGAAAAGATGCTTGCCGGGGAACGCTGGCAGAAGTGTGATAACCTGGAGTGCAGGGATAAATGCCCTATTTATGTGAACGTAAGAATGTTGTGCGCAAGCAAATCAGTTGCGCTCAAGGGAATTGAGTTATTTTACCGAAGGCTCTATGAATACGGTTATCGTTTAACAATCCGACAGATGACGGAACACCTGGCGTATGCGATCACGGCCGGTTTGGATTATTATTCCATACAAGAGATATCTTCCCTTGCGCTACGGCCCCCGTTGCGGTATTACCTCTTCTTTAACAGGTTTTTTGGAGACTGCGGCGATGAAGAGGATATTACCTCGAACCAGATAAACGCCGTAAGGTTTGCTCGTACGTTGGAATCGGGATCGAGGCCCAATCCAGGTTTAGATCGAATGCTCTGGATCGAAGAATCTTCCCAACCGGTGTCCTTTGCCGATACGACATTGAATGAGATCTATTTGTACCTCCGGAATGCGGGCAGGGGGATAAAAAATGATAACCTGCAGCCATCCTTGGCACGATTGCAAGTGCGGCGCTTGATTTACTTTTATGGGGCCTTTC
>Ga0302240_1001729_pt1 | contig 16424 bp, 21 predicted proteins | sample AAG_UR_His_MG_FD_193538 | JGI IMG/M metagenome (GOLD analysis project Ga0302240, IMG submission 193538) | Enriched activated sludge microbial communities from anaerobic digester in WTTP, New Holstein, Wisconsin, United States - AAG_UR_His | ecosystem: Engineered > Bioreactor > Anaerobic >... | reverse complement strand
AAAGCCGAGCGGGTCAGAATCTAGGGAGGATCACCTGATGTTGCGATCTCCAGGAATGGACGGCGGAAAACAATTCGTGCGGTGGCTGTCACTGGTGAGCTTGCTGGCCTGCGTCCTTGGGCCGTGGTGGGCGTTGGCGGACGATTGGCAACCACCCAGGGTCACGCTGCCGCAGCCGTTGCGACATCCGGCCGTCGCCTGCACGCCCGAAGAACTCTCGCGGCTGCAAACGGCCTATCGAGGAAGCGAACCGGAACATCGCGTGGTGGCGGACGTCGTCCAGCGCGCCGCCAAGAACCTCGGCCGACCGTTGACCTTTCCGCCTCGCGGCGGGCAACACAATCAGTGGTACCAGTGCGAGGCGTGCCAGTTGGGGCTTAAGACGATCGACGACACGCATCATCAGTGCCCGCGGTGCCAAAAGGTCTATTCGGGCGAACCTTTCGACGACGTGATCTTCGCCCGCCAACACGTCGGCAACTTGCAGCACATGGCCGACGCCGCCTGGGCGTATGCCATCACCGGAGAGGAACGGTTTGCCAAAGCAGCCGCAGCGGTGCTGCTCGGTTACGCCGAACGATACAGCAAGTATCCCTACCATAGCGCCTCGCGTTCCGTCCTTTCCGGCAGGTCGGGTGGGCATCTCTTCGAGCAAACGTTGAATGAAGCGAATCACATGGCCGAACAGATCGCGCCGGCCTTCGATCTGATTCACGATGCACCGGGCCTCACGGACGCTGATCGGGCCGCAATCCGCAACGGGCTGATCGTGCCAATGCTGGAGAACATGGACCGGAACAAAGCGGGCAAGAGCAACTGGCAAACCTGGCACAACGCGGGGCTGCTCGCCGGCGGCGCCGTGCTGGGCGACGAACGCTGGGTCGCAAAGGCCATCGGCGATCCGAAGAACGGTTTCATTTTCCAGATGCAGGCATCCGTCTCCGCCGAAGGCATGTGGTACGAGAACAGCTGGGGCTACCATTTCTATACGCTGGGGGCCTTGGTGCGGATCGTCGAGGGCGCGCGGCGGCTGGGGATCGATCTCTGGAGTCACCCGGCGCTGAGGAAGATGTTCACGCTCCCCATCGAATGCGCACTCCCGGACGGTTCCCTGCCGCGATTCGGCGACGACGTCCGGACTTCCGCCCGAGCGGCCTCCGAGTACCTGGAATACGCCTGGTCCGTCAGCCGCGATCCCAGCCTGTTGCCGTACTTGAACGAGCGGCCGACCTGGAACTCGATCCTGCTGGGCCGTACGCCGGAACCGCGACCTGCTAGTCCACGGCTCGACAGCCGCCTGTTCCCCAGCGCCGGACATGCGGTTCTCCGCACCGCCGGACCGGGACAGCTGGCCGCCGCCATGACGTTCGGACCGTACGGCGGATTCCATGGCCACTACGACAAGCTGAGTTACGTGTTCTTTGGGTATGGCTGCGAATTGGGTGTCGATCCCGGCCGGGCCGCCAGCCAGGCGTACCGGCTGCCCATCCACAGCCGCTGGTACAAAGCCAGCTTGGGACATAACCTCGTGCTGGTCGACCGGGCTTCCCAGCGAGCCGCTTCGGGGGAGTTGGAGTGCTTTTCTGGCACCTCTGACCCAGCCGGCGTCTGTGCCGTGGCGGTGGCCCGCTGTCAGGAAGCCTATCCCGGCGTGCTGCACCGCCGCCTGCTGTGCCTGCTGTCCGACTATTTGCTGGTGGTGGACCAGTTGTCTTCCGATCGTCCGCGTCGCTTTGATTGGGTGTATCACAATCGGAGTTCGGCCGTGGAAGCCGCCGCAGCCACACAAGCCGCTGATCTGAGTCAGGCCTTTGCCGGCGCTGAATACTTGGCCAACGTCAAGACAGGCTCGACGGACGGGGCCATCGCCGTACGTTTTGACGGAGCATCGGTCTCCGTGCATACGCTGGTCGCCGCCGACGGGGACAGCGAAGTGCTGACGGGTGACGGAGTGGGAGCGTCCATTCTGGACCGCGTGCCGCTGGTGATGATCGGACGTCACGGCACGGCGGCCTGCTTTGCTGCAGCCCTGGAGCCGGTTCCAGCGGACCAGTCGCCGACGATCACGTCCGTGAAGCAAGACGTCTCGTCGGATCACGTCCGGATCACCGTGCAGAAGGGGAATCGTGTGGACCAAGTGACGCTCAGCGCAGCCGGCAAGGTGACGGTTGTCTCCGATGGCAAGGAGATTCTAGCAAAATAGGTCGTACCGGCTGAAACACCGGCGGCGAGCGACTTGCCGCTCACGCTTAACCGGGAGAACCCGAACATGACTTTCAACCACCAAATCACACGGCGCAGCGCCTTGCAGGGGATCGCCGCCTGGATCGGCACGGCGCGGTTTGCGCACGCCGCGGAGCCGTCCACCGGCGGCCGATTTGTCGAGAAACAACCGACCGGCGCCGAGATCTGGCAGGTCACGACCGCGGAGTTCGACCAGTCAGACATTTATGGCGAGGTGCCGTACTGCTCCCGCGATTCGCGGTACTTCGTCTACGCCCGGCGGAACCCGGCGCTGAAAACCAACCGGACCGAGTTCATGCTGGTGGAACTGGGCACATGGGAACAGCAACGGCTGGACACGGCGATCAGCATCTCAGGCTGCGCGATATCCCACGACGGGAAGTTCTATTACCTGAAGCAGGCAGGCGACGGTGCGACGGATCTGATGCGCGCCGATCTGGATGACGGCAAGTCAACGGCAATCTACCGGTTGCCGCCGAGCTTGGCGATCCGCAGCCTGGGCACGGTCACCACCGATGGTCGATACTACGCCGGCGGCACGATGACCGAGCCGGGCTGGAAGATGTTTGACATCACCCTCGCCGATTTGCAGAAGGGCGAGCACCGGATTCTGGACCGCGACCCGTTCATCCTCAACCCACATCCGCAATTCGAGCCGGGCGAGGTGCGGATGTTGATGATCCAGCACAATCGCGGCGGGAAGTACGCGCCCGATGGCCAGTTGGAGCGGCTGGTCGGCCCGGAAGGGGCGACTCTGTACGTGCTGTCGGTGCCCGAAGGCCGCCGGACGGAATTGGCCGTCGGCACGCCGCACACCACACCATGCACGGGCCACGAAGCTTGGATCGGGACCACAGGCGAAATGCTGTTGTCCGTATCGGCCAGCGGCGAGTTCCGTCCCGAGAAGGGGAACTTGCTGGCGATCCGTGTCGGGCAACCGCCCCGCGTGGTCGCCCGTGGCTACCGCTTCAATCACGTCGGCGCCAGCCGCTGTGGGCGGATTTTCTCGGCCGACGATTGGCAACCGCCGTACAAGATCGTCATCGGTAGCACGCAGGCGGAACGCGCGGCGGTGATCTGCGAGTCCAAGACATCCCCGACCCGCAGTCAGAACACCCACCCGCACCCCTACGTCACGCCCGACTTGAAGTGGGTCATTTTCAATTCCAACCGCACCGGCCAGGACCATGTCTACGCCGCCCGTATTCCCGACGAACTGATGACGAACTTGCTGGGCTGATGATCTAGGGTCTCGTCATTCAATCGAGCCGCTCAACCGAAGTGCAGTTCGGCTTCAGCCAGGATCTGAAGGAGAAACCGCCATGACCAAGCGATCCGTCAATCAAGCGTTGGTCCTGGGACTGCTGCTTGCGTGGCCGGCTGGATCGCACGCCGATGAATTGAATCCAACATCGCCCATCGGTTCGGGCTACCGGCTGACGTGGCATGATGAATTCGACGGCGACCGGTTGGACACGGGGAAGTGGACGTATCGCATCGACACCCGTTTTTGGAGCGTGCAGCGTGCCGAAAATGTCTCCGTGGCGGACGGTTGTCTGCGTCTGGCCTTGAAGAAGCAAAAGCAGGGCGAGTTCGAGTACACGGCGGGCGGCGTGATCAGCCGCGACACTTTTCAGTATGGCTACTACGAAGCCCGGTTCCGTTGCCCTCCCGGAGCCGGCTGGCACACGTCGTTCTGGATGATGCGGCACGACTGGCGAAAGGCGGCGGACGAAGCAGCGGCGGTGCAAGAAATCGACGTGTGCGAGCAGGATTCGGTGAACCGCACGTCCTACTCGCTGAACCTGCATCGCTGGAAACATGGCCCGCACGTCAGCTACGGGCACAAGCGGATCACGACGCCGGACTTGGCCGCCGAGTTCCACGTGTGGGGCTGCGAGTTCACGCCGCAGCGGATCGACTGGTACTTCGACTGGCGGTTGGTCCAATCGCTCGACGCGACCGTCATTCCGCATGGCCGGCAGAATATCTGGCTCACCAGCGTCGCGGCGCCACTGGGCGGCACGAAGTCCGTTGACGACTCGAAACTGCCCGCTGTCGCCGAGTTTGACTACGTCCGGTATTTCGAGCCCCGCAGAGCGAGCAACTCCCGGTGCGAGTAGACTTGGTCCATGAGGGCCGAGGGAGTGTCACCGGTCATAACGGTGAACCTGCAGATGCCGGCGAGGCGTGTCAGGCACCCGCAAACGGGTTCACCACTTTGACCGTGTCGTAGGTCATCCCGTCGTCCATATCCTCGCTGTAGAGCGTATCGACACCCGCGGTCGCGCAGGCTGCGAGCAACAGGCTGTCCCAGTGGGAAAGGCTGTAGCCCAACGCCTCAGTCCGGCCAGGAATTCCCCCAGCACTTGCCACATGAGCAGCGGCTCATCGCTGCGCCCAAGCTGCCGAAGAAACTCACGAGCCCGCTTTCGCTTGGCAGGTTCGTCTTCGTCCACCGCGTACAGCAAGACGTTCGTATCAACGGCGTTCATGAAGCTCATCCCGCGTATACCGTTTTCCACCAGAACCGACCGGCTGTTCATCACAGAGCCGTTCCAGATCGTCCATGAATTCGTCCCATCCGCCGTGAGAAACACCAAGTGGCGTTATCGTGAGTTCGACCCGGCTGGCACGGGGCAGGCCCAACGGCTGATCCAGGCGGATTACGTCGCCGTCAATGGTTCCTACGGCCTTGGCAATCATGTCTTTGCCTTCGAGGGAGTTGCGCCACGGGGATGGGCTGAAAATCTGCAATCCCCGGGTTGATTTTAGCCCAGAGCGTCGCCGATGGCTACGGGTTCGACGAGGAATCGACGTGTGCGGGCAGGGTTCGGTGAATCGGACGCGCTACTCGGTCAAACTGCATCCCTGGAGACCCGGCCGGACGGCACGTCAGCTACGGGCACAGGCGGATCACGACGCCGGACTTGGCCGCCGAGTTCCACGTGTGGGGCTGCGGGTTCACGCCCCACCGGATCGACTACTACTTCGACGGCTGTTTGATCGAATCGCTCGCCGCGACCGCCATTCCCCACGGTTCGCAGAATGTCTGATTGAGCAGCGTCGCAGCGCCGTTGGGAGGCACGAAGGACGACTCGAAACTAGCCGCCATCGCCGAGTTTGACGACGTCCGGTACTTCGCGAAGGGCGTTTGGCCGACAAGAGAGGATCCCTGATCCAGATTTGCTGCTCACCAACGCTTGTCCGCCTCAGGCGATGCGTACCTTCGACGGCACACCCCTGGATTGGGGCCTGATCAGCCACAAAACCCAGAAAGCTTTGAACCAGCCTCCGACAGCGTCCGCGTTCCGTCTTGATTCAACAGTTGCACGGTGTAGAATCGCGTCTGTCGGTGAAACACCAGGTCCTCCACGAGTAGATGTACGGACTCTTCCATTCATCGTCAGATGAGCGCCATAATCAGACAGAGCAAGGGGCCACAGGCCATGTGGATTGAAGACGCCATTGCGCAAGCGGTTCAGTTCTTCGATGATCCACCTCCAAATGAGTCAAGCACCTGCGATTGGGTGATCCTCCCGCTCTTGCGGTCAACCGGATACGCGCCCAGGGAGATTCTCTCGCGGAACGCAGATCATGCAGGCAAATTCCCGGACTACACCGTTCTGCCCCAGGATGAAGAGCACAGCTTCTTTCTCGAAGCGAAAGCTTGGAATATTGACCTGGAGGACTCTCACGCTGTTCAAGCGTTGAACTACGCGAATCAAAACGGGAAGAAATGGGTGGTCTTGACGAACGGGCGGGAATGGCGCCTGTACAACAATGACATACGAGGTTTGCCCGAAGAAAAGCTGGTTGCGGAGGCTGTGTTGGGGGCGGAGAGTGGCGGTCTTGCGCGTTTCCTGGCGGCCATCGGAAGGGAGTCTGTCTTGAACGGCATGTTGGCTCCGTTTGCCGAGGAAGAGGCCAGCCATCGGAAGCGAGCAAGAGAAGAAGAACAGCAACAAGAAGCCCAGATCGCGCGCAGGAATGCTGTCAATCGAATTCGCCAAGCGCAGATTTCGGACCCGAATAGTCCGCTGGTAGCCTGTTTGCTCAAATACATGCGGACTGCTGCGGATTGTCCGTGCTTGACAACTGCGGATGTTGTCGCATGCTTTGGGGCGGAAACGGAGCCACCTCCACACGGTGTTTCCGAAAAGGTCCTTGTGCTTCCCGCCAGGAATGCGTACGAGGAATACATGAGCGTGTCCGCGTACATTTGCCAAGCCAATCGCAGGTTTGAGCCAACGACGCATGTCGCTTTCTATTCTGATCGCAAGATCCAACCCCACGTGCCGCGCATTCCGGAATCCGTCGAATCCGTGTCCTGGAGGGAAGCGGATATTCTCAGCGATCCGAACCTCTCGCTGGAGACCCGGAATCGTCTCATTTCTCTTCTGCGCGAATCAAAGAAGAGAGGAGTCGCCCGGCAGGACGGCAAGTCATACAAGGTCATGTTCCTCGCTCCACCTGGATCCCCTGATGCGATCAAACTCCCTCATCCTATTGAGAACGACAAGAAGACGTCGAACGGAAAACCTTGGCCGTTTACGGTCGGGCACCGCTATGTCGTGGCAAGCAAGCTCTTGTCTGGAGTGGAGAAGACAAGCCAGCTTGAAGAGACTGACGCCTCCTAGCCCCGTTTCAGTATCCGGAAGTCTACGAGGCGGCGACACATTCGGCGTCTAACGCGTCGGTCCAGAGGCTCGTATCGATCCCTTCACGGTTGGGCCGGCACCTTCCAGTTCTCGACGGCTAAACCGGCGACACGCGTGAATTCCCCGGTGTTGTCTGTAACCAACGTCAGGTCTGCGGCGATGGCGTGGCCAGCCAGGAGGACATCGTAAGGACCGATCATGCTTCCCTGCGACTCCAATGCCGCGCGAATTCGGGCTGCTTCACGCGCGGCATCGGCGTCGAAGGGCAATTCGCTCAGGACAGACAGCAGCAGGTCCACTTTCGCACGTTCCTTAGCCGGATTTACGCACTTTGCCACGCCGGTGTGGAGTTCATAGCCGGTAATCGCCGAAATGGCGCAGTCCCCCGGCGACTGCGCGGCCATTCTCTGAACCACGAGCGGATGATTCCGCATGGCGGCAATGCAGGTGTTGGTGTCGAGGAGGTACAGCATGGCGAATGTGAGCATCAGCTCAGCAGGGGGGCCGGAGGCGTCTGCCCTTGGTCGGGCCGGCAGAACGCCGGATCGTCAATCCGGATGTCCTCGAAGAACTTGGCAGGCCAGGGGGCCTTCTTCATCGGCTGGAGAATCACCGCGTCGCCCTGCCTGCTGATCCAGACACTCTCGCTGTCGAAACGAAAATCCTCCGGCAGCTTAATTGCCTGCGTGCCCTGGAGTTCAATGACCTCCGCAGTTTTCACGGCATGCCTCCTTCGTGTTCAGAAGCGGCCTTTTCGCCATCATTATAGCACGGCCATGACGGCGACGGCACCAGCAGGAGACGCTTTCGCGTTAATGTTTGTCCGTTCCTTGCCATCGTCCTCTTCCAAGATCGCTTGGCGGCCGTGGGTTGTCACTTCTCCCGGCCCAGCGGTCCAATCGGCTGTTTCGAGATCACGACCTCGTCCAGGTACAGGTGATAATCCTGCTCGGCCGTCCAAGTGCCGCCCAGATGGACGTTGATCCACACCGCTTCGATCTTCAGCCGGTCGACGGCACGAAACCGCGCGTCCGTCTTCTCAAAGGCCAGTTGACCGTCCACCCACCCGCGCAGGACGCCGTCCGGCTGGCCCGGCGTATTCAGCCGTACGTACTGCTCGATGCAACACCAGCGATTGTTCTCCAGAAACCCCAACCTGTCGCGGTCCCAGACCCAGTTCGCCGTAACGCCGTGTGTCCAAGCTGCTCAGCGCTTCGGCTCCGGCCACAGCGACTTGACCAGGTCGACGGTGCGGTCGACCAGCACCTGCCCGCCTTCCGGGCCCACCGTGTTGCTCTCGGCAACAGCGCTGTAGCCGCCGCCGCGCACCGCCCGCGCCGTCGGCAAGTACCCCTCGACGCCGACCAGCTGCACGACAAACGTCTGCAGCGCCGGGCTGCGTGCCTTGATTTGGACGCCGAAATCGACGAACAGCTCGAAGGGATTGGTCGCAATCGCCACGTCGCCCAGGCGGAGCACGTGGATTTCGATTTCGTGAGTGGGGCGGCTTTTCTGGTTGGCATGACGGTCGACGATGCCCTGGTGCCAGCCGACGAGCGTCTGGTTGGCAGGGTCCTTGGAAAGCGATTCGACCTTGGCCTTGGCCGCCGCAGCTTCCTCGTCGGTCACCATGCGGACCGGAAGATCGAGCCGAGCCACGCGATGTGCCAGCACCACGTCGTTGTGGATCTCCTGCTTCGCGCCGTCGTAGGCTTCGTCGAAGGCCGACACGACCCGGCGGGCGATCTCCTGCAAGCGGGTCAGGCCGCGCAGTTCGCGCATGCGCTCTTCCGCGCGCTGACGGAACATGAGGTGCGGCGACTGGTCCCCGGCGGCCCCGATCCAGCCCAAGATCTTCAAGTCGCGACCATGTTTTTCCCGCAGGGCTTCGCGGACTTCGTGGAAGAAGTCGGCGTTGACCGCCGAACGGCCCTCGACCTCCTGCGCCGTGCAGGCGAGGTTGATCGCCGCAGCCAAGAGCTTCTGCTGGTGGTCGAAGAAGAAAAGCACTTCGACGGCGTGGTCTTCGTAGCCTTCGAGGCCGCGGAAGTCGGGCTGGTCGGTGCGGCCGTACATGACCGCCCGGCCGTCGGCGTAGACCGAGCGGCGGTTCTGTCCGACGACGGCATGCCCCAGGCCCCAAGCCACGGCGCCCCTCTGGCGCTCCTGCCAGGCCTTGGCCGCTACCTCCGACACCTTGTCGACGAAGAACTGGGCGTACTCCGTCGGCTGGACGACCCCTTCCTTGGGAATCTCGTAGTCCCCTTCTCGGAACACCGGGCCGGTGTGGATGTGCGTGCCGCTCACGAAGAGCTTCTGCACATCAAAGCCCGGCAGAAGTTCGGCAGTGCGTTTCCGCAGCGCGACGAGCACCTCGTGAGGCAACCCGATGATATCGCCGGAGATCATGATCGCCGCATCGAGCGGGCGGTCGCCTTCGCGCGACTCGATCGCCACCACCTGAGCCGTGACCGGGCTCTCGACGGATTTCGAGATCCGCGTGTGCATCTGGCCCCACAGGGCCATCGGCTGAGCGTGCGTGATGTTCGCTTCCGCCACACCGACATAGAGATCCGCTCCCCGGCCAGGCGACGCGACGACAAGCGTCGCGGCAGCTAAAACAAACAGGATTTCCGCGAACCGTTGCATGATGAACCTCCTAAAAGCTGATGACTACCTCTCCAACAATCCCCGCTTCCTCATCCACTCATCCAGCTTCACCGACCATCCGGCGAGTGGCGATTTCGTGTTCAGGCCCAGTCCCACGCCGTGCTGGCCTTCCTCGTACTCAACCAACTCGACGGGCACTCCCGCTTTTTCGCAGGCCGCTTTGAACATCCGGCTGTTCTCGATCGGCACGGCCCTGTCCTGCACCGTATGGAACAGGAATGTCGGCGGCGTTTTCGCCGTGACTTGTTTTTCGTTGGAATAGAACTCCACAAGTTCTTCGTCGGGTTGTTTGCCGATCAAGTTGGCCTTGGAACCGCCGTGCGTCTTGGCCCCCATGGTGATGACGGGGTAGGCGAGAATCGCGAAGTCCGGCCGGCAGCTCACCTTGTCGATTGGGTCGTTGGCGGCGGGCTGGCCTTCGTCGAAATGCGTGGCGGCCGTGGAGGCGAGATGACCGCCGGCCGAAAAGCCCCAGACGCCGATGCGACTTGGATTGACTCCGTAGTCTTTGGCCCGCGCACGAACCGTACGGATGGCGCGTTGTACGTCGAGCATTGGTCCCGGCTGCAAAGGCGCGGGGATTCGTGACTCGCCCACGGTGCGGTACTTCAGAATGAATGCATGCACGCCCCGCTCATTGAGCCACTCCGCGATCTGCTTGCCTTCATGGTTGGTCGCCCGACCGGAATAGCCGCCTCCGGGGCAGATGACAACCGCCGTCCCGCTTGCCTTGTCCTTGTCGGCAAGCTGGATGGTCAAGGTGGGCACGTTCTTCGGATCGCTGCTGACCGGGCCGGGAATCTTCTCGCCCCAGAGGCTGATCGTTGTCGGTTCGGCTCCGAGCAACAAACTGCAGACGAGCAGCGGTAGCGCGTTCATGTCGTTTCTCCTGATGGCGGGCATTGCCGTATTGGAAGTTGCTTGTGTGGCCCAGAATTGCAGGCATTCCTCGTCCTTGGAGTCCGCCCAAGGAACAAGACGTGAGAGCTATGGTACCGTATGGTGGCCGGCGTGGGGAGTTGCCGACAACGGAGGCGACCAGCCGGCGAACCGGATGCCCGGTTCCAGGGCTAGGCAATCGGATCGTGGTCGGCCGGCACAGCCCAGGCAGAAGGCGAAAGGAGAATTTGGGCCCCCATACGGGCCAGACAGTGGCCGAGCGCGAGCGAATCAGGGAAGTTGTCCGCGCAGATGTTTACGCCGATGACGCCGCAGGCCGTTTCGGCCACACAGAGCCGGTCGCCCGTGCAGTACACGCCCTGCTCGATGTCCAACAGGTTGATCTTGCGGTGTTTCAGAAGCACGCGCCCGCTGGCGTCGATGAGCACAGCCGCATTATAGGTCTTGCTCCCGTCCCGCTCCGTCAATCCGGCGACGACGTGCAAGCGTGCGTCGCTGGCCGCCTGGCCCAGCATCGCAGTGGCCGGACCTGGAATCTCTGCGGCCAGCTGTCCTGCGGCCGGATGAGCCCAGCCCAGGTCCAGGCACTCCGGCAGGACCGCGATCTGAAGGGTGAGAACCAGACATCCATAATCTCGAAAACCGAAAGCGGATACCGAAATCCGGTATCCAGCACGGTGGAACGTTCTGCCTTGAAACGGCTCAGCAGGCTGGCCGGGCGAAAATAGGCGTTGGGTGCGGCGTGGATTGCGCCAACAGCCTGTTCGTTGTCGTGCCCCAGGTCTCGATGAACTGCCCCTTGGCCATCGAGATCGTCGGGGTTGATGAAGCTCCAGCGGTTGAACCCATCGATACCCGCGCTGAGCCGACGCTGTGCCGAAGTGCCCCCGCAAGGTCAGGACAGGCCGGACGGCCCAGGCAGCGATGTACGGGTGGTTGGAGCAGACGCCTCAGGGCAGGAGTCCGGCGTCGAACCAGAGTCGCCGGGCAGGCAGCCGGAGTTCGCCATTCAAGTCCAGCGCCGCGACGGTCGCGCGACCTTCGGGCGTCACTCCGGTAATCACCGGCGGGTCATCCTGCCAACGAAAATGCTCTTCCCGCGCGTCGTTTCGTGGGTCAAACAGAACCACCGTCTGCGCCGTCTCTGGATCGACGCCCGACGTCCGACCACCTTTCGCCAAGTTGCAGGCCGCACAGGCGAGCGCGCGGTTTTCGATGTCGTCGGAACCACCCTGGACGGTCGGGACGATGTGCTCCAGATGGAAGCGATAACCGCAGGCGGCGATGCAATTCCGGCACGTTCAGACGTTTTTCCTCCAGGATTTTACGACCGCTGTTCCGCTTCGACTATTCCCAGGGCCACGAGCCCGGCGCGAAGATCGTGATGCGCCACGCCGGGCAGGCGGAGCAGATTCGCATGGAGCCCTGGTCGCGAGGTTCGGATCGCGGGGCCCAGATCACGTTCACTGGGTTTGACAAGCTCCCCATCACCGTTGTCTGCACCGTGTTCACTCGCGAGAGTGACGGCTTGGTGCATTGGGGGTTGGAGGCCAGCCTGCCTCCTGATGTGACGCTCGAAGCCGTGTCGTATCCTGTTATGGCCGTCGGGCCAACTCTGGCCGCCGCAGAGAACGGTGCGGCCGTCGTGGGATCCGCCAAGGGCGGCATCCATCGCTGGTCGCAGTGGAAGGAGGGCGAAACCCGGCAATTCGAGCAGCCAGGGAGCCTGACGGCGGGCTTCGGGTGCTGCTACGACGATGCGGGCGGCGTCCATACCGCCGCCTGCGATCCGAAAGGGTATCGCAAGACCCTGTTCTTCCAGCGGACCAAGGGCCGACTCGATTGGGGCTGGCGGCATCCGTGTTTGTGCCAACAGCGGTTCACGCTCCCGTACGACATCGTCTTGGGCAGTTTCACCAGTTCGGAGAGCGACCGCTCGGCGGATTGGCGCGATGCGGCCGATATCTACAAAGCCTGGGCTGTCAAGCAACCCTGGTGTCGCCAGACGTTTGCCGAGCGCAACGGCCTGCCCGAGTGGCTCAAGCAAGGGCCGATCAGGCGGAGTGGACGCGCGGCCAGTTGGACGTCACGATGCCCGCGGGAACGGCCGTGCTGCGCGTGATGCTGGTCCTGGACGGCCCCGGCGCGGTCTGGCTGGACGACTTGCAGATGGAGGAAGTGTTGGCCGACGGCCGGACCGTCGAAGTCCAGCGTCCCGCGCGGCCGGTGGACCACGAGTTCATGCGCCGCTGGATCGCGCTGTACCAGGGGGCCGGTCGCCCGTACCTGCTGTTCGGCAAGATGGTCCACCCGCCGCGTCTGGAAACCGGCCCGCTCATCCCCGCCGGCCATCGCCGCTTGGCCCCCGTGCTGCACAACGCCTACGAGGCCTCCGACGGTTCGCAAGCCGTCGTCCTGGCCAACTGGACATCCAGCACACAACGCGTTACGCTGACCTGGAAAAATCAGTCCTCCACCATCGACTTCCAGCCCTGGGAAGTGCGCTGCGAGGTCCGCCCGCGCGGCGGACCCGCCGAATCATCTTGATTTCGTCGTCAGCCATCGGATTCGCCTCTGCCAAGCGAGGTTCCACGGTGGCGGCTCATGCCGAGAATCGCCTGAGGGCGGGAATCAAGTCAAAGTGCGGATCGTTTGTAAAAACCTCGTAGTTGTGCGCGAGTGCCACGGTGGCAAGCACCAAGTCCGTCTGCGGCAGGACGTGGCCTGTGGCGACGAGTCCGCGTCCGAGCTTGGCGGCGGCACGCCAGTCATTCCACGTCACCAGCACGTACTGCAGCCCGCGCAGCTCCGAGGCGACCCAGTCGGCCTGCTCGTCCCGGCGGAATCCGAGCAGGATTTCCGTCAGCACAGGCCCAATCAGGGCCGCGCGGTCGCCGTCCAGCAACTCGTCCAATGCCCGTTTCTCGCGGGATTGCGGACGATTGAAGAAGGGGATCCAGATGCAGGTATCGACCAGCATCAGTTCAGCAACTGCCATGTTGTTCTTTCAGTTCGACTTCTTCGAGCCCACGCCAGTTGTCGTCCATCTGGACCTGGCCGGAGAGTTCCTTCAGACGCTTCCGGCGCACAAACCGGAGGTACTCGGTGGTCGCGCAGCGCACTGCCGCCGCCGCATCCGGTTGGTTCGTGAGCGACTTGAGTTCCGCAATTTCCTGGTCCGTGAGGTCAATTGATGTCGTCATCCGTCTTCCCCGTCTGCATCCGTCAATCGCACCCAGTATGATTATAGTCCGGACCTGCCACCCGGGACCAGTCGCCTCATCGGGCGTTCGGCAATTCACCGCACCGCCGGCACAAGGGCTGGCACGCGGAATGGCCACCGGTCCTCGCAAAGCTGTCCTGAAGCCAGAAGTCGTGGAGCACTCCCAATTGACGCGAAACCGAAGAAGGCAGCTCGCGGCAGTTTCGCGCAATCGCCTTCGTTGTTGCTCCACCAGTCCATGCCACAGGGACCCGGCATGCCTGCGTCGGACGTGGTGAGGTGAACGGATCATCGGACACTGTGTCGTGGTCGGGATCGACCAGCAGCGGGTCGGCCAGCAGCGAATCCTGGTCGAAACCCTGGGCCTGCCAGTCCGCGAACTTCAGCCCGCCAGGGAACGGCGCCGGCTCGTCGCCGCGGTACCAGTACAGGTTCCGCCGGGCTACGAGGTCGGCATTGCCGATCATCAGGGCCCCGCGGTCTCAGATGTAGAGGTTGCCCTCCTGGAGCGAGTTGCTCTGCTTGTCTTCGCGCCCGCCGCTGACCAGGTAGTCCCGGCTCATGCCGAAGATGTTGTTGCGCACGGTCAGGTCGCGCCCGTAATGGATGGAGAAGCCGCCCGAGGACGTGCGCCAAGTGACGTTGTTTTCGATCAGGATGCCCGTGCTGCCCTCGTCGGGATAGATGCCGCAGCCGCCGTAGTGGATGTAGCAGTTCTCCACGCGATTGTTGCCGGTGGCCAGCTCCGGCTTCGGCATGGCCGCCGTGCCCAGCCGCACGCCGTCGGCGTCCAGGTCCCACAGCTCGCACCGGAGCACTTGGTTGTTCTGGCAGCCGGCTTCGAACCAGATGGCGTAGTTGCCGGTGTGGGCCACCTCGCAACGCTCGATCGCGCAGTGGTGCGTCCCGTTGGCCTGGATCGCCGCGTTGATGGTGACCGCGGCCTGCGGGTCGCCGTGCCCGTCGGGCGGCAGCACGTAGTTGGTGTGCTGGAACGACAGGCCCTCGAAACGCAGGCTGTCGATCCATCGGCCCGCGGCGGCGTCGCCGCGCAGCACGACCAATTGTTCGGCCACCGGCGCGACCACGGTGGCCCGCGTCAGGTCTTCACCCGGCTTGGCAATGGCTGCCAATTGGCCGCTGAGCCGGTCGAGCTGCCATTCGCCCGGCGCGTCCAGAGCGTCCGGAGCGTTCTCGACGAGGTACCGCTGCTGCGCGCCGGCCCAGCCGAACGCCCAGTGCTCACGCCCGGCAATCGTCGCCGTGCGGCTGGCCTCATCGACGGCCTTCAGCGGGTTGATGCCCACTTCCCAGTGGTGAAAGACGTGCAGATCGATGTCGGCCAGGTTGGGCCAGTTGCGCAGGTCACCCGGCCGAAAACGCACGGCCGATTTGTCGCGGACAACCTTACTCGTGCAAACGGAGTTTGGCGAAGTCGTGCTCGTGGCGTTGACGGACGACGGGCCGGTTGAACGCGGGTCGCTGCCGGCGCTCCACGCCAAAACCTGGAACCATCCCGCACTGGCTGCCCCGTTGCTCCTCGTGCGGAACGATCGCCAGGCGGCGTGCTACGAGCTGACGCTGGAGGCGAGCAGAACCGGAAAACCAGAGAGAATCCTGCCGGCGTCTTCACTTTGATGAGCGGGCGGTTCCACCGACACCGGTGCATTTGGTAGAATCGGATGGGATTCCAGTCCTGTCGCTGGCTCCCATGGCAGAATCTGTCCCAACCCAACGCGGGCAATTGAAACTGGGCAAAGGTGATCCGGATGTCGACCGTCCAGCAAGTGTATGAATCGCTGATGGATCGCTTGACGCCGAAGGAACGCTTGGCTCGGTCCGTTGCGATGCTGAAATGGTCGCGGGATCTGATCGCCAGACGGATTCTGGAAACGGACGGCCCCCGGAGCTTCGAGCGTCTGAAGTGGGAAGTCGCCCTGCTCCAATATGGCTCCGTTCCCGAAGTGAGGTTCATGATTGAGAGGGCCCTTGACCGTGTTTCCGATTGATGCCTTCCAGAACACGCTGTGCAAGGCCGTCCGGATCTTCGAGTCCCATGCGATTCGCTTTCATCTTACCGGCGGAATCACGGCGGTTGCCTATGGCGAGCCGCGGATGACACAGGACATCGATATCGTCATCGACAACGCAGCGACCGCTGAAAAGCTCGACCCGCTGCTCTTGTCGTTGTCCCAATCGGACTTCCTGTTTGACGAAGAGGTGATCCGGAGCGCCGTCTCCCGGAAGCAGATGTTTCAGCTGGTGGACCTGCAAGAATCGCTCAAGCTCGCCATCTATTGCCGGGAACTGATTCCCGGCGAACTTGGACGGTCGACAACGATCGAAGTTTTCGAGGGGATCCGGCTTCCGGTCGCTTCGCGCGTCGATGCCGCCGCATCCAAGCTCGTCTGGATTAGCAAGGGCAGTCACAAGAGCCGCCGCGACCTGCGTCAGATCGTGAGGACGTCGAATCCGGCCGAACGACAGGCCCTCTTCGACCTGAGCGCGGAACTGGCTCTGTCGAAGTTGCTGCAAGAGGTGCTCGGCGAACCGGACGAGCTGGTTGAGTGATCCCCGGATTTCATCTCGTTTTCGATCCGCTTGCCTTGTCATTGCACTTTAGGAGAAATGTTCCAGTCAAGAAACTGATCTTGACCGAAAACCCCGCCCTCCGCGATGTTGCGTTTTTCAGGTCCGGAACATCGCATTGGGAGGGCAAGGGATGG
>Ga0302240_1001722_pt1 | contig 16488 bp, 6 predicted proteins | sample AAG_UR_His_MG_FD_193538 | JGI IMG/M metagenome (GOLD analysis project Ga0302240, IMG submission 193538) | Enriched activated sludge microbial communities from anaerobic digester in WTTP, New Holstein, Wisconsin, United States - AAG_UR_His | ecosystem: Engineered > Bioreactor > Anaerobic >... | reverse complement strand
TGGTTTTGCTCTATATCCCCGTGGTGGGCTTTTTCATTTATCTGTTCTTCGGGCGCAACTGGCGCAAAAGCAGGCTGTTCAGCCGCAAAGAGTTGCAGGATAGCTTCCGCTTCGAGGATGTGGCGGGGAACTTTTTCAAGCCGGACGAACGGGAAAACTTCTCCCCTCTGCAAAAGCGGATAAGCAAGCTTCTGGATAACAACAGCAAGGCCATTCTCACCTACAGGAACGAGGTGGATATCCTGGCCGACACCAACGACGCCCTGGACCTTATCTGCGAAGAGATAGCCAAGGCCCGCCGCTACGTGCATCTGGAGTATTTTTCCATAGCGCGCGACTCCACGGGAAAGAGATTGAAAGAATTGCTGATCCGCAAAGCTTCCGAAGGGGTGGAGATTCGCTTCATCTACGATGATGTGGGCTGCTGGAATCTGGGCCCGCGTTTCAAGGCCGAACTGAGAAAAGCGGGGGTGCAGTTTGTGCCCTTTATGCCGGTGTGGATACCCTTTCTGAACAGCCGGCTCAACTACCGCAACCATCGCAAGTTGGTGATCGTGGATGGCAGCATCGGCTTTTTGGGCGGACTCAACATCGGGGACAAGTATATGGGCAAAAGCAAGTATTTCGGTTACTGGCGCGATTCGCAGGTCAAGCTGCGCGGCGAAAGCGTGATGGCCCTGCAGGCGATTTTCCTCATGGACTGGTTTTTTGTGAGCAAGCAGAATCTGCTGACCAGGGAGTCTTTTGCCAATTTCGCGCAGTTGCCGGAACCATCTTCCCAAGAGGAGTTGTATAAACCTGTGCAGATCACGGCCAGCGGCCCGGACACCGACCACGCCAGCATCATGCAGGCCTATTTCTGCGCGATCAGCAATGCCCGCCAGAGCATCAGGATCACCACACCCTACCTGATCCTCAATGGCAGCCTGCTGATGGCTTTCAAGACAGCCGCGCTGAGCGGGGTCAAAATCCAGATCATCCTGCCAGGCAAGGCCGACCACTTCATCGTGTTCTGGGGCAGCCGTTCCTACTACCGTGAATTGCTGGAATTGGGGATTGAGATCTACGAGTATCAGGCGGGCTTCATCCATGCCAAAGTGCTGATCGTGGACGATGAATTACTTAGCACGGGCACGGCAAACATGGATCTGCGCAGTTTCAACCACAACTTTGAGGTGGCAGCCATGATCTATGATGAAAGCATTACAGCCCAGGCGCTGGAGCATTTTGCGGAGGACATGAGCAAGAGCCGCAAGATAGAGCTGGACGAGTTTCAGCGGCGATCCATCTTCAAAAAAGGCGTGGAGTCGCTCTGCCGCCTGTTTTCACCCCTGTTATAGGAGCTAATGTTGCGCACATTTATCAGTATTCCTTTCACTGAGGATATCATTGCGGTCTCCGTGGCCGAGGCCAGGGACAAGACTGTCCTGGTGTATCCCACCAAGGTCTCTGCCAATCAGGCCCGGCGACGCTTCATTGCCGCCTGGCAGTTGCAGGATTGCGAGTTTCTCTCCATGGAACAGTTCAAGCAAAGGCTGCTGTTGGCAGACAGGCCTGTGGTGCAGGAAGACAAGCGCCTGCTGTGCCTATGGCAGATCCTGAGCGCCGATGAACGGGAATTCTTTCATCTGAACAGCTATTTTGACATTGTGGAGTGGGGAAACCATTTCTTCCAGTTCTTTACCGAGCTTTGCGACGAAATGGTGCCAGTGTCAGGCCTAAGCGGGATGGGAGCTTCGGGTATGGTCAATCTGCTTGCCTGGCAGCAGGATTACATCCAAAAGGTACTCTCCATCCGGCAGCGCTATCTCGCTTTTTTGGAAGGCAAAGGCTACACTGACCTCATCAGTTGTTTGCCGCCTGACAAGTTTAGCAACCCCTGGCCGGGTTATCGCTTTGTTTTCGTCAACCAATACTACTACAGCAATCTGGAACTGAAGCTGTTGGACGGATTGGAAGGCTCGGACTGTGAACTGCTCATTATGTCGCAGAATGTGGAGCAGGAAGAGGAGCAAGGCCTTGCTTCCGAAGCGCTAAGATTGGACAAAATCAGCCCGGATCAGATCAGGACCAAAACGATCAGGGTAGTCAACTGCGAAAATGAAGACCAGATGATCAGCGTGTTTCTTGCCATTCAAGCAAGGGAAATGCGCCAGCAGGGAGGGCAGGCTGTACTCCTCGACCCACACTTTTACGAAAGGCATTACAGCCGGCTGATAAACCCGGATTGCTATCCCAACGGACTTCCCGCCAGAATGACGGGCACCTGCCTGTACAGGATGCTGCTTACTTATCATTCGCATCTCACCGCCATGGCAGGCACTCTGGATCAGGGTTTTTTGCACACCCGTCTGGTGCTGGACGCTTGTTCCAAACGTGAATTCATTGCCTGTTACCAGCCCGATTGGAGTGAACAGGAACACCGGCTGCTGTTGCGCGAGATCAGGACTCTGCTTGATCAGGAAGTGCTGTATCTGGACCGGGAACTGAGGGTGTTTGACCAACTCCAGCGCAACGGGGAGTTTCCCCTTTCCCGTGCCCTGCTGGCTGCCCATTTTGCGGTGCTGGACAGGCTGGCCGGAATCGGTTCCCCCCTGGGTTTGGTTAATCTCATCGATAGTGAGGGGGGTCTGGAGATACAGAAGATGTGCTCTCCGCAGGAGCTGCTTCACAGCGACATACTGGAGCAATTTTACGAACGTCTGGCCAACTACGCCAGCCTTGATCAGTTGCCGCTTGTATCAGACTGGCAGAAGCTGTTCGGAGAGGAAGGTATCAATCTGGCATCCAGTTTGCTGAGGCTGTTTCTGGAGTCCCTCGCCGGAGCCGGAATCAGAAGCGATCAGAGCGGCGATTGTCCCCAAATAGAGGTCAGCAACCTCCTGGACAGCCGCAATCTGAGCTTCGCGTCGGTGGCCATCCTGCATGCCATAGAGGGCGAGTATCCCTCCAATCCCCAGCCGGTCTGGCTATTAAATGAAGCGCAGCGTGGCCTACTGGGTCTCAAAAGCTATCCCGTGTTGCGGGAGAGGGAACGGTACTATTTTTTACGCTTGATCCTGAGTTCGCAGAATGTGTGTATCTACACCTATCGTAACCAGGAACGGGATATCGAACCAGGCAGCTTTGTTACCGAGCTGCTGCACGCCAAAGAGCAAGGCTGGCTGGAAGGAGTGGAAGTTTCCGAAGTTCCCTATAAAACTGAGATTTCGCTCTTATTCAAAGCGAGGCGGCAGATCATGCCACCGGACTGGAAAACTTTGCCTCAGCTTACCGACGCGTCCCAGTGCGGGCTGGACGAGGAGAACCCTGCCAGCTTTTTCACCCTGCCCGCCGAGCCCGCGAATGACCTAAACAGCGGCACAGAGGTGACAGCTTCCTACTACAGCCTGTCGAACCTGGAAAAGAACCCTATGCTGTGGTATATCTGCGACCTGCGGCATCTGAAACAGGTGGAATTGCGCCCCAAAGAAACAATCAGCCGCAGGTTGTTTGGCAGCCTGATGCACGATTTTCTCAGGGACGTGCTGGGTCCCTTGGCAGGCCCCCATCAAAATATTACTCCGCTGGAACTCGCTTTCAAAGATGAGGGAACTTTGCACGAAATTCTGGACAACAGGATAACTGGTGAATTATATCAATACAAGATTCCGCAGAACTACAACTACGAATTTCTGCGGGGGATCATCTCGGATTGTCTGGTGGAGTCGGTGTTGCAGTTCTATCGTAACTACCTGCTTCCCACTTTGAAATCCGGCCCCTACCGCCTGATCCCGGAGGATCTGAAAACCACCAAAGACGAGACTGATGCCAAGCTGCTGCACACCGTGACCCACCAGGGAAAGAAGTATTCCCTGCTGATCAAGGGCCGCGCCGATCTGCGGATCGAGTGTCCGGATCGGTATTACATCATAGATTTCAAGACCGGTTCATACGAGGTGGATCAACTTGTCTTTTACGAATACTTCTACTATTTGATTGACGCTGAACAGCAGGACGCAAAGCTGGAATCCCGTTTTTGGGAGATTTTGAATCATAAGATGGCAGATACATCCAGTTCCCCCGCCAAGCGGGCTCAGTGGCTATCCAGAACCAGGGAAGCCTTCGCGGCAAGATTGGCGGAGGGTTTCGGGCTGGCGAAGAAGGTTACCGACAGGCAGAATCTGATCAGGATTTCCAGAGCCGATCTGTATCGCAAAAAATATGGAGGTCTTGCATGAAGCAGTTCAGAAACCGGATCATTACTGCCAGCGCCGGCACAGGCAAGACCTACCGCCTGGCTGTGGAATACATTCGCATCCTGCTGGATTACTACAACGCCGATGGATTCAGCCCGGACAACATCCTGGTACTCACTTTCACCCGCAAGGCCACTGCAGAGATTCGCGAACGCATCATCGGCCATATCAACCTGCTGCTCTCTGATAAAGAGGATGATAAGACCAAGCGTATTGAGTTGCTTGCCGTTATCCACCCCCAGGACAGCTCGCGCGAACTCAGCCCTGCCGAAAGAATGGTGCTGGAAGGGAGCCTGAACAGGCTTTCCATCGACCGCAAGCAGTTGCAGGTGATGACCATCGACTCCTATATCAACTCCATCTTCCGCAACATTGTGCGTCCTCTGCGCAGCATCGACCGCTTTGAGATCGATCTGCAGGCGGTGGAGAAACGCTTGCCATTCCTGATGCAGCACCTCTTGGATCCAAATGTGAAGTCAAAGCTGGACAGCCTCTTGAGGCGGAAGGTTACACCCTCTTTGGACGATAATAAGGATTTCTTTATCTCTCTGGTTCAGCATCGCTGGCTCAAGCATCTAATCGACAAGCTCCATTCCAGACAGGGAGCTTCCGCCCTGGAACTGGCTGACCGGGAAGAAACTGACGCCTCTAAACAAGCCCGCTTGAAGGAATGCATGGACCTGTTCGGCAGGATGGTATCCATCATTGAGTCTGCCAAGCCGGATAAGGATCCTGAGGAGCTGATCAAGAAATCGCTGAGGGATCTGCTTTCGCAAAAATTCTTGCAGGAGTTAGACCTGGCTGCCAGGGCACGGGAGTTTTGCCACACGCCCCAGCACTGCCACATGTTTTTCAAAGCCATTTCCGATGGCAACATCTACCACGCGGGCAGGATCAAAGGCAAGGGACTGGAGGAGCAGGTAAACCGGCTTGCCGAATTGCAGGAGCAGTTGCGGGTAAAACTGGCGGATTATCTTATGCTAACCCTGTTCCTGCCTGAGCAAAAGGAGATTCTTAACCTTTGGGGAACCACCCTGGCTGAATATGACAAGCTGATCTACAAATACAAGAACATGACCTATGACGACGTTGCCTGGTTCAGCTTGGAAGCGCTGTTCAGCGAGGAACCCCCTCTGTTTGACCTTAGCAATGATGTGATCGCCACCGAGTTTTACCAGTTTCTTTCCCATCGCAGCCGCTTTATCCTGATCGATGAGTTTCAGGACACCTCCCTGATGCAGTTTGCCATCTTGAAACCCATTCTGGAAGAGGTCTGCGCGGGACAGGGCAGCAAGGATTTCGGGGGCATGATCGTGGTGGGCGACGAAAAGCAATCCATCTTTGGCTGGCGTGGGGGAGAGCGTGAGTTGCTGCGCAAGCTTCCCGTCCTGATTCCCTCCCTGGGAGAGTTGCAAAATGAAGATTTGGACGACTCCTATCGCAGCAGCCCCGGCATGATGAAGTTCATCAACGCGGTGTTTCAGGACCAAGCCCTGCATCAACACCTCGCGGAGCAAGGTCAGGAATGGGATTACAGCACCGTAAACAGCGCCCGCCCAGAGCTTGAGTATCTCACTCAATTGGAGGTGAGGACCATCAGCTACGGAGCCAGAGGCGGGGAAGATGATCTGCACTCTGTATTCAGAGAATTTGTGCAGGGAACGGTCATAAATAATTACGACAAAGACAAGCGGGAGAGCGTAGCCATTCTTTGCAGGAAAACCAACGAGCTTACCGGGATTCAGCAGGTTTTACAGGAAGAAGGAATACCCAATATCTTCCAGCCCACCAGTTTGCTGACGGAGCATCCTTGGGTGGAACCCCTGATCTACTGGCTCAGGTTTTTAGCCTGGAGGGATTGGCTGGATTTCCTGGCTGTGTTGCGTTCCAATTACATTATGCTCAAAGCCGCGCCTCTCAAGGCTGTGATCGATAGCATTGACCGCAGTGGGGATCAGACTCCTGATCTCAGCGCCATTCCGCTGGCCGCAACCCTACTGAAACTGGCGGACGGCACGACCGGTTCCCTGGCCGGGGCTTGTCAGGACTTTGTGGATATCTGCCTCAAAGACAAGCAACTGCACGAAAGGGATTATCTGAATATCTACGCGTTTTTAACCCTGGCCAACAATTATGAGCTTTCTTCCGCTCAGCGTGACAAATCCATCCCAGGCTTTCTGGACTATCTGGACGACAATAGAGAACAGGAATTTCTCAAACAGGTGGCCGTGGAGGGTTCTGAAGAGATGCAACTGCTCACCATCCACAAATCCAAAGGCCTCCAGTTTGACCGGGTGTTCCTCTTTTTCAACCTCAGCGGAGTAAGCGGCAGCGACTGGACCAAATTGAAATGGTTTTTCAAATACGATCAGGACGACCTGCAAAAAATAAGCGATTACGCCCTTACCTATCACTATGAGGACTTGCTCAAACACTCCAGTTTTGGATATCTGCCCGCCTCCATGGAAAGCCGCGAAAACCTGGAGGAGCTGAACAATCTCTATGTGGCATATACCCGGGCCAAGACCGCGCTGCACATCTGCTTTGCCTATCGTGGCGGAGATGATTGGAGCAGCTACCTGACAGGAAGGGAGGACAAGGGGCGGGTCGAGTTGCCTCACCTGCTCTGCGACGCCTCGCTCAGGCAGCTTGCGGCTTTTGAGGGAGTGGAAAGACTCGGCTCCGGCATCCGTTGGCATTCAACGCTTCCAGCCCCGAAAAAAGCCCCCGGCGAAGTTAAAGAACAACCGCAAACGATTAACTTGGATGACCTGGCCGCGGCTCTACCGGAACCAGGCTCCGGGCTTGAGCCGGAAGCGGTTACGCCTGAATCTCCGGCTGTCAAGAACTGGAAAAAGATTTGGATCGAGGACAGGCACAACTTGTTCGGCAACCTGGCACACTACTACCTGAGTTTTATCAAGAGGAATCTGGATGAGGAACACGAGCGGGCGCTCAGGCAGTGCCTGGCTTTCTATGGCTCGTTATTGACGCGAAACGAGATCGTGAGCAGAATAGAACTATTGCGGGCTTCCCTGGCTGAGCATGCCTATCTCTTTGAACCCCGTTGGGACAAGGTGTTCACCGAATTCTCCCTCTATCTGGACGGACGGGAAAAGAGGCTGGACAGGCTGATGTTGGACACTCACGCGAAAGAGGCCCTGATCCTGGATTTCAAGACAGGAACGAGCATGGACGACTCCCAGCTTAGAGACTACGAACAAGCGTTGGCGCGGGTGCGGGCAATCTCGGAACAGGGATACAATATCTCATCCAGATTTGTGATCCTCGCCAATCTGGGCGACCTCGAACTCTGATTCCGGATGCCAATGGGCAGATGTGGTGGAATGGGAATAGAACGCGGATGACAGGATCGACAGGATCAGCAGGATATAGATTGAAATAGAACTTGGTGAAAGGTGGTGTTTGTAGCGGCGCTTGCTATAGCGCCGTATAGTGTGGCCATCCGACCCTAAATCAAAGCACCCCAGACTATATGCCGTGTCATCCCGGGCTTGACCCGGGATCCATTGGGGTGGCAAAGTCCGTTTGCCACAGAGACCGGAGGTCTCTTCCAAACAGGCAACTCCGTTGCCTCTGCCGAACGGACTTCGGCAGCCCAAAACAAGCGGCAAATCCCGCACCCCATAACCCCAATCCGCGCCATTTGTCCGCGTATATCTGCGTGAACCGTTTGACCCGGGATCCAGTCTTTTGAGGGCGGTTTGAAGTCCGGGCCGGCTTCGGGACTGGCATAAGCATGAAACCCATATTGCCGGCTCGAACTCCAAACCCAAGCCAGCATGGAGTTCATTGAGCCAGGATTGGCTTCATATTGCCACCAGACGCTTTGGGCTCAAATGGACTTCATGCAGGAAACGGAGGGCCGATTGTAATACAAGAGACCACCTGTATAAAGTAGCGGCGCTTGAGACAAAGCGCCGCCGGGGTAAAACTATGAAAAAAGGATGGCTTTGCAAGCCATCCTTTCGTATCTATATCATTTATGATTTACTTGACCAACACCATTTTCTTGCTTTCGGTGTGTCCAGCCGCCGTAAGGCGGTAGAAATATACTCCGCTGGAAACGGGGCGGTTGAGGGAATCGGTTCCATCCCAGGTGAAGGAATGCCTTCCCGCGGGCTTGCTTTCGTTGGTGAGGGTTTTCACCAGTTGTCCTTTCAGGTTGTAAACCGAGAGATTGGCAGCTCCGGCAGCAGGCATATCGAACACGATGGTCGTGCTGGGGTTGAAGGGGTTGGGGTAGTTCTGGTGCAGCATGTTGCTCACCGCGGGAATACTGTTGTCGTCGTTGCTGGGATCAATGGGGAGTGGGAAGGTGATCTGCAGTTCCATAAACATCACTTCGCCGCCATCCGGGTTGGGATGGTAGGCGGGGGAATTCACGTTTGAACCCCAAGTGTAGTCGTTGTAGAACAGCATACCGATTTTGCCGACCTTATTACCTCCGGGGGTGGTGTTCACATAGATCACCTGGTCCGCGGGATAGACGTACATGGGTTTGATACCCGCGAATTGGGGAGTTTCCACATTGTTGAGGATGATCGGTTCGCTCCAGTAGCCGCCATTGTTGGGGGAAACCGAGATCCAGATCTCCGGGGTATTGGCATAGCTGGCATACTCGGTGTCGTTGTATTGGTTATACATGCGGGCCCGTTCCGAGTCCTGCCACACGCAGACCATCATTCCCTGGTCATTTGGCTCGGAAAGCTTGACATTGTTGTAGTGGAACATCATGGCGTCGTTATGCGCTGCCTGGTCCCAATGGGGGAAAGGCCAGGCAGATGCTGTTATAGGGTAAAAGCCGCTGGAGGCGTCTCCGCCGTATTGGTCCACCTCGCCCCAAGGCGCTTCCATGTCCCAGGGGGTGAAGGTGAGGTTGTAATCGTCATCGGGATCCTGCTGGGGATAGATGTCTTTGATAGTAAATTCCTGGATGCTGGGATCATACACGAACTCTTTTACAAAATGGAAGGCGGGATAGTAGTATCCGCTGTAAGCCCTCAAACACCAGAGATTGGCCACGTGGATCCTGCCATTGGCGTCCCTCACCGCGTTCAGGTGGCCGGAATTGATGATGCCGAAAAACATCTCGCCATTATCGCCGTAGGGGATATCTCCCAGGTCGGGATTGCCCCAGTATCCGGTGGTGTCGCTGGGCGCGGAGTCCGGGTTCCAGGTGGGAATGTCGCCATAATCGCTGTAGCGGGTCCAGGTGCCCTGACCGTAGTTAGGGCACACAAAGACGTCCATATCCTGAACTCTTATAGTATTATCTGCCCCATCCCTCGCGGTATGGTGTCCTGCCCAATAGAGGTTGCCCGCGTTATCAGTTACGAGGGTGCCAGCGGGGCGGTTGAAGGATGTTGTGGTATGATTCCAGGTGTCCATCTCCGGAATTGTGGTGTGATTCCATGCCAGAGGGGTGCCCTGTTCGATGTCATCGCCGTCATAATCAGCATAGGCGATATACATATTCTCGCTGGGATAGTTGTTCATGGCGTGGGTCACGCTGTTGCGCATGCCCACATAGACGCGGCGTTTGCCAGCCACGGGTGAGGGGCCGATCACCACGCAGGGCCAGATGAACTCATTGTCTGTGGTGGTAATACCCTCTGGAGTGGTGATGGTGGTGGGGTTGTCCGCCAGGATGTCGATATCGTTGAAGAGGCCGGCGATACCCGCTATAAAGGCGTCACTGGTGAACTCCACTTCATTTTGCGAGTCGGAATCGGCATTGGCATGCCAGGCGTACATGGGCTTGCCGGTAACCGGATCGATGGCCATGGATCCAAAACCTTCATGGTTTTGCACACTGGTGATTTCGTTGTTGTTGATCACGCTGCCAGCCGCATCCAGATAGGCATAAAACTGGCGGCGGGTGGAAGTGGCTTGTCTGCGTCCATGGTAGGTAAGGAAATATCCGCCTCCGGCGCTTGAGGGGATCACCTTGAGGGGCAGGGAATTATACGCGCCGATCATGTAATCGTAGTAATTGATGATCAGGCTGGTGGGAAGCTTGGTGAAGGTGAATTCGGGCGCCTGGCGGGTTCTTTCGATTGCTTTGCCCCGCGGAGTGGCCACAGGAGTGTACTGGGGGCCGGCTGGCATGATCTCCGCCAGGGCCAACGCTGGCAGCAGGGCCAGCACCACGATAAATAAACAAAGTTTCTTCATAATCATCTCCATTTGTATTTGAGTCTTTGCTCTGATCTTTCACAGTTTTCCAGCCATCCAAAAAATGGCGCTCGAATCCGCGGCAAAATCATAGCGGTAAATGGGCCTGTAGCTTTCCTTATTCGCGGCTTGGATAATTGTCAAGTATAAAAATCCTCCGAATCTCTTGCCGCTCCGATACAGGCAAAAAGAAACCCGGCAATAGGGTGCCGGGTTTCACAGATTATATTGACAGTTCTTTTATTTGATCAGCATCATCTTCTTGGTTTCGGTGCTGCCATTGGCGGTGAGGCGATAGAAATAGAGACCGCTGGAAACGGGTCTGTTATCTTTATCGGTGCCATTCCAGGTGAACGTACGTCTGCCGACGGGTTGATTGTCGTTCACAAGGGTCTTGACCAACTGGCCTTTCACGTTGTAGATGGAAAGGTTGGCATGGCCGGCGACGGGCATATCGAAATTGATGGTGGTGGTGGGGTTGAAGGGGTTGGGATAGTTCTGGTGCAGCATGTTGCTAACCGCGGGAGCATTGGGATCGTTGGTGGCCTCGCCGAGCGGGAAGGTGATCTGCAATTCCATAAACATTACCTCTCCGCCGTCCGGGTTGGGATGGTAGGAGGGGGTAATGGCATTGGAGCCCCAAGTGTAGTCGTTATAGAACATCACGCCGAGCTTGCCGATTTTTTTATTGGTGTCGGGATCGGTGCCTACATAGATCACTTTGTCAGCCGGATAGACCCACATGGGTTTGATTCCGGCAAACTCAGGTGTTTCGACGTTGTTCAGGCAGATCGGCTCACTCCATAGATCGCCATTGTTGGGAGACACGGAGATGTAGATCTCGGGGGTGTTGGCAAAGTTGGAATAATCGGTGTCGCCATAATAGTTGAACAGGCGGGCGCGCATCGCATCCTGCCAGACTGCGGCCATCATTCCTTCTTCGTTGCCTTCGGTGATCTTGTGGTTACTGTAGTGGAAGAACATGGCATCTCCGTGGGCGGCAGAATCCCAGTGGGGGAAGGGCCAGAACTTAACGGGGTTCAGATAGTAGTTGCCGTCTCCGCCTGGGTAATATTCGGCGACACCCCAGGGAGCTTCCACGTCCCAAGGAATAAAGACTGTGTTGTAGTCGTCGGCAGGGTCTTTCTGAGGATATACTTCATTGATGGTAAATTCTTCAGTTGCGGGATCGAATACGAACTCTTTCACCAGTTGGAAATCGCCCCAGTAACCACCTTCAATGTGCCCCATGCTCCAGTTGCCGATGGCGTGAAGTTTGCCATTGACGTCAGTTGTGGCATTGAGGTGTGAGGAGTTCACTATCATCCAGGCAAGTTCGTTATCTGGATAACCGTTGCTGTTTTCGTCCACAAAGTAACCGTTGTCACCACCTTGCAACCCCATGGGGTTCCAGGTGGGAAGGTGGCTGAAGCCGCTGACGCGGGTCCAGGTGCCCTGACCGTAGTTGTCGCATTTGAAAACATCGAGGTCGGCTTCCTGCACGCTCTCATCATTCGCATCATAGGCAAAGTGGTAACCCACATAGTAAACGTTGCCGGCGTTGTCAACGGTGAGTGAATGGAAGGGACGGCGCCAGATCACAGAGTCATGGTTCCAGCCATCCATTTCCGGGATAGTGGTATGATTCCAAGCGAACGGAACACCGTTTTCGATGTCATTTTCGTCAAAATCAGCATATAAGAAGTAGGGGTTCTCGGAAGGACCAGCGGTGCCGTGTGAGGTGGTTGAGTTTCTCTGCACCATGTAGGCTCTTCTCTTGCCCGCGACGGGGGAAGGCCCGATATGCAGGGTCGGCCAGATGAATTCGTTGTCTGAAGTGGCTGTGCCGTTAGGCGGGGTGATGGTGATGGGGTTGTCCACAGCTATCTGTAGGTCGTTAAACAGGCCGGCGATGCCCGCGATAAAGGCGTCGGAAGTGAATTGCACTTCATAATACGCACTTTCATCGTCGGCATCGGCATGCCACGCGTACATGGGTTTTCCGGAAACGGGGTCCACCGCCACGGTTGAGTATCCCTCGTGGTTTTGCACGCTGGAGATCTCGTTGTTGTTGATCACGTTACCACTCTCATCCAGATAGGTGTAGAAAATGCGGCGGGTGGCTGTGGCCTGGCGACGGCCGTGATAGTTCATGAAATATCCGCCGCCTGCACTTTGGGGAATTACCCGCAGGGGGATGCCGTTGTAGCTGCCGATCATGTAGTCATAATAATTTACGATTACACTGGTGGGCAGCTTTGTGAATGTGTAGGCCGGGGCAGTTCGGCTCGGCTGATAAATCCGGCATTGGGCAGGGGATTCCAGGGCTTTCCTCTCGGGAGCGTACTGCATTTCCCGCGCGAACGCCAGACTCAGCACAAAGCTAAGCGTCAGTACAACCAATAAGGTTTTCTTCATTATTACCTCCATTTGTAATGGCTTATAATCTATCACCGGCCTGCGCAACTGTGCTTTTTGAAACAGCTTGCGGTACAGCTAAACTCGTTTTGCTTAGACCGGCACTAATCTAAAACATCCTATTTAGATTACGTTTATCTGTCAAACACTTTTTTGACTTTTGAGTTGTTTTTCTTCGACCCATATTATTCCCTGGCGGAATCGGAGGCCTGGCACCATTTTGCTTGTGTTATCACAACTGCCTCTATTTCAGATAAATTGCGCTCCGCGGTTCACGCAGATATGCGCGGATAACTGGCGCAGATTGGCGCGGATAATATAAGGGCTGCCGAAGTCTGTTCGGCAGAGGCAACGGAGTTGCCTGTTTGGAAGAGACCTCCGGTCTCTGTGGCAAACGGACTTTGCCACCCCTGGACACTGGATCCCGGGTCAAGCTATCCCACCCCAACGGATCGTTGCCGATCCGTCGAGGACCCCGGCTTGCCCGGGATGACACATCTTTATAGTCTGGTGGTGTCTGTTTCGGGGGAACCTTTCCACCATTTCACCTTTCCACCTTTCCACCTCAAAAACACCTTTCCACGAATTTATCGTAGCACCTATATATATGGGGGGAGGGATGGGCCTCATTTGCATCACCCTCTCTGGCGTGGTTCTTCCTTGGGTCATCCTTAACCTTTATAAGGATGACCTAAGGATGATGGCTTAACCGCCTGTGGCACTGAATGATGGCGATATGAGGGACTATGGGGAATGTGATGATGAAAAGAGATAGAACGCGGATGACAGGATCGACAGGATCAGCAGGATTTATGAAAGGTGGAATGGTGTGGCTTGTTTCCTGCCCGCTTACTCCAAACAAAAAAGGACCCGCTGATCAGCGGGTCCTATGTTCCATGGAGATTACTCTAAGAGTATATGTTTTATGATGTTATTTTCTTCTGCCTTGGGAGCCGTAGCGCATTTTGATGGAAAGGCGGTGCGAGCTCTTGAGCAGGTTTTCTTTCAACAAGCCCATGTCAGTGTAGGCATAATCGATATTGAAGATGGCGAAACGGGTGGGAACCTGATAGCCAATTCCGAGAGAAAGGCCGTTGGTATCATAGTTGATCTGATACCCGCCTCTCAGGAAGAGGTTGCCCATCTTGTATTCGGTGCCCAGGTTCCAGGTCTCTTTCCTGTCCACCACGTTGTCCAACTGCAGAGAAGCGATCCAGTGGTTATAATCGTCGCGCATGATGTCACCACTGATTCCCAGAGAGAAGGACATGGGGATTTTGCTTTCGATCTCGGCGCCGTCTTCGTCAACTAAGCCATCTCCATCGTTGTCGATGAGGTCGAAGGGGTCTTCATCTATTCTGCCGTCTTCGTCGTCATCCACACGATAGCGGACATCCGGGCCGAAGTTGCGAAGCACCATGCCGATCTTTACATTCTTCCAGCCGGTATTGTACATTGAGCCGACATCGAAAGAGAAGCTGTTCACCGCGAATTCGTAGAGGTTTTCGCGCAGATACTTTGCGCCCACTCCAGCACTGAATTTTTTGGTGAACTGCTGCGCGTAGGCAGCTCCAAAGGCCATGCCGCTGTTTGTGAATTGTTCTCCGGTGGGGCCAAAGGTGTCTTCATCGGTGATGTCCATGTCGTCCATATGCAAGACAGTACCGTACAGGGCCAGGGTGGAAACTCCGTTGGTAAGGGAAGCGGCCGCATACTCCTGCATGATACCGGCAAGCCAGTTGGTATGTGAGAAAAAGGCCTGGTTTTGAAATGCCGGGGCCAATCCGGCAGGATTCCAATAGACGGAGGAGATGTCATCCGACACAGCGGTGTAGGCTTCACCCATGCCGATAGCGCGGGCATCCACTCCGAGCTTCAGGAACTGCAGGGCTGCCGTTCCCGTTTTGCCGAATGGTTTGGCGGCGAGCATCAGTGGAGCGCACAGCAAGCCAAGTGAAATCAGGGTTATGATCAGTTTTTTCACAGTTCCTCCCCTATTTGATTATTACAAATTTGCCGACTTTGATCTTGTTATCGGCTTTGTTTTCCACGGAGTATAGATAGACTCCGGGCGCGATTATCTGGTTGTTTTTGGACAGCATGTTCCAGTCGTGAATACCACTTGGAGCCAAACCGAACTGGGTTGACTTGGATACGGTGATCACATCCGCCATATAGGCTCCGCGGTGTTCTATTGTATCGACCAAATCGCCGGCCAGAGTGTAGATGCGGATGGTGCAATTCTCCGGCAGGTTCACGAACCACAGCCTGCGGCTCTTGTCGCCTTTCTCGTCCTTTTCGCGGCGTCCGTCAAATTTGCTGCGGCCGATGTATGGATTTGGCACCACGTAGATGTTGTCCATATTGGTTTGAGCCGTCGCGCCAGGGAAGAAGACCTTCATATTGGCATCGGCGTCGCGGCCGGTTTCCAGGAAATTAAGATCTCGTTCTGGAACACCGCGGTCAAATGCGGTGACCGCCACGTAGTATTCAATACCTTTGCGCGGGCTTTGGATGGTCTGCTTGTAATAGCGTCTGGACAGGCGTTTGTTTTCCAGTTCCACCAGCTCATCCGGAGTATCAGCAATTCCACCGCCAAAACCGGGCAACGGGATCAGCCGGTAATCTGCCAGTTCATCGTAAACATCGTCTCTGACATCCGGATTCTTGAAGATGCGCGCTTGAAGCTTCTTGATTATCGCATCTGGCAACTCGGCATATTCCGTGGCAATGCGGTTAGCCTCGGAAAGCGCCGAAGCATGGTCCACGCCAGGTTTATACAGAGGGAATCCGTAGAAGACCTTGAAATCATGGACCGGGTGATCCGGATGGGTGTTGATGTAATAATAGTAGTTTTCATCCAAACGTTTGTATTTAGCAAACTCAGTTTCATCGTAGGGCATGCCGGTATTGGGTCCGAGCGCGTTCTCAAACGCGGGTGGGACGGAGAGGTTGGGCAGACCGGTGTCAATTCCCTGATAGCCGCCGAAATTCTTGGCTTTTGGGTGGCCCCAGTTTACAACGTAGTCATCTTTGTCCCGTTGTGTGTCTATCTTATCCCAGCGCTGAATCATTTCCCAATCTTCCCGGGAGCCGCTGCCGCTTCTTCCCCAGAGAGTGTAGCCCTGGAAATCGTGGCGCAGCCTGTGGGCTGTGAAAGGATTGACGATCGCGTTGTTGTTGAAGAGAGTGGTATCGGACAGGGCGGGCATTTGGAACTCGGGCGGGAAATTTTGCCAGTCGATAACGTCCGGATCGCTGTCCATGCCTGCGTAATCCGGGGAGGTAGGTGGATACTGCCAGCCCAGATCTGAGCCACTTACGTTTTTGAAATCCTTGGTGAACTCACTGCGGTTATCCCAGTAAACATCGATGGAGTTACCGTTTTCTTTGATTTCGGCGTATAGTTTGGGGATTTCCGGTGGTTCGGGTGGTTTATAGTGAGGCATCGTATCCGGCAACACCACATCATGCAGTTTTTGGGGATTGTCATAGATGTCTCTTGCCCATGTAGCCGATCCCTTAAGGTCTTCCAGATTGTCGCCGGGAAAGACGGCCACCACAATTTTCATGGTGCGGCCGGGTTCCAGGTTCCAGGAATTCTCGGTGGGGTTGGAAAGACCATGCATATCAC
>Ga0302240_1001718_pt1 | contig 16506 bp, 14 predicted proteins | sample AAG_UR_His_MG_FD_193538 | JGI IMG/M metagenome (GOLD analysis project Ga0302240, IMG submission 193538) | Enriched activated sludge microbial communities from anaerobic digester in WTTP, New Holstein, Wisconsin, United States - AAG_UR_His | ecosystem: Engineered > Bioreactor > Anaerobic >... | reverse complement strand
ATGGCCTTCCCCATTTCCTTATTATTTTTTCATTTTTCTTACTCATACTTTTTTTATTTCTATACCTTTTATTTTTATCCTTGTCTTTGGTACATTTTTTTTTAGAATTACTCTAATATTTAAATTTTTAAAACCAGTGATATTTTTAGTGAAACTTTGTTCTAAAAAATACTTATTTTTTCGGTCTCAAACTAAATGTAAAATAGTCTCAAACTAAATGTTGAATTATAAATGTACCCAGAAGTATAGAAATCGATGGCAGGAAAGGGAATGATGAATTATAGATGGATTATAGTATATTTATAGTAGAAAATTACGGGGTTTTTTGATTGACTATCTCTGATTTTGAAAAATTACTTGACAGATAATATTTTATAATATATAATAAATGTTGTTGATAGTTGATAATATTTAATAATACAAAAAGGAGGTAAATATGACAGAAGAGATTTTTGATGCCGATGAGGCTATAAGTTTCTTAAAAACTTCCAGGCCTACCTTTTACAGGTGGCTCAAAAGCGGTAGAATACAGGGTTTTAAAGTGGGTAAGCAGTGGCGTTTTTATAAAAAAGATCTTGTGGGTTTTATGGAATCCAGTGGGACTGACTTTGTTATGTTAAAAAGAGAGTTCAAAGAAATAATAACTTTTTTTGAAGAAAAATTAGAGAAAAAAGGTATAGAAAGGAGTAATGATATGAGTGAAACTATAACTTACCCGGATGAAAAAGAATTACTTACAAAAAAAGCCTTAGATGGTTTATTACTGGATGCTCTTACGGATAAAGCTTCCGATATACATTTAGAACCTCTCAGGCAGGGCTTTATGGTTAAATATCGACTGGGAGGATCGCTGAAGGATATAAAATTACTCTCTCTCGATATAGCAACAGAAGTAATATTCAGATTAAAAGAGATGTCTGCCTTAAAAACAGATGTTACAGATAAAGTCCAGAAAGGTAATATAGTAATAGAAACAGATAAAATTGCCGAAGATAAAAAGTTTGATATAAAAGTATCTATAATTCCGGCTTTTTATGGAGAAAGGATTGCTATGAGAATAGTTTCTGTGACAAAAATAGAAACCACAACAAATAGAGGTTTTGAAATACTTGCTTTTCAGGGACATGATTTAGAACAGGTACAGAAAATATTTAACAAACATTTTGGTCTCATCATTATTACAGGCCTTTCAGGGAGCGGAAAAACAACTACATGCTATGCGGCATTAAATTATCTCGTTAAAAGGTACGCCGGGAAAGCTAATATTATGTCCCTGGAAAACCCTGTAGAATATCCTCTGGAGGGACTTGTACAGATTCCTGTTCGTCCCGAGATGGAAGGCCAGGGTTTTTATGAATTGTTAAAAGCAAGCTGGGATCAGGACCCTGATGTGATTTTTACAGGAGAATTACCTGATAAAAATACGGCAAGAATAATTTCCGAACTGGCTCTTACAGGCCATATAGTAATAGTTCAGATGGACAGTCCCGATGTCCTTCAGGCCGTGGCCCGTCTTTCAGATCTGGGTCTGGAACCGTATTTACTCGCATCGAGTCTGGAAGGCGTAATTGCCCAGAGGCTTGTGAGATGTATATGTGAACACTGTAAAGAAGAATTTATCCCTTCGCCTCAGATTATTGAAAAATACTTCCCTCCTATGAAAGAGAAGGTTTCTCTTTACAGAGGAAAGGGGTGTAAAGAATGTCATGGCACCGGTTATAAAAAAAGAGCCGGCATATATGAGATATTGAACCCTGATACGGATTTTAAAGAAGCTTTAGCCAGAGGCGAAAATGTAAATAATCTTAAAAAAATCTTGCAGAAAAAAGGCTTTGAAACTCTCCGTGAGAAAGCTTTAAAGAGTGCTCTCTTCGGTATGACTACACTGGAAGAGGCATTGAGAGTCAGTTATAGTTCGTGAAATGTGAAAGGATGTGAGCAGTAAACAGAACCATTGTTTCTTGTTTACTGCTCACTATTTACTTTACTAATTCCTTATTAAGCATTTTAAGAAATACTTCCAGAAAGGGAACTATTATCTCTCTATTTTCTCTCACTTTCAGCATATCAGCAAGAGATGCTTTAACTGTCTCTGAATTCTTTAAAGCAAATTTTTCAAGAAGTCCCATAGTTAGATTCAGAATTTCTTTTTCTTCACCTGATAAATTATTTGAATTTTCTTCTATATTTGCTTTTTCAACAATTCCCTTAATAGTTTCAAGTCCTGCCGATACCACTTTGTCAATAGCTTTTTCTCTCAGTGTGAGGTCTTCACTTTGCAGGTCTTCTATGATTTTATCATTTACTAAAGTTTTTAAGCTTTCCTCTGCGTAAATAGTACTGGTAAAGGTTATAGAAAGTAATACTATCACGACAGATATAATTATTACTCTGGTGTTCATTTAACAACCCTCCTTATGTTTTAAGATAAGACGTGAGACGTGAAGAGTTATATAAGAATATTACGTATCACGATTCTGACGAAATAGAATTCCCCATTTCCTTACTTATTTAGGCGGATATATAGATTTTTTTTTAATTAGTCCTTTGAAAGATCTTCTAGCTTTTCTTTTATATAATTTGCATAGGGTCCCCGGGGAGATAGGTTTAGATATTCATTGAAAGCTTTTATAGCTTCATCTATTTTTTCTTCTTCTTTATAAATTAATCCCAGGTTATAGTAAATATCAGCATAAAGGGGTTCACGCTTCTGTGCCTCCTGACAGTAATTAAAAGCCTCCTGAAAGTTTTTCTCCTGTATATAGTTATGGGCTATATTGACATAAATAGAGACTGGAGAAGGATCTATATGGAGGGATTTCTTGTAATATTCAATGGCAAGGGAATATTTTTTCTCTTTTTGATAGACTGCTCCTAAAGCACTATATGCTCCGGCACTGTTCGGGTCCAGTCTGAGAACTGTTTCAAAAACCCCGGCTGCTTCATAAAATTTATTCTGTTCATAATATACCTTCCCCAGACTGAACCAGACTTTTAAATTATAAGGTTCAAGAAGGGTTACTGATTTATATTCATCAACTGCTGCAGTAAGCCATCCATTTTGATAATAAGCATTTCCTAAATTGAAATGACCTTCTGTTGATTTTGAATCAAGCTTTAATGCCATCTCATAATTCTCTATGGCCTTCGGGATGTCTGATCTTATATAATATATATTTCCTATATTTATATATGTTTTAGGCAGAGATGGATCCTGTTCTAAGGCTTTTTCAAAATATTCCAGTGCTTTATCCAGTTCTCCCATGGCATAATAGCATACACCGAGACCATTATAAGCAGGCCCATAAGCAGGATTTATTTTTAAGGCTTCAAGACATTCTGTTATGGATTTTTCTATTTCACCTCCTATGTAATACTTATTTGCCATATCATAGTGATATACTTCTGAATCAGCATAAGAGGGATAAGAAAAGAATATTATAAAAAATAACAAAAGAACTGTTCTAATCATTTTTATGTTCTTTTAAACCTGCTTTTTAGTGTTCCAAGACATTCCTGGAGAGATAATTTAAGTTTTTCATCACTTTCTTTTTCTATAGCTTTTTCCAGTATTTCTATAGATTTTGGGGTACCTTTTTTGGCAAGTATCTTAGCAGCTTTTTCCTTTACATACCAGACTTCATGCTCCAGACCTCGGGCAAGTTCATCCTCAACTTCTTCCCCGATTTTTTCCAGAGATTCAACAACTGCTCTCTGGACATATACATTCCTGTCATCTCCCAGTAGATCAACAAGGGCCTTTAAAGCTCTCTCATCTCTTATACGTCCAAGAGCTTTAACAGCACAATATGGTAACATCCAGTTATTGGATTTAAGAATATTTATAAGGGGAGGCACTGCTATACTTCCCATATTTACCAGTACTTCCACTGTCTGATCTCTCAGATATTCATTACTGTCCTTGAGAGTATTAATTAATTTTTCAACCAGTGTTTCATCGGCAAGTTTACCCAGAGATCTTGCAGAATACATTCTCACTTCAAAATTTTCATCTTTGATACCTTTTAAGAGATATTCTATAGCCCTTTTATCTCCAAGTTGTCCGAGTTTTTCAGCTGCATTTTTCCGCAGATAAGGTACAGGATCATCAGTAAGTGCTCTGGCAATAGATTCAAGGGTTTCCCCTTTTTTAAGGGTTACCGGTGGTTCCGGAACAGGAGTAATAGTTTCTGGAGTTGCTTCCGGAGGTTTATCTCCTCCCAGGGCTTTTACATAGAATTTATCTAATTCGTCCTGTTTCTCCTTTTCAGAGGATGTCTGTTTTTTCCCTCTCATTATAGAACTGAAAAAATTATTAAAGAAGGAACCTTTATTTTGTTCTTTCATAATTTCACCTTCTCTGTAATTTTACCTGACCTTACTCTCTTATTTAGATATACAGCTATTAGCAGACAGCTTTTATTATATCTGATATTTGCCAGCCAGCCAATTCCTGAGGTTTTTGAATATAATTATGACCTGTGGCCAGAAGAAATTTATTATGTCCCATAGCTTAATGCTTATACAGAATTATCCTCATTGATTTTAAATCTAACCTTCATGCTTTTTAGAGATTCTCCCAGACGTTCTTTAATCTTTAAATCCTCTTCGTCTTCTATAGCTTTTTTAAGTTTTTCCATAGATTGTTCAGAACCTGTTCTGGCCAGTATGCGAGCTATCTTTTCTTTTACATACCAGGCTTTCTGCTCCAGTGCCTGATTCAAGTCCTCTTCAGCCTGTTCACCAAGTTTTTCGAGAGCTTCTATTGCTTCTTTCTGGACGTATACATTTGTGTCATCTTCCAGAAGCTCAATAAGTGCCTTTATAGATCTGGAATCTTTTATCCGGGCCAGTGCTTTTACGGCACAGTATTGCAACATCCAGGTATTAGATTTAAGAGAATTTATAAGAGGAGAAACTGACAGTGCTCCCATACCAACCAGGACATCTAAAGTCTGTGCCCTTAAGTATTCATTGCTTTCATTCAGAGTATGAATTAATCTTTCCACCAGACTTTCATCTCCAAGCTGTCCGAGAGATTTTGCTGATGCCATTCTTACCTCTACATTTTCATCTCTTATACCTACTAAAAGATATTCTATGGCTTTTTTATCACCCAGGTCTCCTAGTTTTGTAGCTGCATATTTTCTAATATAAGGTATGGAATTTCCTGTAAGGGAAGTAACGAGATCCTCAAAATTATCCCGGAGCATCATACGGGTTGCTCTGGAATCCTTCACTCTGCAAACCAGATTGGTTCCGTTTTTACCTTGATTTTCTTTTTTAATAAGACGAGTTGGATTGGACTCTTTCCTGGTAGTCATTAATAGCGGGTTTAATCCTGTTTTTGTAGGCGAATATTTATCAGATGTCTGAAGGTCTGTTTCTGAAACCCCGGCATCTGTTACATCTTTTGTAGAAGGGACAGTCTTTTTCCCCCGGCCTATTAATGAACTTATTCCCTGTTTTAATGTGTTTAAAAATGAAGGTTTCTCTGAAGTTTTATCTTTCATAATCACTCCTGTTCTATAATTCTACCAGATGATGCAAGTACCTTCAGTATTGCTTTATATACTTGCTCAGAACTCATCTTGTCCAGACAGGATGGTTTCCTCATACATTCACTTCTGTAACAGGGTGGACAACCATCATTTGCTATAAGCTTTACTCCTCTTCCATAGAGTTCTATTTCCTGATGGCAGGTAGGGCCAAAGAAAGCCACTACAGGAACCTTTGTTGCTATTGCAAGATGTAAAGCCAGAGTATCTCCGGTAACTATAAGATTACAGTTTCCTATAATAGATGTAAATTTTTTTATAGAATTATCAGTTCCTGTATCAATTATATCAAATTCGACCTCTTTTTTTATAATACTATTTCTTTCTCTCTCTTCTTCCCCTCCCAGAAGAAGAATTTTTGTATTAGCCATGTTATTTAATTTATTTGCCAGTTGTATAAATCCTTCTGGAGACCATTTTTTTGTAGCATAAATCCTGCCAGCACCCGTATTCAGGCCTATAACTATATTATTCTCCCTTACTCCCAGTGCATATAAATATCTTTTCCCTTCCTCTAATTCTTCCGGTAAAAGATTTAATATATATTCATCTCTTTCGTAATTAAGGCAACAGAGTTCAAAAATAATTTCCTGATAACTCTTCTGGTTTATGTTAAATTTAAGATCATCAGAAAGACCCAGCATAAAAGCATAATGAGATTCTTTGTTAAGAGGATAAATATTTCCGATTTTATGAAAAGCAAAGCCTTTTTTTACTTTTGCTTTTACTGTTTCTGCAAGGGCAGTAGCTCTGATTTCTTTATCCAGAGAATAGAGAAGATCAAATTCTTCAACCTGTAATCGTAAAATATTTTCTAAATTAAAGGTCAGAATTCTGTCAATAAATGAATTATTTTGAAGAATCTCAAGAGCATTACTGTCAGTAAGCCAGGTAATGTGGCTTTCAGGGTAGTGTCTTTTTATACCTCTCAAAAGAGGAGTAGTCCTCAATACATCTCCTGTGGCAGCCAGTTTAATTATAAGTATCTTAAACTTAAAAGGAGAATACCACTCACAATTTTGACAGAGTCTTTTATATTTACAGGGTTTTTCGCCGATAAAAAATTTGCAGTCAGGTTTATAATTCAAGAGCATCACTTTCTATTCTTTAACCTCTCCAGTGCTTCCTTTGCAGGAGGATAGGGATTTATACTTAATTCTACCATAAATTCCCTTTCTGCGTCATCAAAATTTCCTGAATTTTCATAAATTAATCCGAGATTGTAATGAGCACCAGGGAAATCAGGTTTAAGACTTAAAACCTTTAGAAAACACTCCCGGCTTTCCTCAATCTTCCCTGTTACTGCCAGTATATATCCCCTTGTCATGAGGGCTTCAATAAATTTTGCATCTAACCTGATAGCAAGATTCAGAAAATAGAGAGCTTTCTTATAATTACCTTTTTTAAGAATAATTGTTCCTGCATAATAATTTCCGAAAGGACTTTCTGGAATTTTAAGTTCCCCTTTATAGAATTGTTCTATTATAGTTTTATTAAGAGAATCTTCTTTAATAAAAATATATGAATTTTCATCAGAATATATGAGACACCATTCTTCAGGTTTTTTCTGCAGAACTGAAGGAAGATTCATACCATGGATTTCATTGATTTTATTGCATAGAACTATGTTAATATTATATTTTGAAAAAACAGAGAGATCTTCCCCTGCCATAGAGTAATAAGATTCTTTACAGATTTCTTCTGAATAAACCATATCGGCTCTGCCATCACAGAAGACTTCTTTCTGTGGATAAAGCTTCCATATTATATATCCCCCCCATTCATAAGGATTATAAAGTCTTCCAGGAAGATTATTTTTCTTTATAAATTGAACTGCATAATATGGAAACATCTCTTTTTCCATAGAAAAATCAACTGTGAATATGAGAAAAAAAGTCCTGAGAAATATGAGAAGGCAGATAATAAGAATCAGGTTTTTAACATAAGATTTATTATTTACAAAGCTTTCTATTTCTCCTATAAAATTTACTTTGATTTTATCAGGTAAAATCAGTTCCAGGTGTTTTACGAAAACTGGAACGATAAAGAGACAGAAAAGGGTTATGTGTCTTACTGCTTTAAAGGCAAGATAGCTGAAAAGAATCCATATAAATATATCTCTTAAAGTTGCTTTTTTTATAGTAAATAAAATAAAGGCGACACAGATAATCCAGAAAATCGTAAAACTGAGGTTTCTACCCAGTAAATCAGGATGATTCCATTCAATAAGAAATTTCTGCCAGAAACCGTAAGAACCTCCTAAATTAAAGGGATAAAGTAAAATTTTATAGGTCTGAGGATTTATAAATGATGTTAAAAACATAAAAATCCCTGTTTTCAAAAGGTATAGAGAGGTTTTTCTTGCTTCAGGGCCTGCGAAACATTCATCTATAAAGTATGCAAAAATAAGGCCGAAGCCAACCAGAAAAGCACCATGAGAATTTACCCAGATACAGTTTATAAATGGAAATAACCATAAAGGAGGAGATTTTTTTTGAATCCTTCTTTTTTCTAATAGAAATATATACAGGGCTATGAATAAATAGGATACAAGATAAGAGCGAATATCAAAGTAATAGTAAGGTTGAGCAAAAAAGCAACCGATAATTATAATAATTGTTGAAATCATGGGATTTGAATTGCGAATACGGCATGTGGCAAATATAAGTGTAGAGGTAGATAAAATCAGGAGAGTCCTCAATAGATAAAGACCCTGTAAACCCAGAACCATGTAGATGAGATAATATAATACTCCTGTAAGCCACTGGGTTAAAAGCCAGGTATATCCTCTGGCAGTATAGGAAAATATATCTTTTGCAGGGAGATTGAGATTCTCTATTATATATCGTCCTGTAGCCAGATTCCACCAGTTATCTGCAGCAGGAATGCGATAGAGGGTAGTAAAGGTAAGGGCCGCCAGTAAAGTTAGAAGAATAAGATTATTAAAGTTTATTTTCACTTTAAATGAACCCTTTTTTATGCATCTGTCTCAATCTTAAAACCATAACCAGTGATTCCAGAAGTGTTATATAATCTAATTTTGTTTTACCCCTGACTCTATCTTTAAAAATAATAGGGATTTCCACTATGGAAAAATTTTTTAGACGGGCCTTATATAGAATCTCAATCACTATGGGTGGCCCCGATGAAATCATATCTTCAAGATCTATAGTTTCAAAGACCTCTCTTTTAAAACATCTGTATCCTGATGATACATCCCTTATATTTATATTTAATAGAGATCTTATATAAAAGCCTGCCATTATGGTAACGATTTTCCTGTATAGTCCTCTGTCTTCATCCATTCCACCCGGAATAAATCTTGAAGCAATTACTATATCACAGGAGGGTATTTTTTTTAATAAATCAGGTATATAACGGGGATGATGTGAAAAATCTGCATCCATTTCTATTATATAATCTGCTCCATCTGACATGGCTTTCAAAAATCCTTCAATACCGGCAAACCCTCTGCCCCGCTTCTTCTTTCTGCTTAATAAACCTACAGAAGGATATTTTTCGCTTATTTTCAGAACAATTTCTCCTGTTCCATCTGGAGAATTATCATCTGCAACCAGTATATTTAAATCTTCTATATTCAGATCAAGAATAAAATTTATCAGATCTTCTATGTTTTCTTTTTCATTATAGGTTGGTATTACTATAGTTGTTTTCATAAGGATATTCCTTTAAATTATTATTAGTCCTCATCTTTCCGTTTTTTCCCTTAAACTGATTGCTGATAGTTTTAAACGTTTATTTTTAGTGAGGCGAATAATTTAACAATAATACAAATTTCTATACATATAAATTAAAACTACATCTGTCTACCGCAGTTTATACAATACCTGTTATTTTCAGGGACACTGGCATTGCAGGAAGAGCATATCTTTTCTCCTGTTCCGGAAGATCCAAATCTGGTGCGTTGAGTCTGACTTTCAGTCTCGCTTTTTATTGAAGTAAAATCACTTTCTGGCGAAGTGAAATTACTCCATAGATTTTCCTGAGTTTTTGGGGAATAGGAGGGAAGACTTTTTGAAGGTGCCTGATAAGATAAATCTGGAATTTGTTTTTCCTGTGCTGATATTCCTTCTATTTCACAGATATTTTTTGTCATTTCCCATATAAGATCACTTATAAATGTAAGAGTTCCTACATCTTTTATAATCCCCCTATTTGTAAAATTTATTTCATTACCTGATACTGAGAGATTTATCATATGTCTTCTGTAGAGAATTTTTTGTTTTAATTCAGGTGTAAGTATTTGTTTTATTTTTTCCGGAGTCTGACTTTTTATCATAAAAGCTTCATCAAATTCCCTGTCTCCTATTTGAATATCCTGTGCTCCAAAAACTTTCTTGATTTTAGTGGCAAAATTTTCCTGATATAAATAAAGGTCCACATCCACATAACGAGGGAAATTTATTACTATAGAAGTAAAGAAGGTAGTGTTTTTGCCGCAGCTTTGTGTAATGATATGTAATAAATACTCGAAACCTTTGTAGTTTCCATATACTCTGGGCTTGGAAAACCAGCTTTCCGAAGTGAATATAAGGTTTGCACCTTCTGCAAATCTCATCCATGCTTGCTGAGTTGTTTTAGTATCATAATAAGTTGCAATTATACTTATTAAGATGGCTATACAGAAACATAAAATAGGTATAAAAGGAATACAGGAATTGCTCATAAAATATCCTCCTATTAGTTAAAAGATTTTATAATTTGTAATGCTCCCATATGATGCACTATGGGTGGTAAGATAATCCAATATAAGATCATACATATTACTTCAATAATTATACTACTTTAGATAAATCAATTCAATAAAGACTTGACTTTATACTATAGTAAACGATAAAATAAATTATGGTATAAAAATTGCTATTTAACAAATAAATAAAGTTTTCATTAGTTCTCTTTTCATCTTTCAGGGATTAAGAAAGCTCTTATTATTAAAGAGGAGAGTGGTGAATATGAAGAAAAATTCTGGCTATAAATTTATATTTAGCTTAATAATAGTAGTGTTACTATTAACAAGAGTTCCTGCTACTGCCGGTCTTATCAGCACTGAACAGGAGATTAAACTTGGCAGAGAAGCAGCAAGACAATTAGAATCAAAATATGGACTTTATAATGATCCTCATATGAATGTATGGGTAGTAGAAGTGGGGAGAAAACTTGCTTATGTTTCCCCCAGAGAGGGAATAACTTATAGTTTTAAGATAATTAAAATGAAAGAACCCAATGCTTTTGCTATACCTGGTGGTTTTATCTATGTTACTACCGGTTTAATGCAGGATTTTGTAAAAAATGATGAAGATTATCTTGCAGTCATTCTTGGCCATGAGCTTGGCCATGTAAATGAACGTCATGGTATGAGTCAGCTTGAATGGCAGATGGGTCTGGGCCTGGTACTTCAGATTTTATTGGGAGATAATAATACCATATCTGATATAGCACAGGTAGCTTCGGGTCTGATATTTCTTAAATACAGCAGAGACCAGGAGCTGGAAGCTGATCAGTGGGGTATGAGGTTGGCCTATAAAACCGGGCATAATCCCAGAGCTCTGATAAGATTTTTCAAAGATATAAAGAAATATGAAGAGCAACATCCATCAGCTACTCCGGAATTTTTAGAAAGCCATCCTGATACTGATAGTAGAATAGAAGAAGCCAATAAGTATATTGCCGAATTGGAAGGGAAACCCTGGGTAGAAGATTCTAATTCCAAGGATAATAAAAATCCTGATGAATATTATAATAACCCGGATATTACAAAGGGTGAGACTTTTTCCGGTGATTTAAGTGGTATATGGGAAGCCACTATTGCAGGTCCCCTGGAATTACAACAGAGGGGCAAGAAAGTAACAGGTACCTATCAGAAGGGTAAAGGTTTTTTAGAAGGAACTATTGAAGGCAATAGAATGAATTTTAAATGGAGAGATAATCTTACTGGAAATAATGGAACAGGATATTTTGATATTTCTTCTGATCGAAATAGTTTGAATGGCAGATGGTATTCTTCTGCAGGTGAGAGTGGCCCCTGGCAGGCCTGGAGAAAAGGAGAGAATTCTTCTCCTTCTGTTCCGACACAGAGGCCTGATGAAACTACTTTGAATATATCAGGCATATGGCAATCTGTACTGGGAGAAATTAGTTTTGTCCAGACTGAAGCAAGTGTTGAAGGTACATATGGTAATGGTAAAGGTAAGATAAATGGAATTATATATAAAAATCGTTTTGATTGTGAATGGTATGAGAAGGTAGATAATGAAAAAGGAACAGGATATTTTATAATATCTTCTGATGGAAATTCTATGACAGGTCAGTGGTTTTCTGAAACAGGTGCAACAGGTATATGGTCTGCTTACAGGTGATCCTGATTTGAGATAGGATGGAAGGAGATTTGATTTTTGTATAGAATATTGAAAAGTGAGAAGTGAGAAGTGAGAAGTTTTAACTTCTTACCTTTCGCCTCTTATGAATTAGGAGGTTTTATAACATAATGATATTAGATTATAATAATTCTCAGGAACTGGTAAAAAAGAAACCCAGAGGTTCAATTATTGAACCTTCCCTTGATAATATAATGGAAAACGTAGCTACTGCTTTTATAGCAGTTAATATCGTAAGAAAAAGATGTAATCAGCTCAGTCTCAGTAAAGAAGGAGAAAAATTTATTACTCTTGCCAGACTGGTAACGCATGTTTTCTGGGAGATAGTGGATAAAAAGATTACTTACAACGATTAATTAATAAAATTAAGTGAGCAGTATGAGCAGTGAACAACTGCTCATACTGCTCACTTTTCACTTTTTACTGCTTTAAAGCTCTTTTAATATTTTCTATAGATTTTTCTATAGCTTCTTTCATATCTTTATCTTCTATAGAAGCAGATATTTTTTCCAGAACTTTTAATGCTCTTTCATCACCGATTTTCCCCAGTGTACTGATTGCAATTACTTTTACGAATGTATTTTTATCCTCCAGAGCATTTATTACATATTCAATAGCTTTATCCCCTTTTATATCACCCATTGCTTTCAGCACAGTAGCTCTTACAACATCATTTTTGTCATTTTTTAGTAATTCATTCAGTGGTTCAATAGCTTTTTCATTTCCCAGTAATCCCAGTGATGATATAGCTGCAGTTTTTACCCTCTGATTTTTGTCATTAAGTGATGAACAGAGAGGTTCAATGGCACTCTCATCTTTTAAATCTCCCAGTACCCTTGCAGCAGTCATTCTTACTGTCTCATCTTCATCCTTAAGAGTTTCTATTATATATGGTACAGCTTTCCATGAAGCATCTTTAAGTCGCCTGAAAGCATATACAGCATCAACTCTTACACCCCAGTCTTTGTCTTTTAAAGCTTTAATAAGAGGTTGAACTGCAGATGAGTCTTCAAGTTTACCAAGGGCTTCTGCAGCAATACTTCTGATATTTTCATTTTTATCATTTTCAAGTACTTTAATCAGATAAGGAACTGCTCGTGTATCTCTGAGATTACCAAGAGTCCATACAGCTGTATGGCGGGTGTCATCATCAGAGTTTGGGTTTTCCAGATCTTCTATGAATTTTTTCACCTTCCTGTTCATAGGAGATTCTTCTGGATTAGATTTTCCCTGGGCTATACACTTATTTAGAAAAATAGTACTATCCCCGGAAAAATTTAAACTTAAGGTAAAAGAAAACACCAGGATTAATAGTAATGTAATTGGTATTAAATTGTTTTTATTTTGCACATCGGTCTCCTTTCAAAATATATTTAAATATTGGGTGGGCTTGTTATCCATATAGCTTCCACCTCTGATGCCCCTGCATTTTTCATACTATAAGCAAGAGAACCGTCTAAGTGTATACTGTCTCCACGTTCAAGTATGTACTTTGTATTACCAAAATTCAATTCTAATTTACCTGATAGTATTATCCCAAATTCTTCACCATCAGGATTATAACAATTTTGTAATGAACTATTACCTGTTTTAAATTTCATATACACAGGTTGTATTTTCTTATCTGTTACCCGTCTTGATAGCAATTCGAGATATATTCCTTTTTTACCTGAAGGAAGAAGCCTTCTGTTATCCTTACGGGTAATACTGATTTCCTTTACAACTGTATCTTCAAAAAAGTCAACTATATTTACATCTAAAGCCCTGGCTATTTTTTCAAGGCTGGCTATGGAAGGAGAAATTTTACTATTTTCAACCTGAGAAAGGAGGCTATTAGAAAGGCCTGTTCTCCTGGAAAGCTGTCTTAAAGAAATGTCCTGATTTTTTCTCAGTTCTTTTATTTTTCTCCCTACATCTTCCATAAGGTTATCTACTTCCTTATAGATCAGTCCTTTTTCTGCTATAATTTTCTCAATAGTATTCCTGATATCATCTATTTTAAAAGGTTTCTGTATATAATCATAGGCCCCAAGTTTTAAAGTATCAACAGCACTTTCTAAAGATGGACATCCCGTAAGAATGAGTATAGTTAAATCACTATCAATAATTTTTATTTCTTTAAATACATCGGTACCATCCATGTCAGGTAATTTTAAATCGAGGATAACTATATGGTATATATTTTCTTGCACCTTACGTATTGCCTCTAAACCACAGGATGCAATGTCTGTTGAATAACCTTCATTTAACAGAAGATCTTCCATGAAAGTACTTACATCTGTATCATCTTCGACAAGTAAGATTTTTATGGAATCTCTTGGAGTAATTCTCTTCACCCCCTGTGACTGTTATTAAAATCGTATATTAAGGGCTTTTAACCTGATAATTATAACATATTTATTAGATTTATTCCATACTTTTTAGTATTATAGTTAGTTTCATAACAATCCGTAATTAATAAACTCGTAAAACGTGAAGCGTAAAGTGTGATGCGTAGTTATAATAATCTATTACGCATTACGAATTATTTAAATTCTATTAAGTTATGAAATACACTATAATTTATTATCTGTATTAAACTTTTATATTCTCGTATTTTTAAATTTCCTCTACTTCTCTCATATTAGCAATATAAAAATATCTCAAATTTTCTAATTTTTCTTTCAGAGTAACAAACACTGGTTCTGGCAGATCTTGTGCTATCTGCAGTGCTTCCTCTAAATAAGTAGTATACAACCCGGTCTTATTTATATTTTTATTGATAGACATAGGATTTGTAATCTTTAAAGCATCTTTTAAAGAAAAGGACGGTTCCTGTCTTTTGAAATTTTTATGATGCCAGTCGCCGGTCAGGAGATTGAATTCATATAAATTCAACAGACCTTCTCCGTATTTTGTTATAAATTCTATTGCATTGATTATAAAATTCAGTTCTGTTTTGTCAAGGGTATAATGCAGGTTAATTCTTGCCCACCCCGGTTTCATACCTCCGTAACCTTTCTGTATTACTTTACGGTACTTGTTGGAGACTTCAAGATTGATATTCAGTAAATGATGACCATAGGGGCCTGCACAGGAACAACCTGCCCTGCACTGTATTCCGAATAGATCATTAAGGAGTCTTGAGATATATTTGGGATGAAAATATCTGTCCCTGTGTTTTATATTATAAGAAACTATGGCTATTCTATTTTTAATATCTCCTGGACCCAGAATTTCTATAAAAGGATTGTTTCCCAGTTTCTCATAAAAATATTGAAGATTATACTCTTCTCTTTCTCTGATACAATCAGTTCCTATATAATCTTTCACCTGCAGGGCAAGAGCAGTTTTAAAAATTTGTATAATTCCGGGTGTTCCGGGTTTTTCTCGTTCTTCAATGGTATTTATGAAATCATGATTATCTTCGTTTACATAGGTAACAGTGCCACCTCCTCCAAAGGTAGGGGGTAGAGAAGAGTCATATATTTTATCATGAAAAATAATAACACCACTTGCTCCAGGTCCTCCAAGGAATTTATGAGGTGATAAGAAAATACCATCAAAATATGATTCTTTATCTTTATTTACATTTATTGGTATATAAGGTGCGCAGGCGGCAAAATCAAAAAAAATGAGACTCTTATGTTCGTGTGCTATTCTTGCTACTTTATATACATCTGTTTTAATTCCGGTAACATTTGAAGCGGCAGAAAGGGAGGCTATTTTAAAACGTCCTTCCCATCGGGGATCTGTAAGTTTGTTTATAAAATCCTCAAGTGATAGCTCACCTTTATCATTTAATCTTAAAGGGATAACATCACAGAAACCCTCTCTCCAGGAAACCAGATTGGAATGATGTTCATAAGGGCCTACAAAAATGACAGGCTTTTTTATATTGCATTTTTTAATACAATCATTTAGATCCGGGAAATTTTTTTTGAAACCCGGTGGTATATATATACCCAGTATTTCCATTAATTTTTTAATGGCCCCTGTTGTGCCGGTTCCTGTAAATATAACATGATATTCAGCACCTGCGTGGAGAGCATTTTTTATTATTTTCTCTGCTTCCTGAATCCTTCTGGTAGTTATCCAGCCTGTCTCATCATCTTCTGTATGGGTATTGGCATAGTCTTTTTCTAACTCTAAGAGGTACTTTTCTAAAAAGAGCAGATTTCTTCCTGATGCCGTGTAGTCTAAATATAGCATCAGTCTTTTTCCAAAGGGCGTTTCTATAAAATTATCTGAACCTATGATCTGGGATCTGATATATTCAAGCTGTTTGGTCATAATAAGTTCCTTTCACGATTCCAATTCCACTTTATATCTGAAGAGAAAATAATTCAAATTTATTTGTTCTTAAATTATAACACAGAAAGAGAGCAAGTTGAAGTGAAATTTAGATACAAAAAATATAGTTTATTTCATAATGATTCCGGTGGAATAAATATAGTACCGCAACAGGTAAAAAAGTATCCAAAAAACATATACACCTGTCCCTGTCCGGGCTCTGGAGCAAAAGATATGCCGTCAAAGGAGAAAGTTATAACTTAAATAAATACAAAACTGTA
>Ga0302240_1001686_pt1 | contig 16733 bp, 15 predicted proteins | sample AAG_UR_His_MG_FD_193538 | JGI IMG/M metagenome (GOLD analysis project Ga0302240, IMG submission 193538) | Enriched activated sludge microbial communities from anaerobic digester in WTTP, New Holstein, Wisconsin, United States - AAG_UR_His | ecosystem: Engineered > Bioreactor > Anaerobic >... | reverse complement strand
TTTTATAATTTGAAGAAACAGTGTATAAATATTCTAATGATCCTGTTTCAGGACATGAGGGAAGACTGCTTATATAGCCATATTTACTCAGATAAGACAGTTTTACAGGGTATTTCCCTTTATTATCACAGGCATAAAGTTCCATAGCAGTAGCCAGATTTTTTATGTTCCTTACACAGCTTTTACCTACTGTAGCTGGTTTTTTTCTAATAATACTCGGCATAATACCAGCAGCTATTATAGAGATTATAGCCATAACAATCATAAATTCTATAAAAGTAAAGGATTTCTTCTGAGGCCTACTTACCGGAACAGGAGGTATGGAACTGCTCTGTCGAGGTGTCTGACGGGGAGTAACTGCAGGAGTATGCTTCTGAGGCTTTATAGGACTTTCATATGAAGGGCCAGTAGCTATGGATTTAATACCGGTGCATTTCTGAATACTCTTTTTAAATTCCATTATACTTATATAACGTTTTGTCTGATCTAACTGAATAGCCCTGTTTATTACAGATTCAAGCTTATCAGGAATAGATGGATTAAGTGATTTTATGGAAGGAAACTTAAAAGGTGTCAGAGTGGGATCATATTTTGTAAGCATCTGAAATAATATGACTCCCAGAGCAAATACATCAGTTTGTGGATTGGATTGTCCTCTTCCCTTATATTGTTCCGGTGCAGCATATCCCGGAGAACCAAGCCTGAAGGTATCAGTATGTTTATCAGGATTATAATAACGGGATATACCAAAATCTATAAGCCTTGGCTTATTAAAAGGTGTTATAATAATATTTGCCGGTTTTAAATCTCTATATACAATAGGTGCTTCAAAAGAATTATGAAGATAATCCAGAATTTCACCAAGTTCTATTACCCATTTAACAGCTTTATCAAGAGGTATAGGTTTATCCGACTTATTTAAAACCTCTTCCAGGGTCTCTCCTTTTATATATTCCATTGTAATATAATAACGGCCATCCTGAATAAATATACCATAGGTTTTGGGCAGACCCGGATGGTCAAATTTAGCTATAAATTCTGCTTCTCTAAAAAATATCTCTCTGGCAGAATCCTCATTTATTCTTGAATCAGGGGAAAATTCCAGTTCTTTTACAACCAGATCGTCTCCGCTCTCTATCTTTTTTACCAGATATACATTACCCATGGCCCCTTTTCCGAGCAGACTGGTCACCCTATACATATTATTATTAAGTAATGTACCGATCTTAACAGACATTAATTATCAGCTTTCAGCTTTCAGCTTTCAGCAATCAGCTTTTATTTCTTAACTGATAGCTGATAAGCTGACTGGTGATAGTTTTTATAAATTTTTAATAATTTTTCTAAATTCATTACTAATTTTCTTCATTCTTCTTTTCATTCTCTGATAATTCCTTTATTTCCTTTTTGTTGTTTTTATTCTTTAAAATATAATTAAAATCCTGCAAAAAGTTAATAAAAAAGCATAAGACCAATGTTAAAATGGATTATTTCAGATAATCAAGGTCAGGATAATCTATTTTTTTCCAAGAGGCATCAAATATAAAGGTTCTTCATTATCTTCCAGAGGAAGTAACTTCTTTACATCTCCATCACTGAAACCACCCACTGCCACTGTACCAAGATTTAGTGAAATACACTGTAAATAGACATTTTGAGATGCATGGCCTGCTTCCATATGGGAAAATCTTATCCCCTTTTCTCCATATTTTCCACTTATACGCTCATAAATACCTGTAAATACAATCACAAGAGGAGCTTCCTTGAGACAATCCTGCCCGAAAGCAGCTTTACACAGATCAGCTCTTCTGTCTTCTTTTAAAACATATGTCAATTCATGGCCTTCAGGTATATACTCATATATACCGGTTGGCAAATCTTTAACATTTCCGGCCAGAATATAAGTTTTAAGCCCATAAAGAGCACCTGCTGAAGGTGCTGTTCTATATCTATGAGAATCTGTAATACCCTGAGCTGCCCAGAGAATTTGTGATACTTCAGAAAGTGTTAAAGACTCTTTCTTATAATTTCTTACAGATCGCCTTTCCAGAAGAGCTTTTTCTATGGAAATCGGACTATCAAATACTGGTTCAGAAAGTTTTATTTTTTCCCTGTCTGGCTCACGGGCAACAACTTTATCTTTAGCAGTGTGAGAGTAAAAAACACAACTACTTAAAAGTAAAATAACGCTTAAAATAAAAATTAAGTCTCTTAAATTTTTCAACATAATCCTCCCTCTTACTAATATAATTCTAATAATTATTATATCATAAATAGTGAATTTTTTAGGTATATAAACTTTATTTTAAAAAATTAAAACCCATTATATTTTACTACAAGCATTGTTATATCATCACTCTGTTCAAATCCTGAGACAAAAATATGTCCATTTACAGCATTTATCATTTCTATAGGAGAATGGTAGATATTTTCAGAAAGACATTTTTCAAGTCTCTCTTCTTCCAGTATTTCTCCTGATTTATTCATAGCTTCTATCACTCCATCAGTATAAGTAAAGATATAATCCCCCGGATCTATAATCCAGTTGATTGTTAAAAAAGTTAAAGAACATAAAATATCTTATGACTCACATATTTTCTTATCCACCAGTTCAAGCAAATTTATGAGTCTCTTTCTAAAGTCTTTATCTTTAGCTCCCGGTCTTTTTCCGGCTTTAAGTATATATTTTCTTGCCTCTTCAAAACGGCTATTTTCATAGAGCGAAAAGGCAAGATCATGATAGGCATCCATAAAGTCCGGGTCTAATTCTATAGCTTTTTTTAAAAATTCTATACCTTCATCTATTTTACCAAGTTTTATTAAATGGAGTCCCTTACCTTTATGTGAATATGAATCATTCGGTAAGATCTTAAGAACTTTATCACAATAATCCAGACCTTCCTGAAATTGATTCTGAAAATATTTTATAAACCCCATATTACTTAAGGCTTTGACATTTTTACTATCTATAGAAAGAATTTTTAAACACATTTCTTCTGCTTCATCCAGGCGATTTCTACTTAATAAATAATAAGTCTGATTTGTTAAATCTTCTACATTTTCTTTTTTAGCCATTTGTTTACACCTCATAAATTAGTTTTCAGCTTTATTTTTTGCTGATTTCTTGAAAATTCCTATAAAGTTAAATTATAAGTTCTGAGGAAGAAAATTCTGTTTCCTCCAGACTGGTGATCTGTTTTTTTATATTATTTAAAGCCCTTTCCGTGTCTATGGCTATTTCTTTATTAATTTCCGAATTTATTAAAGCCTTCACCCCATCTTCATCAATAGTCTGGAATACCAGGTGATTATCTTCCTCAAAAAGTGATAGACTTAAAGAAATTTTCCTCTGAATCTTTGCTTTTTTAATTTTTTTCAGAAAATCCAGATCAAGATTTCTGTAAATAAGGGTACCTTTTCTGATAAAATCCATATTATCAGGGAAAATACGGTTCTCTTTCACTCTGTTTACATAAGTTCCACAAAGATTATCCTTTTCGTCAAAAAAACATATGCCATCGCCAGTTCTGAGTTTATTACCTTCTATGATAAAAGGATTTTTTGTCAGTCTTCAGAACCTTTCCGGCGGGTTTACCCGGGGATTTCGGTGTATTAAAAGAGGCTATATCTTTTTCCCTTCCCTTTAAGAAATAATCCGTATAACTCCCTCTGGAAAATTCGCCTTAATAATCCTGATCGTCTAATAGTTTATATACTATCTAACAAACTGTCAATATATATGTCCAGATTATTCAAAACATTAAGGAATCGGTAAAAAATTAAAAGTTAACAAAATTGCAACAAAAAATCTTTATAAATTTTGAATTTTATGTTAATTTAATAGTGTCAACTTTTATTCAGGAGGTAAAAATTATGGATGCAATATAAAAGTCACCATCAGGTTAATAGCCAGTCAGATATCTCTCCACTGTATTTCTATCAGTCTTAAAATTCGGACACTTCTCGAAAATAATCCAGACTTCCTCAATTTTACCGATTTTTAGATTAATGAGATAATCATATCAGAACTTCAGATCTGTTTCAATTATTTTAAAAGGATAAGTTTCATCTATAGAGAAAAATCTTTATATGAAATTGTTTTTTACAAGAGAACGTATAATAACTGTACTGTCATTTTTATGGCTTTTTTCTTTAATGACAGGTTACTATATTATTAAACCAGTAAGGGAAACTTTTATAAATGAACTGCCAAAAGAGACTTATCCCTATCTTCTTATAAGTACTATGCTCATTATACTACTGGTTAATTTTATCTATGATTTTCTTGCTCGTATTCTGTCCTCTGCCAGATTGATTATTTTTATGACACTGTGTTTTACCATAGGACTTTCTATTTTCCCATATTTATTAAATACCAAATGGTCTTCTATTGATTTACCTTTACTGGGTTTACAGCCAGGACATTATGTGTGCATAGTTTTTTATGCCCTCTTTGTAGGAGTATATAATTTATTTACAGTCACCATGTTCTGGTCCTTTGTAAATGAAGTTTTCAATTTAGAAGAAGGCAGAAAATATCTTGGGGCAGTTACTGCCGGAGGATCAGTGGGAGGATTACTTGGCAGCAAAATTACTTCCTATCTTACTTCAAAAATGCCCATAGCTGATCTAATTTTTATAGCTGTTATATTACTTCTTCTTACACTGATTTTTATGTGGCTTTTGTTACCCTATAGAAAAACTGTAGATAGGAAAGAAACTATTTCCTCTGTGCAGGCAAAGGAAAACGGATTTAAAATGATTTTCCACTCTTCCTATCTACGGTGGATGATACTTGCTATGTTCCTTACAACTTCCAGTGGAACAATTCTCGGGTATCAAATGAATGCCCTTGTTAAGGAATCGATTCTGGAACAGGCAAAGAGAGCAACCTTCTGGGCTGATATGTATTTCCTTATAAACTGTCTGAGTCTGGGGGTTCAAATTTTACTTATTCGCCCAATAATCAGTTGCTTTGGCATTATGACAGGTCTTTTAATTTCTCCTCTTATTGATTTTACAGGGGCCTGTCTGCTTGGCTGTTCTCAGAGACTGAGTTTTGGAAGTTTTTATTTTGTTGGCCGGTACAGTAGTGAATATTCTTTTAACAGAGCTTCAAAAGAAATGCTTTTTATACCAACAAGCAAAGGATTCAAATATCAGGCTAAAGCTATAGTGGATACCTTTGTCTTCCGCATGGGCGACGGACTTGTAAGTCTTCTTTTGATATTTCTGGAAAATTATCCTATTTCTTATGTCGCTTTTTTGGGTATAGGTTTTAATTTCTTAAGAATTATACCGGCTGTAGTTCTGGCAAGAGAGTATAAAGATATACAAAATCGGAGTCGTTAAATGTGAACTCTTGTGCGGGGTTTAAATTCTTATATATATTACAGGAGTGTAAATTTTATTATAAATTAAAAGCCTATTTAAACATATATAAGGCGCAAGCAGCTCCAGGGCCTTATTCACAGTCAGTCGTGGCAGGAGAATCTGTCTTTTCTCTCAATTCGATTCCTCTTGAGCCTCTCAGCGAGGAAATGATTAATAAAGGAATATTAACAAGAAAGGAGTAAGTTGGTTTAAACTATGTAACCTGAAGAAGTTTAGAAGCGATCATGATTTATGTAAATATTTACATAATAATGAGTTCGGATAAAAACCTTTTGGTTAACGTTGTTTTTTATGTAAATTTATATAAGTTTACATAATTTTACATAAATATAAATCAACGGTATAATGTTATGAAGATAAAAAGTCTTTTAGTTTATTTCCTTTTATTATTGTGTCTTTTGTACATCCCCATTAAAATCTTTGGACAGGAACCGGGGCAGAAGAAAAAATCTGTTTATAAAGTAAAATTTTACGTAGGAGACTACATAGATCGTGAAGAAAAGGCCAATCAGGATGGCGCTGTATGTTATGTGGAGCAGCATTTTAATTCTACAGAAAATCGCAATACTAATTACACCATAGTCTTAATTGCCACAGGTTCTTCGGTTTTCACCCGTTCCTGGGCGCAGGATTATGTAGATAAGGTTTCTGAGAAATTTCAGATTCCAAAAGGTTACGATAATGGTATAAAGATTGTGAAAGACGGAGATAGAGGTTATGGGAATATTCGTCACGCTAAAATGCCTGCCATTTTACTGGAACCATTTTTTATATGTAACTCTACAGGAGTCGAATGGGCTAAAACAAGACAGGATGAACTGGCGCAGATTTTAGTGGAAACTATATATAAATTTTTTCCCCGAGGTGGTCTGGTGGCATTTTCTGTAGGACATAAATATAAGATTTCCAATCCTGACGATAAAGGTGCATGCCCCTTTGAAGATATTCGGGAAATAGATTTCAATGAAGGTGTTTTATTGAAGGCAGCAGAACGTTTAGACACTGATTATACTGTTTCATCTATTGAAGAAAGCCCCCATTATTTTAGTTTATTTAATGAAATATGCAATCTTGTAGAAAAGAATTTCTATGAACCAGAATATCTTGATAAAACATTCGATTTCATAAAGGAAACCTATAAAACTAATGCCGGTGAAATAAGATCAGAAAGGGAATTTTCAAAAGTCATAAATAATATGCTGAAACAATTGAAAGTCTCTCATACAGATTATTATACAAAGGATGATTCTGAATACTACCAGTTAGCCTCTATGTTTTCAGATGCAGAGGAGATAAAAAAGCTCTTTCATAATAAAGAGATTTTATACCCGGGCACGGGAATACTTGCAAAGGAAATAGACGGTAAAGTCTTTGTGGTTTCTCTTCTTTCAGGTTCTGTTGCAGAGAAAGCAGGTTTACTAAAAGGAGATGAGATAATTTCAGTCAATGGTAAACCCTGGAGAGGAGTAAAATCCTTTATTGATAAAGAAGAGACAACACTTCTTATAAAGAGAAAAGAAGGCCAGAATCTCTTTGAAATAAAAATAAGGACTTCTCTTATAAATCCTTCTGAAGAATTTTTACAGGCCGAAAGGGAAAGTGTAAAGATTTATGAAAAGGAAGATAAAAAGATCGGTTATATTCATATATGGTCTTTTGCCGGTAAAGAGTATTATAAAGAACTTCTCTCTGCAGTTTCCGGTAGACTAAAGGAAGCAGATGCTCTTCTGGTGGATCTCCGTGACGGATGGGGCGGAGCCCAACTGGAATACTTAAATGTCTTCAATGAGAAGATACCTGCAATAACTATGATTGATAGAGATGGGAAAATTACTGACTGTCATCAGCAATGGAGAAAGCCTGTAGTAATACTCATTAATAACAGGGTAAGAAGTGGAAAAGAGATTTTAGCTTATGGCTTTAAAAAACATAAAATAGGAACTCTCATAGGAGAGAAAACAGCAGGAGCTACACTTGCAGGTAAAATCTTTGTCGTATCGGACGGCTCTTTATTGTATCTTGCTTCTTTCGGGACGCGTATAGACGGAGAAAATCTGGAAGGAAAGGGAGTGGAACCCGATATAAGTGTTCCTATGGAGATTAAATACTGCGAGGGTAAGGATATACAGCTAGAACATGCTATAGAATTTCTAATTAAATAAGCTATCAGCGATCAGCAGTCAATTTTTATTAGCTGACTGCTGACCGTTGATAGCTGACCGCCATAAATCATTTCGGTTTATTCTGCTTCATAGCTTTCAAGGCTTTATCTTTATAGATTTTAGCAGTTGTATTGTTTGGATTATAGGATAGAGCTGCATCGTAAATATTAGATGAGGCCTAACCATACCTCAATCATCATATTTCCAATCTTTCAGGAAATTTATCTTTTTATTGTATTTTTCTCTTACTGCATCTCTTATGTCTTTTAGAGATTTCCTGGTAGGTTTAAATTTTCCAAAGGGTCTATCATGGTTTTGGTGTAATACAAAGACATCAAAAGGGCTTATCGTAGGAATTCCCAGAGCAAGTCTTCTATCCATAAAATCTACGTCTACAGCTCCCCAGGTTTTATATTCATTGAGTCCTCCAAATTCCTTCCAGGTTTTTCCTGTCATACCTCCGAAAACCCAGGATAGCCAGACTTCTGCAGTTTCTGTAAATTTTGTAGTACATTCCTTATTTAAGAAGGTAAGATCATGTTCCTTATACAGAGGGTCCTCTTCATAAAAGTCTTCAATCTTTCTAATATTATAAAAGTCACTTTCCCAGTCTACAGTATCCAGTTTCTCCTGTTTTTTTACTGTAAGATAATAGGTACGGGAATTAAGGTATATATTGTGCCTTCCTCTGAGATAATTATTCATTTTTTCAATACAATCAAAACAGATCATAACCTCGGGATGAGTTATATATATATATGCCCCTTCTGTCATTTTTATACCGCGATTTATTATTGCACCTGCATCTCTCCATTCACCAGGATTTTTATCGGTAAGTTTTAAATATTTTATATCCAGTTTATTCATATATTTACTCACTATATCTTCTGTCTCATCTACGGAATTATCATCCAGGATAATCACTTCAAAATTCTTTACTGTCTGTTTTTCATAGCATACTAAAGATCGTTTCAAAAGATGTGCTCTATTATAAGTGCATAATACAATACTTGCATAGTTTTTTCTCATGATTGCCAGACCCTTTCTTGCTCTATAGAATAAGCTGTGTTATAATAAATAAAAACAGGCAGGGCAAAGAGATGTTTGATGAATCTCTGGATAAATTAAAACTTGCAAAAAAAGAACTTGAAGATATAGCAAGAGAACTTGGTTTTGATATGGTTTCTATTCTGGGTGATAAAGGTATAAGCCTGAATGAAACTTTTCCTTCCCTCCTTCAGGAAAGAGCAGAAAAACTCTCCAAAGAAGATTTGCTTCGTTTATTTAAAGCCTTTTTTACTTTTCAGGGTTTAAGTCTTGTTTGCCTCGAAACTATTATAATGAACAGTTTAGACGAAAATGTAAAAAAAACTGCTGAAAAAAGACGAGCCATTGAAAATGAAATCTGGAAAAATTATTTCCAGAAACTTATGGGCTATAAAGATACTGATTAATTATATATCGATTTTTAATGAACTGAGAATAAAATCAAAATTATCTTTAAAATTCTCAGAGAAATCGTCAGGAGTATCAAAGCTCACAATAAAGAGATAACTGTCCTTTATAAATATATAATTATCCACCACATGGGCTTTCCCTGTCTCCTGCACATATTCGTACTGAACAAAGGCCGCATCCAGGCCTGATACAGAAAGACCGGTTTTAGTAAATGTTATTTTGTTTTTTATCTCTTTTTTCCAGTAATCCATAACAACATTTATATCAGATGTGGCTACAGGTTTTGCCATATTTGTTACATCACAGAAGGCTATACCTTTATCATATATACCTGTGAAATAAACATCTTTTCCTGTATCAGGTCCTATACCCCAGTTATAAGGAAGTTGAAGGGAATAATATCCCTTCGGATCTATATAAAGACATCCTCCAAAGGAATCGGATGTTAACTGAAAACTATCTTTAAGGAGAGAAAAATCTTCTTCAAAGAGAGAGTAATTTTCTTCTGAAGCTTCCAGGGTAAAAGTCAGCAATTCCTTATCTCTAAAAAGAAAATAAATAGTCTTTCTGTCAAAAATTCCTGTACTTTCTACTTTTATACTGCAATTTCCAATTAATTGAATCTCATCTACCGTAAAGTTCATATTTGTGAGGGTTTCTGTTAGTTTTTCCTGAGTAAACTTGCTATCTTTCAGCTTTTCCAGACGGTCTAATTGTTTATCTGCAATTTTCTCTTTCATTTTTGCTATAGATTCATCATTAATTTCATAATTTGTTACTTGAATCTCTTTCTTGAAATCCAGAACTGCACCTTTTAAACCTGCCATTTCAATTTCTTCTTTTTCCAGAACCTTATCAGGCTGAAGCAATTCGATAGCTTTTTTGAAAAATATATCCATAGATTCTTTTTCTTCTGGAGGAGGAAAGGACATAATGGTGAGATAACCTTCCTCTTTATCTTTCAGACCTCTAAATATATCTTTTCTTCCATCTTCCATTGTTGTCCATTTCTCTGGTAATATAATTGTATATCTTCCTCTGGGATCTTTATAAAGATTTCCTTCTGAATCTGAAGCAAAAGAAATTTGTATTAATAAAAGAGAGATAGAAATTAAAAGAAGTAATGATTTTTTCATAAAACACCTCACCTGTTTAGATTTCTGATTTTGAAACCGGAATCCTGAGAATAATTATTCTATATAAATAAAATTCGTCATAATAATTAAAATACCTTTTTGAATTATTATTAGCTTTCAGCTAAAAGCTAACTGCTGATAGGTGAAGGCTAAAAATTATTTCTCTCTTCTTGAAGCCCTGATGAGATCATCTATAAATTGTGAAGGTATGGTATAACCTGCATCCTTCATTTTTTGAATATCTTCCCAGGCCCTATCATATTCTTTTATTGTAAAATACGTAAAGGCACGGTTGTAGTAGGCATCTGGATAGGCCGGATTGATTTTTAAAGCATGAGTGAAGTCAGCTACGGCAAGTTTATATTCACCTTTAGTTCCATAAATAATACCACGACTATTATAAACCTCATAATAATTGGGGTTAAACTTTAAAGCCAGGGTAAAATCAGATAAAGCAGTATTATATTCTCCCCTGTGTTCATATACAAGACCACGGTTATATAAAGCTTCTGAATAATCAGATTTGAACTTTAAAGCCTGAGTAAAATCAACTATGGCAGAATCACAGTCACCTTTACTATAATAAGCAATTCCTCTATTATTCAGAATTTTCGTATCATATGGTATGAGCATTAAAGCCTTTGTATAGTCACGAATGGCATAATCATATTCCCCCATATTATGATATATTAATCCACGATAATTATAAGCTATGGCACTATGGGGATAATTCTTTATAACATCACTCCATAAAGTGAGACCGTCTTTCCATACAGTACATCTGTTCCATGTTAAAACAGACAGGCTAATTATTATAATTATTAAGATTGTTATAAGGAGACTTTTGATTATTTTGCTATCTTTAAATTCCCTGGAATATAACCATAGAAAACCTTCTCCTGCTATATAACTTAAACCGATTGACGGGATATAGGTATAGCGATCTGCTATTGGTTGAGCTGCAGGTATTAATTGAATAACAGGTAAAAGAGTTACCAAAAAAAATAAACTGCCAGAGATTATCTTTTTTGTATATTTTCCTGTATATATAACTAAGGTGGTTAAAAGTACAAGTGTCAGAAGGGAAATCAAAAATACAGTCTCTCCCATTACTTTCCCACTCTCTTCAGGATAGGGATATCTGCATGAAAGACTTATGGGAAGAAGGGTTTTATACAGATAAAATATCACTCTATGAGAGGCAATCAACATGCGTTCTAAGAATGTAAAGGAAAATGTATCAATTACAAGTCCCCCGGAAAGAGTAATACTTTGAATGATAAAAGCTATGGCAAAAAAAGGAATTTTATCTATAATCATATTCCTTATAGAATTTCGGTAAAAGAAATAATTTAATCCTATTAATACTACAGGCAGTGTAATAGCCATAGATTTTGATAAGATAGATAAAATGAAAAGTAATAATGAAAGGAAATAGTATTTAAGGTTTTTCTTCTTTAAATAATGAAGATAGAAAATAATTGTTCCTGTATAGAAAAATGTACAGAGAAGTTCTTTAGTTCCAGAAACCCAGGCAACTGCTTCTACCCGGAGAGGGTGTATACCGAAAAGAATTGCTCCTGTAAAAGAACTGTAAAGATTATTAGTGAACATAAAGATCAACCAGAAAACAAGCAAACTGTTAAACATGTGAATGATAAGACTTGTTAAATGATAAATAAAAGGGTCCAATTTACCAGAGTAATATTCCAGTGAATAGGTTAAAAGAGTAATGGGATGGTAGTGTCCCACATATACAGTAGTAAACATAGTAATCAGGTTTTCCCAGGATAATTCCCGAATAAGTTTGTTTGACAGGATGTAATCTTCATCATCCCAGTTTGTAAAACCATTATTAAGAGAATTAGAAAATGTAATTAATATAATAATTGACAGCAAACATGTTAAAATTATTATTTTTTTCATAAAGAACTTTCTTTTTTCGCATCAAGTAATATTCTTCTACCTCATCGATTATTTCATAATGAGATTTCACATATTCCATTAATTTTACATGAGGTTGAAATGGAACACGTTGAGGTTTACAATTAAAAGGATAGAGAAATAATTGTCTTAAGTATGCTTTCCTTTCATTGGTATCATCATATGTCTCAAGTAACATATATCCTTTGGGTATAAGTAAAAATTCATTTTCCTCCAGTTCACGAATTTTTCTGCTAAATTCTTCTTCTGCCATCCATAGCGGTATATCCATAAAGTAATCTGACTGAAATTTATTTTTAGATTTTAAATAATTATGCAGTCCTTCATTAATCATAATTGGTACACCTATATTTATATCTTTGTATTTTTCAAGTTTTTGAAAATTGTAAGATGGAGGTGGCAGATATCCTAAATATCTCCCAGTTGCAAAAAAAGTAAACTCTAAAAAAGCTTTTTCACCAGACATACGGAAATAACTAATTTTAAAACATAAGAAGATTAATATAAGGCAAAAAATATAATATCTGGTATATCTTTCTGAATGGTTTAATAACAATATTATGGGTGTCAAAATTAATACAGATAAACCATAATAAAAGACATGTCCAGAGTCACAACGACTGAGGGCACCGGGTACCATTAATATATTGAATATTATCAGAGTTATAATCAGAGGGCTATCATTTCCTCCATATTTTAATCCTCTTATCAATAATGGCATAAGATAAAATAAACTGAATAAATAAAAAATGATGTAAAGGGCAGGGACAACAGGGAAATTATTTCCGCCACTGGTAAAGTTAATTATAGAGTTGAGATATTCTTTCGGAAAAAAGAAAAAAATTATTGGAATTAAAAACAATAATATTAGACAGTAAATATATTGACGAAAACCCGTAAAGATAAGGTAAAGTATATATGCAAATAATATAAGGCAGTAGGAAATACCAATCTCAGGGGAAATCGCTAAATTAATAAATAAAGAAAAAATCGAAAATAAAATCAATAATATAACCTTTAATTTATTACATAAAGCTTTTATAGTTATATTATGAAACAACATACTATGAATAAAAAGTATACAGGCAAAAGGTGTTATAAATCTGATAAAAACATAATTTAACCCCATAGTTTCGTTCCACCCTGTAAAGGCTATAGCTGAAAAAATAACATTTTTATATTTCCCAGATATATTAAACTTATTAATAACATAAGCCAGAAAAGCCAGACCTGAAAGACTGGTTAATGCATAAAATAAATAATAACTTCCTTGAAGAGAAAATCCAAATGACGACATTATTAAATGAAAATAGGCAGGCAAATAAGCGAGAGCCGGGCCATAACCAAATTCAATGTCCTTATATAAAATTTTCCCCATTAACACAAATTCTATTTTCCTTATAAAATAAGCTTCTTCTCCATACCAATAACCCTGAGTTATGAAATAAATAATTAATGTAGTGGCAGAATAAAGAATAGCAAAGGCAATATAAACCCATCTATTAACACATGAATTTTTTGATTTTTCACTTCCTATAAATAAGGAAGGTTGTAAATTACCAGATTTACCATATAATTTAATTCCTATCCAGTAAAAAATAAAAATAGATAAAATAACGCTCAGAATAGCTATTCTATTATTAAAACCAAAGACATAAGAATCCGAACCTGTAAGTTTAGTAGGAGGGATAAAAAAAGGAAGATAAAAAATACATAAGGAAGATATGAATATAACCATAATATATATAAAAACAGGCCTTATTTTCAAATTTACACCTTCTTAATATTATGTAAAGGAGGTTTATACCAAAAAATTCATTTAAATATAATTATATGATATAATATTGAAAATTGAAATAACTAATTTTAGTTCTAGAGGCAAAAACGATGAAACCAAAAAAAATTCTATTTAATTCGAAAGCTAAAAATATACGTTCAGTTTGTCCTTATTGTGGTGATTTTTTTTCTGATGGTGATGAAGTTATCTTATGTCCTGTTGATAATACCCCTCATCATACTAAGTGCTGGGTAGAAAACAGGGGATGTAGCAAAGGAGATTTTGATGACATCCCTTTAATAAAGACTGTTTCTCCCTGGAGAATAATTAAAACAATAATCTTTATCTGTTTTGGCTTATTTTCAATAATGGCTCTTATATTTGTAATAGGGCTTTTTGTTCTTGATATAGAAGGAAATGGTACAGATCAGTTAACTCCCTCTGTTATTTCTGAGGAGAATTCACCTGTTTATAATACCACTCCTGCTTTCAGTCCAACTCCACTGCCTTATCCCGGTGATATGCCAACTCCTTTAAAGAATACACCAAAGAATACACCCAGACCCTCAGCAGTGAAAAAAGGGACACCTTCTTCTAAAAAAACACCCGTTCCCACTCCTGATGAAGATGTAAATCCAGGTGACCTTGAACCTTATAAAGAAGAAACAATATCACCGGTTATTCAGAGAACTGAACCGGAAGAAACTTCTGCAGATACTGCAGAAATTCAACAAAAAGCAGTAAAAATTGCTATGGCCCAGATAGGGAAACCCTATGTATGGGAAACTACAGGACCTGATACTTTTGATTGTGCCGGTCTATGCGGTTATGCTTACTGGATGGCAAGCGGAAAAGAGTGGAATAAATGGCATATTTTTTATATATCTGATATGCTTAAGCTCTGTAATATAAACAGAGATCTATCAGAAATCAGACCGGGTGATTTACTTGTGCGAAATAACTATGAGTATCTCAAGCCTTTCGAAATAAGAAATGAGGAAGGGCCTGAATATGAAAAATATAATACCCATGCAGCAGGCTGGCCCTATGGAGAATCACCTGTTCATGACTATGGACATATAGGAATGTATGTTGGAAAGGTAACCTGTAAGGGAACTCATTATAAGCACGCCGTTGTTGAAGCGAGAGGTAAAGACTGGGGTGTTGTTATAGATGAATGGGATAGAGATGGAAATGGTCAGCTTGACTGGGGCAATTTTTTTTATCGTCCCAGTTATGTAGATGAATAAGATGTGAAAGAAGGATTTTTAAAATAAAATATACCTTTCTTAATGACTGTATTATAGAGCTTTTTTTATCTCTTCCAGTTTTTCTAAAAATTTTGTAAAATCTTCAATTAAATTCAACCGAATTTCTTTTTCTTTTTTTAGTAAAAGAAGTGCTTCTTCTTCAAAACCTTTTTCTTTAAGCCATTTATATGAAATATTAATATTATATGCATTCTCATAATCTTTAAGCAGCTTCTTAAAGAATTCTATAGATGTTCTATTATAACTAAATACATCTTCTGTTTGTAAAATAATATCAAGTAAATTAGTAAGAGTATTTCTACCATAGTAAAAATCATAAGAACTATTGTCAGAGAGACTGAGTTCTTCAGTTTCTCTGATAAGTTTTTTAATGCCTTCTCTGAGTATATTAATTTCTTCTTCTTCTATATCTTTAACGTCCTTATTAAATAAAGGTTTCGGATTTCTGAGAACAGGTAAAATTTCTCTGAGCTGATTCTTTCTGAAGTTATTATAAACAATTATAAATTCTTCAGTTTTTTCCATCTCAAATTCTTTTATTTTTTCTCTGATTTCAGGAGGTATAATTTCCCCACTAAATATTGAAATTATCTGTTCTTCCATATCTTTAAGTTCTTTATAATGTTCTGCTATAGAAGCAAAATCCTTCAGGTATTTAATAGATTTTTCCAGTGGTTTTTCTTCATAGGACAATCTGTAACTTCTTACAATAACAAGAATTTTTCCTATTATACGGTCAAGTATTGAGTAATATATCTGATGGGCGCCGGGCTTATCTCCAAGACGACTTATCATAATCTCCATTTCTTCAATACCTAAAAATAATTTTTTTATAAGTAAAGGATAATAAGGCCCCTGAAAATATATCTTAGGAGGTGATAATAAATTTACTTCAAAAGGATCGTGTTTAATACTCCTGTAATCCATTATATTTTTACTTTTATGGCTTATCTTTTTCTGCCGGGCATACATTAGAAATTGATTATCTTCTTGTTTCATAAACAACTCACTTCAAATAAAAAAATTTATATTACAAAATATATTATAATTAAACACATAATTATTTGCAAATATCTATTCAAATTTCACTCTGATATAATATAATAATTAATATGCATAGGAATTTTCATTATTGTGTTTAAAGCTATCAGCAGTTAGCTTAAGGAAAAACTGAAAGCTGATTGCTGATTGCTGAAAGCTAATAATAATTAATGAGGATAATAGTCTATAAGTATCAAAGGAATAATTTTTTTTATGTAAAATTATGGAAGGAGATATATATGGTTATTGAACTAAAAGGCCCCATTGAACATTTTCTATGGGGCAAATTTATAATCTGCGGAAAAGAGCACAGCAGCGATACGGGGGTTGGGAAAGATATAAGGGTAAAAATTCCTTTACTTATTTAAATAGTTATAAGGTGAATAAAGAGTGGCCGGTGTATTGTATGGTGTATAGGTAGTGGGCGGTGTATTGTATGGTGTATAAGGTGCATCTGATGGCTGAGTATAGGGTGTATAATTAGTTACCGGTGCAGTATAGGGAGTGTAATTCGTTGCCGGTGTGGTATAGGGTGTATAATTACCTGCAG
>Ga0302240_1001683_pt1 | contig 16742 bp, 21 predicted proteins | sample AAG_UR_His_MG_FD_193538 | JGI IMG/M metagenome (GOLD analysis project Ga0302240, IMG submission 193538) | Enriched activated sludge microbial communities from anaerobic digester in WTTP, New Holstein, Wisconsin, United States - AAG_UR_His | ecosystem: Engineered > Bioreactor > Anaerobic >... | reverse complement strand
TTGTCGAAATTGAGGATCATAAAGTCCCAGTTACTGAGGAAGTCTACCAAGCCTTTATGCGTCCCATCTGGGCCGAGCAAAAGCGCTTAAAACGCGAAAAGCGCTGCCGAGATGAAAACGGCAATCGTTGTACCAAAGACTGCAGTACTTGCAGTAAGCAGCGATCCGGAATACCCTACTCACTCGACAGTTTCCAAGAAGATTTTGGATTCGAGTCAGCTGACAAAATTGATATTGAAGAACTGGTTGCGGACAAACTCCTCCTCAAAGAGCTATTCAATATTTTAAACGAGCTTGACCCAAGTAGCCGCAGAATTATAGAACTCTTCAGCATCGGCCTGCCTGAACGTGAAATCGCAGCTAAAACGGGACTATCTCAGAAAGCGGTTAACAAGCGAAAGCAAAAGTTATTCACCTATCTCAGAGAAAAACTAAAAAATTTTAGATAATTCGGTACTCAAAAACACCAAAACTGTCCTGTGTATATTGAGGGATTAAAACACCACCCTCAGAACGGAGGTGCAATATGCAAATAGCGAACACCAAAACTCACGATTCACAAACCGATGAGGAACTAGCTGACGTCCTCACAGCAATTAGCGTTGTTGCCAAACGCCTGGCACAGAAGTTAAATGTCCTATCGCGAGAAGCTCAGGAAGAAACGAAAGGAGAAAACCAAAGTGAGCAAGATGAGTGAAATATCCCAAGTTGTAGATGAACTAAGGCGCTGCGGCGAATTGCTGATTGGAATATCAGAATCTTTGACCGAGCTATTCAGTAGTAGCGAGCCCAAAGTTAGTACAAACGAGTCGCAAGTTCCTGTTCCAGAGAAACTCGAAAATAAAATCACTCTTGAAGAAGTCAGGTGTGTTCTTTCTGAGAAGTCTCGCGATGGTTATACCGCCGAGGTGAGATCGCTTCTGTTAAAGCACGGCGCAGAAAAGCTGTCGGAAATCAATCCATCAGTGTATCCTATGCTCCTATCCGAAGCTGAGGTGCTTGGTAATGGCTAAACACGCACTACTTTCAGCATCCTCTTCTCACAGATGGCTTCACTGCCCACCTTCAGCAAGGCTTGGTGAGAACTACGAGGACAAAGGTAGCAATTATGCCGCGGAAGGCTCAGAAGCCCATTTACTTTCTGAGCATAAGTTAAAGGTTTTACTCGGAATTAATTCAGAAGATCCCACCCCCACCCTCACCTACTACACCGATGAAATGGATGAATGTGCAGAAAACTACGCCACCTATATCCTGGAGCTCTTTGAAACCGCAAAGCAAACCTGCGCTGATCCAGTTGTCTTAATCGAACAGAGGCTTGACTACTCAAAATACGTAGAGGGTGGCTTTGGCACCGGCGACTGCATCATCATCGCGGATGGCACTCTTCACATCATTGACTTCAAGTATGGTCAAGGTGTCCAGGTTGAGGCAAATGATAATCCACAAATAAAGCTGTACGCTCTTGGTGCCCTTGAAGTCTTTGACGGTATCTACGACATCGACACGGTAACCATGGTTATCTTTCAGCCCCGGAGGGACAACGTTTCTACCCACACGGTATTCAAGGAATCCCTATACCAGTGGGCAGAAGAAATCCTAAAGCCCACTGCTGAACTTGCATTCTCAGGCGATGGAGAGTTTAGCTGTGGTGAGTGGTGCCGGTTTTGTAAAGCGAAGTATGACTGCCGTGAAAGAGCTGAGTATAACTTAGACCTTGCGAGGTTCGACTTCAAATTACCACCGCAGCTGACAGATGACGAGATTGAGGAGATCCTTGGAAAAATCGATAATTTGATCTCTTGGGCATCTGACATCAAGGACTATGCGCTACACACTGCGCTTAGTGGCAAACAGTGGACTGGGTGGAAACTCGTCAGTGGTCGTTCTACTCGAAAGTATAAAGATGAATCGGCCGTCGCTGAAGCTGTAAAAGCAGCAGGTTTTGATCCATTTGAACACAAGATTCTTGGCATCACTGCTATGTCAACACTCCTCGGGAAGAAGCGCTTTGAGGATCTTCTCGGTAGCTTCATTGAAAAACCTGAAGGTAAACCTACGCTCGTACCCGATAGTGACAAGCGTCCAGTGTTCCACACTGCACAAAACGACTTTATTGAAAATTAGGAGGAAAATCAAATGTCAAACAAACAACTTAATAACCCTTTAAAGGTCATCACTGGTCCTAACACTCGCTGGTCTTTTGCCAATGTTTGGGAACCAAAATCCATCGCAGGTAGCACCCCGAAGTACAGTGTCAGCCTTATCATCCCAAAATCCGATACTGCCACAATATCAAAAATCAAAGCCGCCATTGAAGCTGCCTATTACGAGGGCGAAGCTAAGCTAAAAGGCAGCGGCAAGTCTGTACCTCCCCTTTCAACCATCAAAACGCCTCTTCGTGATGGCGATGTCGAACGTCCAGACGATCTAGCTTACGCCAACGCTTACTTCATTAACGCCAATTCAGCCACGGCACCTGGTATCGTCGATAACGATCGTAATCCAATCTTAAATCGATCTGAGGTGTACAGCGGAGTTTACGGTCGCGCCAGCGTTAACTTTTATGCCTTCAACAGCAACGGAAACAAAGGGATTGCAGTTTCGCTCAATAACCTCCAGAAGATCCGAGACGGAGAACCTCTTGGTGGCAAGTCCAGCGCTGAGGATGATTTTGACACTGAAGATGAAGTAGACTTCCTCGCTTAAAATTCAATCTTGCGGGGTGGTGGAGCAGTCTGCCACCCCGACATGATTTTCGAAAGGACGATCAAACCTTCATGAAGCACATACATCTAGATTTAGAAACATATAGCAGCCTTAACCTAGCGAAGTCAGGAGTTTTCAGATATGTAGAATCTCCAGATTTTGAAATTCTTCTATTTGGATTCGCCATTGATGGCGGTCCGGTAGAAGTTATCGATCTTGCGAGTGGTGAGAAAATTCCAGAGGAGATACTCTCTACAATTACAGATGACTTGGTTATCAAATTCGCTCACAACAGCGCATTCGAGCGTATCTGCTTATCCCGGTACCTTGGATATCCTACTGGGAAATATCTAAAGCCCGCTTCTTGGCGCTGCACTATGATCTGGTCTGCCTATATGGGACTGCCCCTTTCACTTGAAGGCGCTGGAGCAGTTCTCGGCCTTGATAAGCAAAAGTTAAAAGAAGGAAAAGAATTAATCCGGTATTTCTGCATGCCTTGTAACTCAACTGCTTCAAATGGCGGCCGAACACGCAATCTTCCCACCCATGCCCCGGAGAAATGGTCAGCATTTAAGGCTTATAACGTCCGCGACGTCGAAGTCGAAATGGCCATTCACGAAAGGTTAGCTAAGTTCGCTGTACCTGAAAACATATGGGATGAGTATCATCTTGACCAGGAAATCAACGATCGTGGAGTAGCCCTGGATACGGAACTGGTTCATCAAGCGATCAAAATGGATGGCCAGTCACGTGAAGAGCTGATATGCATGATGCGAGAAATCACTGACCTACAGAACCCCAACTCCGTTGCCCAAATGAAAGAATGGCTGTCGGACCAAGGTCTTGAGACAGATACGCTTGGTAAAAAAGCAGTCATTGAATTGTTAAAGACAGCCCCACCAAAACTTCAGGATGTATTATCCCTCAGGCAGCAACTTGCTAAATCATCATTAAAGAAGTATCAAGCTATGCAAAATAGTGTTTGTGCCGACGGACGGATAAGAGGCATGTTTTTATTCTACGGTGCGAATCGAACAGGTCGGTTTTCTTCAAAGATGGTGCAGTTACAAAACCTCCCTCAAAACCAACTGGAAGACTTGCCCGATGCACGCTCCCTGTTGCAATTCGGTGATATTAATACGCTTAAAATGCTCTATGAGGATGTGCCAGATACACTGTCCCAGCTCATTCGAACTGCCTTTGTCCCGAAGTCTAGTCATAAATTCATCGTGGCCGACTTCTCAGCAATCGAGGCAAGGGTCATCGCCTGGCTTGCCGGAGAAAAATGGCGTTTAGATGTCTTCGCTTCAGATGGCGACATCTACTGCGCTTCTGCTTCACAGATGTTCCGTGTTCCAGTAGAAAAGCATGGAACGAATGCTCATCTACGGCAGAAAGGGAAAATAAGCGAATTAGCTCTTGGCTATGGGGGCTCTGTTGGCGCGCTGAAGGCCATGGGTGCCCTCGAGATGGGTCTCACAGAAGATGAGCTCCTGCCCCTGGTCTCTGCCTGGCGTGCGTCCAATCCAAACATGGTCAGGCTCTGGTGGGACGTGGACCGTGCGGTGAAAAGGTCCGTCAAGGAACGCATCACCACAGAGACGCATAGCATTCGCTTTTCATGTCAAAGTGGGATGCTTTTTATCAATCTCCCCTCAGGACGAAGACTCTCATATGTGAAGCCACGCATCGGCACAAATAAGTTTGGTTCAGATTGCGTCACCTATGAAGGCGTTGGAGCTACGAAGAAGTGGGAGCGCATCGAAAGCTATGGTCCTAAATTTGTTGAGAATATCGTCCAGGCTATCAGTCGCGACATCCTCTGCTTCGCCATGAAGAACTTAAGACACTACGCCATAGTTATGCACGTTCATGATGAAATCGTTATTGAAGCTGACCAGAGTGTGTCAGTCAAAGACATCTGCGATGTAATGGGCCAATCCCCACCCTGGGCAAATGGCCTATTACTAAGGGCTGACGGGTTTGAATGTAATTTCTATCAAAAAGATTGACGGTTTTGGTACTCAAAATGCCACAAACTGTCCTGTGTATAGTAGAGGGCGACGATGCCCTTCAGAAATGGAGGATTAACATGGATAAATTTAATCACGAACACTACTTCGACCCAACTGCATATGAAGCACTAACCGCAGTGGAAAAAGAAGAACTCACGACACAAACCTATCGGTCACTTGTCTACATCGCCTCACCGTTTGCTGGAGACATACATCGAAATATTGAAAGGGCTCAGGGGTACTCAAGGTTCGCCATCAGTAAGGGCTATATCCCTCTCACCCCCCACCTACTCTATCCTCAGTTCATGGATGACGATGACAAAGAGCAGCGCGAACTTGGACTCAGATTCGCCCTGACATTACTAACAAAATGCGAGGAACTGTGGGTGTTCGGTGAACGCATCACGGATGGTATGTCGCGTGAGATCGCTAGAGCTAAGCGAAGAGGTATGCCAATTCGGTATTTCAATAGTCATTGTGAGGAGGTCATTAGATGAGAGATCTTATCCAGATCAATTATGAAAATGAACAGCCGACCGTTAGTGGACGTACCCTGCACAAAGCTCTAGAAGTCGACACTGAATACCGACATTGGTTTCCTCGTATGTGCGAATATGGCTTTCAAGAAGGACGGGACTTCCGGTCAATTATGACCGAAAGTACCGGAGGCCGCCCCAGCATTGACCATGCAATCTCAATTGCAATGGCAAAAGAGCTCTGTATGCTTCAGCGCAGTGAGATGGGAAGAAAGTATCGACAGTATTTCATAGCAGCTGAAGAGGCATGGAACTGTCCTGAAAAGGTAGTTGAACGTGCACTGCAGATCGCTCATCAGCGTGCTATCGAGGCTGAAAGTCGAATACTCTCCCTCACTGTAGAAAATGAAACGCTAGAAATCGCACTGAACACTTCCCTACAGTTTTACACAGTGGCGAAGTACAACAAAGTATTCGGTAGAACCTGGAGCCTTCCTCAGTGTCAGGCCATTGGAAAACAGCTCTCAGCTTACTGCCGCGCACGTTCTATCGAGATCAGGCAGTGCGAGACCAATGACGAGCGCTTCGGAACAGTCAACAGCTATCCACTTACCGCATGGGAAGATTTCCTGGAGGTGTTACCATGCGTGATTTAAAGATCTCTTATGGCAATAGCTGCTATTCGAAAACTTGGCCCAACAAAACCATAACATTTGATGACCTTTGCAGGCGACTTGAAACCACAATTCGAACGACAGAAACCGTCGAAGAATACCCAAAACTACCCAGGTCTGAACGTGACCACGCGAAAGACAAAGGTGGATTTGTCGCCGGGATGCTGCGCGATAACCGCAGAAAACGAGAAAATGTCGTGTGTCGTTCGATGTTAACTGAAGATGTGGACCATGCCGACACAACCTTTATCGAAAAATTCACCACAAGCTGTAAATATGCTGCCTGCCTATATACCACTCATGGTCATACTCCAGAAGCACCCAGAGTGCGCATCCTCGTACCACTCACAAGGGATGTTAGTCCAGATGAATATGTGGCTATTACACGGTACTTTGCTGAAGAATGGGGCATCGACCAGTTTGATGAATGTTCTTATCGGCCACACCAGCTCATGTACTGGCCAACCACGCCTGCAAACGGTGAGTATATATTTCGTAGAATCGATGGCGATTGGCTAGATCCTGATGAATATCTCTTAAAGCATCCTTACTGGAAGGACTGTTCACTACTACCAACATCTTCTCGTGAAAGCACCATTCGCGATTTAGAGAAAAAACGACTCGAGGATCCACTTACTAAAAAAGGTATAGTAGGTGCATTTTGTAGGACCTATACCATACAGGATGTAATCGAAACCTTTCTCTCTGATATTTATGAACCGTCCGCGGTGGATGGTCGGTACAATTATATCCCAGCTGATAGCAGTGCAGGACTTGTCATTTATGATGACAAATTCGCATATAGCCATCACGCCACAGATCCAGCTTGCAGCAAGGAACTAAACGCCTTTGACCTCGTGAGGATCCATAAGTTTGGTGATAAGGAAGACAATCTATCGTTTAAAGCGATGTGCGATTTTGTGATTTCACTTGATGAGGTGAAACTTCAGATGGATCGGGAGCGCGAAGCAGATGCTGCTACCGACTTCGCCACCTTAGGCACAAAATGGCAATCGCGACTTAGATACATGTCTAAGAGCAGTGTTCTTGAGAACAGCGTGTGGAACGAAATGCTGATTTTAAATAATGACCCGGACTTCGCGAACTTTGCATATAACGAGCTCGCAAGCCGCATTCAGGTTACTGGCGAAGTACCATGGGACCGGCCACCTGACAATAAATTCTGGAGAGATGCTGACACGGCGCAGTTAAAGGCACTAATCGATGTGCGTTATGTCCCCTTCTCAAGTAGAAACCACGATGTCAGCTTCATCAAGGTTGCCGATGACAGGCGCTTTCACCCTATACGTGACTACCTTGATGCTCTGCCGCCATGGGACGAAACACCGCGGATTGAGACTCTACTCATGCGCTGCCTCCTGGCAGACGATACGCCTTATGTAAGGGCAGTCACCAGAAAAACATTTGCAGCTGCAGTTGCCAGAATCTATCGGCCAGGTACAAAGTTCGACTCCGTCATAGTATTCGACGGTGTTCAAGGCATCGGGAAGAGCACGCTTTTTAAAGACCTTGTAGGTGAAGAGTACTATTCAGAAACACTTTCTCTAACTGATATGGATGACAAGTCTGGTGCCGAGAAGCTACAAGGTTTTTGGGTAGTAGAGATCGGCGAGTTAGCCGGTATGAAAAAAGCTGACATTGAGAAAGTTAAGGCATTTCTCTCCACATCGGATGATAAATACCGCCCGAGTTACGGTAAGGCCGTCGAGAGTCACCCACGCCAGTGCATCATCATTGCTTCTGTCAATGGCGAACGCGGATACCTCCGGGACATCACTGGAAACCGCCGCTTCTGGATTGTGAAGGTACACCAGGAAGAACAAATCAAAAGATGGAACTTCACAACCGAAGAACGTGACCAGATATGGGCTGAAGCCAAGGCAATTTATAAAAACGGCGAGAAACTTTATCTTGAAGGAGATTTGATAAAAACTGCCGAGGCCGCCCAGTGTGATGCGATGGAGGTAGATGAGCGCCAAGGTATGGTCGAGGAGTACCTTGCTACCCTTCTTCCTGAAAATTGGGATGAACTGGACATCTACCAGCGCAGAAGCTTTATATTAGATAAAAATGACCTGACAAATCCGAAAGGTATCAAGGTTCGTACAGAGGTCTCCAATGCAGAAATTTGGTGTGAATGTCTGGGACGTAATTTCGCGGATCTTAAGCCTGCTGACAGCTATGCCTTAGCAGCATTGATGTCAAAGGTCTCGGGTTGGAAACGGACGAAAGATATGAAGCGGCTATCCATTTATGGCCGTCAGCGGTTATACAAGCTGAGTCGTTCCGCAGAGTAAGTCCCTTGCGTTATGCGACTTTGAAGGTAGTTTCGCTACAAGTGAACAACTAATCTCCTTTATATTCAAAATGACAATTACACATTAAGGGATATAGCTATCCTGTATCACGCGTAAGGAATATAAGGAAATTGGTGTTCACTTGTGGCACTTGATCCAGATTGGGGGAGTAATAATGGAAGGTAATAAATACAGTTTTAGTGCTATTGGAAGAGTCATCCGCAAACATAAAAGAGGTATGTTTGGAATCGTACTTGAAGTCCCGCAACCAGTTCAACAGATTTTGAGGTGTGATTTCTGGGTCGTTTATGGTAATAGCTGCTTTTACTGTAATTCGATCGACGACATCAAACGTGTATGTAATGACCACAACTGGGATGTTAACTTCTTTGATGAAAAGGCAGGCAGTTAAATGCGGGAAAAAACACTGGAATGTAAACTCATAAAAGCAGTTATGGAGGTGGGAGGTATCTGCCCAAAGTTTATAAGCCCTGGTACAGATGGTATGCCTGATCGACTAATACTTCTACCTGGTGGATGTCTTGCCTTTATTGAGGTCAAAGCACCGGGATGTAAACCACGACCTCTTCAGGTAAGAAGGCATGAAGTGTTAAGATCTCTAGGATTTAAGGTGTTTATCCTTGATGATGAGCTACAGATCCAGTCAATTCTTTCTGAGATTTTGAAAGGTGGTGTTGCCCGATGAAGTTCATACCTCATGATTATCAGCGTTTTGCCACGAATTATCTTCTTGAAAAGCCTGCGGCTGCTATATATCTTGATATGGGCTTAGGTCCGGAAAGACCGTCATTACTTTATCAGCTATTTTCGATCTAACGCTGGATAGCTTTCTGATACGTAAAGCCCTTATCATTTGCCCACTTCGTATTGCTCGTGATGTTTGGCCTTCTGAAATTGAAAAATGGGATCATTTATCAGGCTTAACTTATTCAGTTGCTGTTGGTAGTGTAAGTGAGCGTAAAGCTGCACTAATGCAAAAGGTCCAAGTGTATCTCATCAACCGCGAAAATGTCGAGTGGCTAATATCAAGAAGTGGCCTACCCTTTGACTATGACATGGTGGTGATTGATGAGCTCTCGTCCTTCAAATCCCATCAAGCAAAACGCTTTAAAATTTTGATGAAAGTGAGGCCAGGTGTAAAGCGCATAGTTGGCCTCAGCGGCACACCGGCAAGCAATGGCCTCATGGATCTGTGGGCTGAGTTCAGAATCCTTGATATGGGTAAGCGTCTTGGAAGATTCATCGGCAGTTATAGGAATACCTATTTTGAGCCTGATAAACGAAATGCCCAGGTGGTATTTTCCTATAAACCAAAACCTGGTGCAGAAGAGGCCATCTATAGACAAATCTCAGACATCACCATCTCCATGAAAGGTACTGATCATTTGAAACTGCCGGAGCTCGTGATGAATGAAATCCCCATTAGGATGTCAGACGAGGAGACGCTACACTATAAAACCATGAAGGATGAGATGGTCCTATCACTTCATGGTAGAGAAATCGATGCGGTTAATGCCGCTGCCCTATCAGGGAAGCTTCTGCAAATGGCAAATGGGGCGGTATACGACGAAAAACATGATGCCATACACCTACATGACCGTAAGCTCGATGCCCTTGAGGACTTGATCGAAGCAGCTAATGGCAAACCTGTGCTGATTGCCTACTGGTATAAGCATGACCTCAATCGAATTCTTAAAAGGTTTCCAGCTGAGCGTCTCGACTCAAGTGACAGTATCCGAAGGTGGAACTTAGGTGAGATACCACTGGCTGTGATTCATCCGGCATCTGCAGGTCATGGTCTCAACCTTCAAGCCGGCGGCTCCACTCTCGTCTGGTTTTCACTCACTTGGAGTCTTGAGCTTTACCAACAAACCAACGCCAGGCTTTGGCGACAAGGCCAAAAGGAAACGGTCGTGATTCACCACATTATCTCTAAGGACACAATAGATGAACAAGTCATGAAAGCCCTCCGGTATAAAGATAAGACCCAGTCTGCGCTTATTGATGCTGTAAAGGCAAATTTGAACAAAGGAGGTCCGGCATGACAAAAAAAGAATTATCACAGCTTTACTGGCTCAATCGAGAAATTGAAGAGCAGCAGCGCAGACTTCAAGAACTTGAAAGTCTAGCAACCTCCTGCACAAGTCCAATCACTGGCATGCCAAAATCTAAAGGTATTATCGATAAGCTTTCTGAATACGTCGCAGAGATTGCTGACTTAAAATGGCTGATTGATCTCAATTTACAGAAATGCTTTTTTGAACTCAATCGACTGAATCGCTTTATCAACACAGTTGAGGACAGTGAAATGCGGTTAATTCTATCCCTCCGATATATTAACGGATTATCCTGGCAACAGATTGCCTACAGTATCGGCGAATGGGATGAGCAGTATCCAAGGAGAAAGCACAACACTTTTATCAAGAATCAAAACTTGACGAAAATGACGAAAGATCTGTGCTAAGATAATAGTATAGAGAAATGTCAAAAGACATCAGTCACGCACTCGCAGCTGATGTCTTTTCATATTCTTGATCTTGAAATTTAAAATGGCGAAGTCTGTTAGTAATCAAAATCAGAGTAAGTCGTAAACTTGTAAATGAATTCAATCTCTGATTCACAGGCTAAAAATACATCAACAATCTCAGGGTCAAAATGCTTACCTGAACTTTCTGCAATGATCGCTATGCTTTGCATATGTGAAAATGGTTCTTTGTATGCACGCTTTGAACGAAGTGCGTCATAGACATCAGCAACAGCCATGATTCTCGCTGAGAGCGGTATTTCTTCCTCTACAAGACCATGTGGATACCCTGTACCGTCCCATTTTTCATGATGATATAGCGCTATCTTAGAACCAAAAATGATGAAATTGTTGTCTGGGAATCGCTTCCGAACCTCACTTAAAGTATTTGAACCTATTGTTGTATGTCTTTTCATGATTTCATATTCTTCATCAGTCAATTTACCCGGCTTGGTTAAAATGCTGTCCGGTATACCCACTTTGCCAATATCATGGAGTGGCGCGGCTTTTGCAAGATCTTCAATGTATGTATCTGTTAGAAGTTGACGGTATTTACTTGAGGACCTTAACTTCTCAGCAATGAGTTTACAAAATTTTGATACACGAACAATGTGTGCACCTGTATCATCATCACGCATCTCGGCAAGTTTAACAAGTGAGTAAATGGTTGCAAGTCTTGATTCAACAATCTCAGATTCCTTATTTATAATCACTTTCATCTGCTGCTTATACTTATCAGAAAAATAACCAATCACAGTGGCGACAAATATGTAAATAAGTATCCTAAGCTGCCAATTGAAAGACTGCTGCATAACCATTTCATCTGAACTTAATGGCATAAACGGTCCTAGAAGTAGACCACTAAATATGGCGTGGATGATCCCGTATTTCTTCCCAAGTACCGATGATAGGATGGAAACCGGAATGAACATTAAATTTGCAAAGACTGTTTTTGTGCCACCATGGTAAAACACAAACCAAGCAATCAGTAATGATAACAAATATGAAAATATCGCACACGATATTTTTAAAAATCTCTGTTTATGAGGACTAACATTGAGGATTAATTCATCCATATTGGCTCCTGTAACGATTTAATTGGTGTAAAACATGTCTATTGTTCATTATTATACACCACCAAAATAGAGTTTTGTGTTACAATTCTGTACAAAGAGGTATTAAAATATAAATTTAGAATAAATATAATAACTGATATTTTTGAAAAATGATGATTCTAAAGAAAAAGTAGCGAAAAAACATTTATGTGAAACTTGACGAAAATGACGAACTAAAATGTGTTATAAGTAAGATAGCAAAGCAACCGTACGAAAATCTAGCACCAATACTTTTATAGTATTTGCAAGAGATACACTTACCAATCAATAATCTTTGGAGGTTTTTGGTATGGCTGTTGATTTTCACAATAACAAGAATGGATCCATTAGATTTGATCTACTTACTGAACTAATTGAAAACGGTAATGGTTATATCAAGGTAAATGAAGCCATTCCATTCATCCCAGAAATTTCAGCATCACTAAATCCGTTGATCGTGAAAATCATGCAGGGAATTAAAGAAGTTGTACCTTCGAATAACACTTCTCTTACACTTACCTGGTGCTGCTACTCAGGCATTGGTGCTACGATGCACTGGCATGTCAACTGGAAATACCTCAAATCAAAAGGCATATTCGAAACACTTACAAAAGAACGAGGCATTTCTGAAATGGACCAATATGTTCTTGATTTTATAGGTTTAACTATCGGAAGCGAAGAAGCTAAAAAATTATCCAAGCACATTCAAGAAAGCGCACGGAATGTCATTATTTATATGGTCAAGCATTCAACTGACGCAACACCCGAAGTGGTTAAGGATGTCTACTTTCAAGCGTGTGAGGCAATGTACTTTTATGGCATGGCAATTCAGATGAATCGATTAGGAATCATCAATTGATGGGACTGCACCATTCATTCTGAGACTGACAAGACTTGTGAATAAATTTGACGAAAATGACGAACCTAAATGTGTTATATGTAAGATAGAGAGTAAATTAAGTGAGCCTTTGCAGGGTTAACCTGTGAGGGCTTTTTCTATGACCAAAATGAGGTGAATTAAGGTGCCCTATAGACCAAAACGACCCTGTTCTCACCCAGGATGTCCAAAGCTGACAAACGGAAGGTTCTGCGAGGAACATGCTAAACAGGAAGAAAAGCGCTACGAGAAGTATGACAGGGATCCGACAATGAAGAAACACTACGGTAGGTCTTGGAAACGGATTCGTGACCGGTACATTGCCGCCCACCCTCTCTGTGAACAGTGTCAGAAACTTGGACAAGTCACACCAGCTACAGAGGTGCATCACATCAAGCCACTGTCTCAGGGTGGCAGTAATGATTTTTTAAATTTGATGTCTCTTTGTACCTCTTGTCACTCAGAGATCACTGCACGTGAAGGTGGCCGGTGGAAACGTCGTAATCATAACCCCCTAGGGGGGCGTTAAATCTCTACACCCCTCAAACCGTTGACCGGCCCCGCAGCTTCGCGCGAAAAAATGCAGGTTCAAACGGGTGATTAACCAAAAATATCCAAGGGAGGTCGCGGCACGTGGCTAAAGATGGCACCAATCGAGGCGGCAGGCGTGTTCGCGCCGGCGATAAACCTCAAGCACTGAATGACAAAATCACAAAAGGAAAAGCAGCTAAGGTGCTTGAAGTGCCAGATCTTCATCCAGAATCCATTTTGGAAGTTGAGGATCTAGATGGCGCTGCAGACCTCTTCGGCGAAGATATGCCCTCCCCTAGCGATTACCTCAGCTCAAGACAAAAGGATGGAAAACCACTAGGTGCTGACCAACTCTTCATCGAAACCTGGCGCTGGCTAAAAGACCGGGGATGCGAGAAGTTCGTAAATCCAAGGCTAATTGAAGCCTATGCCCAGGCCTTCACCCGCTACATCCAGTGTGAAGAAGCGATCAGCTTATATGGACTACTCGGCAAGCACCCTACCACAGGTGGTGCAATTACAAGTCCCTTCGTTCAAATGAGTCAGTCATTTCAGAAACAGGCGAATCTGCTATGGTATGAAATTTTCGATATCGTTAAGCAGAACTGCACAACTGCCTTCGTAAGCAATCCTCAAGAAGACATTATGGAAGCACTGCTATCAAGAAAAAGGAAGTAACAAGTCAAATCTTTGGAGGGCAATTAAATGCAATTTGCTAAACGAACTGAAGTGGTCAATATTGATAAAATCATTCCATATGCTCGAAATGCTAGAACACACAGCAAAGAGCAGATTGCTCAAATCAGAGCTAGCTTTCGTGAGTTCGGTGTTATATCTGCTCTTATCGTGGATGAAAACTATAACCTTCTTGCAGGTCATGGCAGACTTGAAGCGGCTCGTGCAGAAGGATTAACAGAACTCAACTGCATCGTAGTCGAACATCTAACCGAAGCACAAAAACGCGCTTACATCATAGCTGACAACCGCTTGGCTCAGAATGCCGGATGGGACGTAGAGATGCTCTCAGTTGAACTCTCTGATTTACAGGGTGCTGAGTTTGACCTATCGCTTCTCGGCTTTGACGATGCTGAACTTAATAAACTCCTGGGTGGAATGGAAGATGTCAAGGACGATGACTTCGATGTAGATAAGGCCGCTGAAAAACCTTCATTCGTAGAGTCCGGCGATTTATGGTTTCTCGGAAGGCATAGTCTCTTTTGTGGTGATGCAACAAAAGCAGACGATGTTGCCCGATTGATGCAGGGGAAAAAAGCAAACCTATGTGTTACCGATCCGCCATACAACTGTGACTACAGCGGTGGCACTGGTATGAAGATTATGAACGATAAGATGCATTCTGAGGAGTTTTATACTTTTCTGCTAAAAGCTTTTAAAAACATATACGACAACCTAACAGATGGTGGTGCATTTTATTGCTTCCATTCAGATGCCGAAAAAGTAAACTTCTTTAATGCTACAGTAGCAGCTGGCTTTCATTACTCAACAACCTGCATCTGGGTAAAAGATAGCCTTGTGCTTGGTCGGATGGATTATCAAATGCGACACGAACCAGTACTTTACGCTTTCAAAGATACAGCAAAACACAAATGGTACAACGATAGAAAACAAACAACTGTCTGGGAATTCCCACGGCCCAAAAAGTCAGAACTCCATCCCACAATGAAAAGTCTTCCGCTGATTGCTTATCCAGTTTCAAACTCTTCTCAAGCAAACGGGATTGTAATCGATTTTTTTGGGGGATCGGGTAGTACATTAATTGTCTGCGAACAAACCGACCGAATATGCCATATGATGGAAATCGATCATACCTATGCCAGTGTAATTGTTCGACGATTCATTCAGCATGTCGGCTCAGACAAAGATATCTATCTCGTTCGAAATGGAAATAAAGTCCATTATTCCGATGTGGCAGACGAGTCAAGCACATTATAAATTTACTTAACTCGTTCTTAATCAATCGTGTAGAACTCCTTGAAATTAGTCAAATAACCCTTGCTATTCCCAAGCTCCTGAGTGATATATGTATTAACCAAAGAAGCGAAGGAGGCTTAGGGTTATGGAAATAAATTTTAACGTTTCGGGTATAAATCGAAAGGACCTAGTCACAGCCATCGGTGAACTTGTCGGTAAACCAATCATCTACAAAGGTGCACCTACATTTTCATATGACGTCGGTGACTTTTCAATCGATAAAAGCGGCACACTCCTCTTCCCTGTCACAGCGGACAGCGACCTGATCAGTAAAGTCATAGCAGGCCTATCAGAAAGAGGGTTTGATTTTGATGAATCCGAAATGATGAACAAGCTTTACATCGAGATGCCACGTGAGGGATTCACTGAGGAAAGTATTTTGAAACTTGAAAAGCTAGTCCGCAGTAAAGCAAGCCTGATCAAAAAAGCATTCGGTGCAGTTGAACTTCCCATTGAAAGGACAGAGTCCACTCTCAAATTCCCTTGGTTTAAGTTTCCTGCTACGAGAGATGAAGTGACCGCTTATTCTCAATTCATTAGTGCTCTCTGCGATGCTGCAAAAGAACATAGAAAGGTCACAGCGCGAGAAAGGATTGTTGAGTCTGAAAAGTTCGCACTTCGGGTTTTTCTTATTAGACTCGGATTTGTGGGAGATGAATATAAACTAACCCGAAAGATTCTGCTTCGTAACCTCACCGGCAGCTCGGCGTACGCTTCTATACACCCTACTAAAGCTGATCAGGATGAAAGTTTAGTGAGCGAGGTCAACCATGAATAAATTTCCTTCAAGAGAAACTGTCATTCACCTTCGGAGTCAATATCCACGCGGCACAAGAGTTCAACTGGTTCACATGAGTGATCCCTACTCATCACTAGAGCCTGGCGATCAGGGCACCGTCGAGTTTATCGATGACACTGGTACCATTTTCTGCAGTTGGGATAACGGATCTACCCTCGGTGTGGTTTACGGCGAAGATGCTGTTAAGATAATCAAGGATTGAGGCAAGATGTCATAATGAAAATTCCTGTCACATAAAGAAGGAGGCCCTTACAGTGAAAGCGCTGTTTGGCAGAAAAATATCGGACATTGACGAACTACATGCACTCACTGCTTTAGCAATAAAGGACGGATTTTCACCCGAAAATTATGTCGTTACAAAAGAAGTCATCCTTAATGATTCTGAGTTCAAAGAGCTTACAAACGATCTGCTTAAGGATCAGCCATGGATCACCAAAGATGATGGTGGCCCTAATGAAGATGGCGAACTCAGATGTATCAGGGTGATAAACCAATCAACAGGTGAAAAGCTCCTAATAAATTCAGAAGGATTTGATTATCCCTAGGTACACAGCCCTTGAAAAATAATAAAAGCAGGCTTAAATGCCTGCTTCTTTCATATGTTTGATGCACTCATAGCAATAGAATTTACCTTTGATTTTAATGATATCCTTGGTCTTATCACAGAGCGAACAGTGAGGCGTGCATTTTTTTAGGGTCATGGTGTCATCCT
>Ga0302240_1001675_pt1 | contig 16826 bp, 12 predicted proteins | sample AAG_UR_His_MG_FD_193538 | JGI IMG/M metagenome (GOLD analysis project Ga0302240, IMG submission 193538) | Enriched activated sludge microbial communities from anaerobic digester in WTTP, New Holstein, Wisconsin, United States - AAG_UR_His | ecosystem: Engineered > Bioreactor > Anaerobic >... | reverse complement strand
AGGGGTGCCGGTTTTTGTTTTATATAGAAAATGAAAGAGTAATAGGTGATGGGTAACTTGACTATTCACTTTATTACTTCACATCTTTACCGCATCTGAAACCACGGAAGGCACTTTTATTTTCAGGAAAACCCCAGTTTCGAAATGAACATGTACATTTATCTTTTGTTTCAGAGTAAGAACCTCCTCTTATTACTCGTTTATCTCCTTCCTCACTGATATAAGGTCCCTCATAAGGATAAGGATAATACCAGTCAGATGTCCATTCCCATACATTTCCGACAGTATCAAGGACACCATATATACTGTCTCCTCTGGAGTATTGATGTACTTCTGTAGTTCTGCCGGGTCCGCTTTCTCTGGAATTTAGCTTTGTATCATCCCATAAATTTCCCCATGGCCAGTTTCTACCATCACCTCCACGGGAAGCTTTTTCCCATTCGGCTTCAGTGAGAAGTCGTTTCTTTGCCCATGTGGCATAAGTATCTGCATCATACCATGTAATATTGACTACAGGATGATGTTCTTTGTCTTTAGTAAAGTATTTCTCCCAGTCACCTTCACTTTTATAAGAGTTTTCCTGAACAAAAATTTTGTACTGTTCATTTGTAACAGGTGTTATATCAATATAATATGCATTCAGATAAACTCTGTGCTGTCCTTTTTTATTTGTTTCAAAGAGTTTTTTTCTATTTTCATCATATTCACAACCACTATCACCCATCCAGAAATAACCGGAAGGTATTAATACCATTTCTGTTGAACTCGGATGAATATCTAAATGCAAATCTGATTTTAGAATAGAAGACACTATTTTTTTTGTTTTTTCACTTTTACTAATTATAGTAATTTTATCTTTTTTATTATTCCTTTCTTTTTTAATTGTTTCTTTTTTGTTTTCAGTTTCTTCTTCTTCTTTAAGTGGTGTAAGAATTTTAGTTGCTTTCCGGGGTTTTGCCTTCTGTTCTGATATGGAATCTGGTTTCGTTATATCAATCTTTTCTTTAGGACCTGATATGTTTTCTTTATTTAAAAAATTCTTTATATCTTTTATCATTTCACTGGCTTTAGAATATCTATCTTTTATATCCGGTTGAGTTGCCTTTGTAATTATTGCTTCCAATTCTTTGTGGGCTTCTGGAACAAAGTTAGTTAAAGGTTCTGAGTGAAAAGACATTGGTTCAGGTGCTACTCCGGTAATAAGATGATGCATAGTCCTTCCGAGAGCATATATATCACTTGCTGGTTCTACCATACCTTTAAACTGTTCTATAGGACTGTACTGAGGAGTACCTATCCTGGTTTTTTTCTCTTCTTCTATTTGAATAGTTCTCGCTATTCCAAAATCTATAAGCATAGCTCTCTGATCTCTTGTTCTAATAACGATATTTGCAGGTTTTAAATCTCTGTATACTATAGGAGGATTTTGATTGTGAAGATAATCCAGTACATCAAGAATCTGAAGACCATATTGAATTGCCTCTGCTATAGAAAGTTTATTTCGCTCTTTTAAGACAGTATCAAGATCTTTTCCATCTATAAGCTCCATAACGAGATAATATCGTCCTTTTTCAATAAAAAGGTCTGTAACTCTTGGTAGATTGGGATGGATAAGATTTGCAAGTAAATTTCCTTCTTCGTTAAATCTTTTTATAGTATAATCCTCTTGCTCAGTATTTATAGAATCAGCAATTAATTCTTTTACAGCACATAATTCAAGCATTCTATGATCCCTTGCTTTATATACAGCTCCCATTCCTCCTGCTTTTATAAGATTTATGATTTCGTATCTATTAACCAGTATAGATCCTGTTGACAGGGGGCCGCTGAAGGTTATTTGAATAAAACTATGACCGCATACAGAACAAAACCTGGCTGAAGGTCTATTAGGATTTTTACATTTAGGACAAAATTTTACAGAGGTTTGAGCCTTATTTCCAATAGTAAAACAGCAGTTTTTACAGAAATTAGCATCCATTCTATTTTCATTGCCACAATTTGGACAGATTGCTATTTCATCCACGTTGTTACCTCTCTTTAACTATTTATTTTTATTCTATTGTTACAGAGGAAATTCCTTTCTATTTTTTATTTATTATAAAAATGTGAATTTATTAAATTATATGTTTTACAGAGGCTTTCAAGGTGCTGATTTTTTAATCCAAGATTTCTGGAAGTATAGCCGGCCTGCATTAATTTTAGTGCAATAGTAGAAGAAGAATTTGCATGATCTATTAAATCCAGAACTTCATCTATATCGTTTCCTATGCCTATTACGCCATGATTGGCCCAGATTACCAATCTATAACCATCTCTAAAAGCCTTTACTGTTTTCTCTGCAAGTGTTTTACTTCCCGGTAATTCGTAATCAAGAAAGGCTATTCCTTCAGGAATATTTACTATTGTTTCCGGCTGCATTCTCCATAGAAGTTCAGAAAATCTTTCAGTAGATTGATATTCAGGTATGATGGAAAGAGCTATCATATTGAGTGGTTGAGTATGCATAACAACTGATATGGGTTTACCCATTTCTTTCCTTATATTATAAGCACCCAGATGGGAGTTAAATTCTGAAGTTGGAAATTTTCCAATTTTACATCCCCAGACAATTTTATATGTTTCACCTGAAGGATCAATTTGAACGATACACAGGTTTTCTTCAGGTGACCTCAGGATATCCCTCATTCTTCTCCCTGAAGCAGTAACCATAAAATAATCTCCTCCCAGGTGTGGATAAGAGAACTTTTTATGTGATATTCTACAGGAGATTTCCTCTTTAGATTCTTTAAATTCCGGAAGATAAACACTTATATTTCCGGCATTTCCTCCTGCCCATCCTCTTTCCCAGAAATAATTGGCAACCCTGCCTGTATTATCAATAATTTGTTGTATATCCAGATTTAAGTCAAAGTAACTCATTAAGAGCCCCCTTTTTTTAGTTTAAAGTTGAGGGTTTAACAACTAACTCTCAACTTTAAACCTTAGAGTCTAAACTTTTTTCACCCTTCACCATATATAAACTCTTGGAACCTGCCAGTTAATTCTTGTTACTATTTCATAATTGATTGTTCCGACTTTATCTGCCATATCTTCTGCTGTTATCTCCTGGTCTCCTTGTTTACCTATGAGGACAACTTCATCACCTGCTGATACATCAGGAATATCAGTAATATCTACTATGGTAAGATTCATACATATTCTTCCTATTATTGATGCTTTTTTTCCTCTTATAAGAACTTCTCCGCAATTTGAAAGTTTCCTGTCAATACCTTCTGCATAACCTGCCGGAAGTATCGCTACTTTAGTTAATCTTCTGGTTTCATAAGTACATCCGTAACCGATACAGTTACCCGGTGGTATTTCTTTTACCTGTACTACTGTTGTTTTAAACTGCATAACAGGACGGAGAAAATAGGCCAGTAAATTAACACCCCTGGATTGTATTTCTTTATCTGAGAGGATTTCTAATAAATTTTGACCTTTTGCTATCATAAGGATTTTGGTTTCTTCTGCTGGCCAGAGGCCATAGAGTGAAATTCCTATTCTTGCAATGTCAAATCTTGTTTCCGGTAGTAACATAGCTGCTGCACTTCCTGCCATATGTTTTATGGGGATATGTATTCCTTTATTTTCAAGGTTTTCTAATAGTTTATTAAACCTTATAAGCTGTCTCAAGGTATAGGATTGATCAATACCTTCTGCATCGGCAAGATGTGTATAAAGGCCTTCCACTCTGAGACCGGGTAATTTTAAAAGTTCTTCTATAAATTTCGGTGCTTTTTCATGATTTACGCTGAGCCTGCCAAGACCGGTGTCCACTTTAATATGAACCGGCACCTGAAGGTTTTTTTTCATAGCTTTATGAGAAATTTCTTTTGCAAAAGATATATCATATAATATTAAGGTTGCTTTATTCTCTATGGCCGCTTCGATTTCGTCTGAAGCAATGGGCCCTAAAACAAGGACTGGTTTTGTTATATCATTCTGTCTCAGTTCGGTAACTTCCGACATATTGATTACACCAAAGCCGAATATATTATTATATACAGAATTGTTATTTTCATCAACTATGGTCTTGCAAATGGGTATAAGACCATGTCCATAGGCATTGCTCTTTAGAACCGGGAGAAGTCTGGTGTTCTGACCAACTATTTTGTTTATCTGGTTTATATTATAAATTAGATTAGAAAGATTTATTTCTACTCTTGTTAAAGCCATTTTGCACCTTACGCATTAGCAGGTTATTAAGTATAGATTGATAACTATATTGTTAATTTTAGCCAAGACAATTGTGAATGTCAAGAAAAATAATTCTGTGAAGATATAATTTAGTACTACAACAATTTTTTATAAACTTTACTTTACCTCTATTTTAAGGTAGTATTATATAAATAATAAAGAAAGGTTTTAATATGCCAATAAAAGATAAAGATAAAAAAGAATTACTGGACTACTATGAAAAAAAGAAAATCAGTATAAAAGAGAGGCTGAAAGACTTTGAAGAAGTTTATAAAAAAGGAGATGATATTGACATATTTCTGGAACTCGTTTTTTGTATTTTTACTGCAGGTGCCAGTGCCAGAATGGGTTTACGCTGTGTTGATGTAATAAAAGATATGGTAATGAAAGCTTCTCAGGAAGAACTTTTAGAGAAATTGAGGGGAAAGCATCTTTATCCTGATGCAAGGGCAGGTTATATAGTTCATACAAGGAAATATTTAATAGATTCTATAAATTTTAAATTAAAAGAAAAGATAAATTCATTTAAAGATAGCTTTGAGAGAAGGGATTTTTTTGCTGCCAATCCCGGTATAAAGGGACTGGGTTATAAAGAAGGAAGTCATTTTTTGCGTAATATCGGTTTTAAAGGTTATGCCATACTGGATAAACACATAATCAGAAGTCTCTGTGAATTCGGGTATCTGGATAATCCAAAACCACCTTCTACAAAGAAAAAGTATCTTCTTATTGAAGAAATTTTGAAGCAATTTGCAATAGATATTGGTGTGGATTTTGATGAATTAGATGTTCTTCTCTGGAGCAGGAAGACGGGAGAGATATTAAAGTGATATGAGTGGCTTATTACTTTACAATGGAAAAATTTATACACCTGATGGGAAGAATAAATTTTCTTCTGCACTTTACTGCTGGAATGACAGAATAGTAAATGTGGGAGAAGAAAAAGATATTTCTTTTTTTTCTCAAAGAGGTGGGAGAGAAATTAATTTGAAAGGCAGTCTGGTTTTGCCGGGATTTACAGATTGCCATACTCATTTTACCGAATATGCTGTTAATAAATATTATAAATACAGGCTGAATATCCATGAGAGTATTACTTTTGAAGAATTAATGGAATTGATAAATGAAAAAGCCGGAATAGCCCCTTCCGGTGAGTGGATTACCGGATGGGGATGGAATAAAAATAGATGGAATAATATTTTACCTCATAAGAAGTATTTAGATGAGATTTCATCGAGACATCCTGTAGCCCTTGACAGTAAAGATGGTCATACCCTCTGGTGTAACAGTATGGCTCTAAAAATTGCCGGTATGGATCATCCTACAGGAATATTGTTTGAGAATGAAGGAAGGCCTGTAAGAGATGTCATAAAAAAACCTTCTAAAGAGCATTATAAAGAATGTGTTAAAAAGGCAATTAAAGAAGCAATCGCTTCAGGTCTTACCGGTATTCACATATGTGAAGGAGCTTTTGAATTTAATATCTACCAGGAACTTTTCAGAGATGGAGAATTAAATTTAAGGGTTACCTGGCATTTTCCGCTGGATTTACTTGAAGAAATGATATCCACTCAGATTAAATCAGGATTTGGAAATGAATATATAAGGATTGGATGTGTGAAAATTTTTACTGATGGTTCTCTGGGTTCAGCAAGTGCCTGTATGTTTGAAAACTACGAAGGAGTAAATCATTCCGGAAAATTACTTATAGAAGAAGAGGAACTCTGTAATATTGTTACAAAAGCTAATAAAGAGGGAATAAGCTGTGCCATTCATGCAATCGGTGATAAAGCCAATAATATGGTTTTAAATGTTTATGAACAGGTGGGGAAATTTCCCGGTATCAGAAACAGGATAGAACATTCGCAGATTTTAAGGCCGGAAGATATAAAGAGGTTTTCAGAGAATCATATTATTGCATCTCTTCAGCCAATTCATATAGCAAATGATATACCTCTGGCAGAAAATTACTGGGGAAAAAGGTGCAGTTATGCTTATCCTTTTGCATCTTTCCTGAGAAATGGTGTGAGAGTTATATTCGGTTCAGATGTTCCTGTAGAAGATTTTAATCCTTTTAAAGGAATTTATTCTGCTAGTACCAGAAAATATCTTAATAATAATGAAAAACAGAGCTGGTATCCCGGAGAATGTATAAATGTGGAACAATCCGTTCAGGCCTATACTGTAGGTGCTGCCTATTCATCATATGAAGAAAATATAAAAGGCACAATTGCTCCTGGTAATCTGGCAGATTTAATAATTCTGGATCGGAATATCTTTGATATAGAATCTGAAGATATCCTGGAAACCTCTGTAAAAACTACGATAATATCAGGTAAAATGATTTTTGAAAAATAAAAGGGAGAGTTTGATTTGTAAAAAGACATTTTGTATAATAAATAAGCGGTTAGCTATCAGCAGTTAGCTTATAGGTAATATTCAGAGGGCGGTAATATGGATTTGATAGTTGAAAGCTTACAGGGAGTTCTTTATGAGACATAGAAGTGAGTTAAATATTCTTCCCACTAATTTTATTCTGAGAGAGAGATTTAAAATAATACGTCATATTGGTGGAGGGAAAACAAATAATTTATATATAACTAAAGATCTTTTTAAAAAGAATTACTGGGTAATTAAAGAACTTATAAATACCTTTATATCTCCGAAGGAACGAAAAGAAGCAATACAGCAATTTGAATTTGAAGCAAACCTTCTTTTAAAATTAGATCATCCCCAGTTACCAAAAGTTGAAGATTATTTTGAAGAAAATGAGAAACACTATTTTGTTATGGAATATATTGAAGGAGATGATTTGAAGGCTATCGTAGAAGAGAGTGATACCTTAATTGAGGAACATAAGGTAATTGAATGGGGGATGAATTTATGTCAGGTTCTTCACTATCTTCATACACAAAAACCCCATCCTATTATTTTCAGAGATTTGACTCCGGATAATGTGATGTTAACTGATAATGATGAAATTAAACTTATAGATTTTGGTATTTCCAAAATATTTGATCCAAGATCCAAGACAATAGCAATTGCTAAAAGTATAAATCCACACTTTTCTCCCCTTGAACAGTACAGTACCAGATCAACTGATGTAAGAAGTGATATCTATGCCCTGGGTGCAACGTTATATTTTATTGCTACTAAAACTTTACCTGTAGATGCCATTGATCGATCTATAGGAAATTTATCCTTAAAACCACCGAAAAATTTTAATAAATCTATGTCAGACGAACTTAATGGTATAATTATGAAGGCAATGAGTTTACATGCGGAGGAAAGATATCAATCAGTTGAAGAAATGAAAGCTGAGCTGGATATAATTTATAAAAAATTAAGTCCTGATAAAATAGCAGTAGATGGAACTTCTTATAATATCAATAAACTTCCTGTTACAGGAGAATTAGAAGAAAAAGAGGCCTCTGAAGTAGAATCTGTTATTAAGGTTCCCCAAAAATTAAAGTTATCCTTGACTAAAAGAAGAACAGGTGTATATTTAATTATAGCATGTTTTATATTAGCTATAATTTATTTTTTTATCACTTACTTTTTTCCCGGAAATATTCTCCCTAAAAATAAATTTTATTATATAACATGTAATTTTCATAAAAAGGAAGAAGCAAAAACTTTTATAATATTTCTTAATAAGAAAAAGTTTTATAAATTGAAAATGGTTATAAATACTGACGTAAATGCTTTTATAGATAAAGGTTATAGACTTATGTCAAGGATTGAGGGGAAAGATATAGAAAAGAAAATTTCTAATTTAAAGAGATTTCTTGATAAAAAGGGTATAAAATATGGTATTTATCAGACAGGTGAGAATAGTAAAGTTCTGATTATATCTGAGGAATTTAAAAATGAAAAACAGGCAATAGATAGCCTTGCAAGAAGAAATCTAAAGGAGTTCAACGTAGAAAGTTATGGAATTTACCTTGGTGGGGAAAAAGTGTATTCAGTTAAGATATTCATAGAAAATGAAAGAGACAAACAAAATCTGCTAAATTTGTTACACTTAAACAAATATAAGCCAGAAATAACTATTATTGATTGAGTATGGTGGGAATTATTAATTGTTTTAAACCTGCAGGAATTAGTTCTTTTTCTGTGGTGAAATATATAAAGAGACTGGTATCTATAAAAAAAATAGGTCATGGAGGTACCCTTGATCCTATAGCTGAAGGGGTCCTTCCAGTTTTTATAGGGAAAGCCACCAGATTAATTGAGTATCAGGCAGAACTTCCAAAAGTTTACAGAGCGGAAATGGTTTTAGGAGTAAGAACTGATACTCAGGATAAAACTGGAAATATTATAGAAAAGAAATATCTTCCCATGTTTACAGCAGAAGATATTAAGTCTGTCTTTCAAGAATTTACAGGAACTATAGAGCAAATACCGCCTATGTTTTCTGCAATTAAGTATAAAGGGAAAAAACTCTACGAACTGGCTAGAAAAGGTATAGAAGTTGATAGAACACCCAGAAAAATAAACACATATAACATTACTCTCCTTGGTGATTATTATGAAGGTAATGAGAGAGTTTATTTTGAGGTAGAATGTTCTTCAGGTACTTATGTAAGAACCCTCTGTGAAGATATGGGATTAAAGCTTGGTTGCGGAGCTTATCTTAATTCTCTTTTAAGAGTATCTTCCGGTTCTTTTCATGTTGACTCTTCTTATAGACTCGAAGAAATTGAAGAACATTATAAGAATGATTCTATAGGGAAAATCATTCTTTCTCCTGATTATGCTTTAAAACATATAATATCAGCAATAATTTTACCAGAATTCGAGCATATTCTTTTACAGGGTAGAGAAGTTTTTCTTAATTATCTTTCAAATAAGTTAGATAATTTACTTTCTGAACAGAAGGTTTGTATATATAATAATAAAAACAACTTAATAGCTATTTCAGAAGTTCGTTTTTTAGAAAATGAAGAAATTTATCTTAAACCATTAAAGGTAATGGGGAGTGAAAAGAAGTGAGAAGTGAGAAGAACAGGATATTAAGTACTATTGCATTATCATTTCACCTTTTACTTTCCATCTCTTACTCTGATTATGGATATTGATACAAAAGTTAAAAAATCTCTGTCTCCTTCTATTGTTACTGTAGGAGTGTTTGATGGTGTTCATACAGGACACCAGAAAGTCTTAAGAGAGTTAATAAATGAAGGGGATATAAAAAATTATAAAAAAATTGTATTTACCTTTAAAAATCATCCTTTAAGTATTCTTAATCCAGATGATACCCCTACTTTGTTGACTACCTTTGAGGAAAAAGTAGAGATTATTTCTTCCTTTTCAATAGATCAGCTAATTGCCGTAGAATTTGATAGAGAGTTTTCTCGCCTTTCTGCAGAGGATTTTATCAGAAATATGCTTATTCATCAGCTGAATATGAAAGAATTAGTTGTAGGTTATGATGCATCAATGGGGAGAGATAAAAAAGGTAATCTCGAAAATCTTATAGAATGTAGTAAAAGAATGAATTATTCTATAAGAGTCTTACCACCTGAATATTCATTCGATGAAATAATAAGTAGTTCTCTTATAAGAAACTATCTTTTACAGGGAAATTTAAAGAAAGTATGCCTTTTTTTAGGAAGACCTTTCCAGTTATCAGGATATGTAATTAGAGGAGAGGGTAGAGGGAAAAAATACGGTTTCCCAACAGCTAATTTGTTTATAACTCCTGAGAAGGTATTACCATTGAAAGGAGTCTATTCTGTAAAGGTCTTTTATAAAGAAAAAATTTATCCTGCCATAATGAATATAGGTAATAAGCCCACTTTTGGTAGGAATAAGTTGACTGTAGAGGTGAATATCTTTAATTTTAATCAATCTATATATGGACAATTTTTGAAGGTAGAAATTCTTGATTTGATAAGAGAAGAAAGAGTATTTTCAGATCATGAAGAACTTTATACACAAATTAGATTAGATATAAAAAAAGCACGGGAGATAACTTTTGATTCTTCTTCAAAGGTAAAAAATTAAACCTTTATGCAGGGAAACCGTATAAAGAAGAGAATAAATAAAATGTCAGTATATATTAATTATTTAAATGTAAAAAGGTGATATAGATAGTGTCAAATGAAAGTGTTGACTTTGTTCGATCTAAAATCCTGGTAGTAGATGATGAAAATACAATTCGAGAATTATTGTATCGTCTCTTAACCTCTAAAGGATTTCTTGTAACGACTGCGTGTGATGGTTTTGAAGCGCTTAAAATTTTAAAGAGCGAACAAATTGATCTTGTTTTATCAGACATTAAAATGCCTGGAATAACCGGTATAGATTTACTGGTACAGGGAATGTCCATTGCACCTCATATGATAGTTATTATGATGACTGGTTTTGGTACAATTGAACTAGCGGTGGAAGCAATGAAAAAAGGGGCTTATGATTTTGTCACCAAGCCTTTTATGATTGATGAGATTACTATGGTTATTGAAAGAGGTTTAAAAGAACAAAGACTCAGAGAAGAGAATATACAATTAAGAGAAATAAATCAGCGCCTTATAGAAGCCGAAAAGATTAAAGCAGATCTTATAAATACTATATCTCATGAATTTAAGACTCCCATAACAATAATTAAAGGTTATATTTCTATGATGCTTTCAGGTGCTATGGGAGGACTAAAACCTGCTATAATTGAAGGTCTTAAAGATATTAAACAGGCAAGCCTTAAACTGGAACATCTTGTTACTAATCTAATTACTCTAAGTCTTAAGGAAAAAGAAAAAATGGTAATAGATAGAAAAGAATGTATAATGGAAGATCTTATAAGCAAGGTATTGAGTGAATTTAAAGATGAAATGGACGAAAAGAATATAAATTTCACAGAATACAATTATTTAGAGAGAAGAGTAGTATATCTTGACTCTGGAAAACTTGCCATAGTTCTTAGAAATTTGATAGATAATGCTATAAAATTTAATAATAATGGAGGTAAGATAATTTTAACCATCAATATTCCTGAGAATAATACACTCTGTATTACTGTTAAAGATACAGGCATAGGATTTCCTATAGATAGAGCTGAGGCTCTGATGATACCTTTTACTCAGGCAGATATGTCCACTACCAGGATTTATGGAGGAACAGGTCTGGGACTGGCTGTAGTTAAAGCTATTGTAGAGTCTCATGAAGGGAAACTTTTAATAAATTCACAGGAAAACGGAGGTAGCGAATTTAATATAGTTATTCCAGATGTATTCCAGAATAAATAACTGAATCCTTAAAATTATTTTTCGAATTTAAAACTTTTAGTAACAATCTTAAAAGTTTTCTCGTATTTTGAGAAATTACTTTTAAGGGCAACGCCGGTTATTATAAAAGCACAGTTATTTTTCAATATAATAGTCTGTAATGTTCTGCTAGAAAGGTTTTTCCCCTGTTTATTCATTATGTAATCTACAACTAATTGATAACCCTTAATACCTCCTATATCTACTTTTATTTCAGATATAACTTTAATTTCTTTATACATTGAAGGGGGATGCTTGAATGTTTCATATAATTCCTTTAAGCATTGTTCAAGGGTCATATTTTTTGCATTACTTATTATTACAATGATTTGACTATTAAAGGAGTTATCATTTGGCCCTATTAAAAGAATTGCTGCTCCCGTTTTGCCGCTGTCATCAATTTTCCATCCTGCTGGAACTGTAAGAGAATACTTATTATTTGTTCCACTGTTAAAAATATACTTCTCTCCTGCTAACAAAGGATTCAAGAAAAAAGTTATAAAAGTCATGAATAGAAAAAAAATAAAAATTTTTTTCATATAATTACCTTTCTATATGTGTGATGTTTATAGTTAGTTTCATAACAATCCATAATTAAGAACCTCGTAATGCGTAAAGCGTGATGCGTGAGATAACCCATTACGCATTACGAATTGCGAATTATTTAAATTCTAATAAGTTATGAAATATACTATAATGTGTAATGAGAATTTAACTCATTACCAGGAATTTATTTTCTGTATGTAATTATAGTCGGTCCTGACAATAAACGATCTCCTGCTGCCCAACCTTTATCTATATTAAGAAAAAATATTGAATTAAAGGAGGAAATATTAAGTCCATCAGTATTTTCTTTATACCAGGTTTTTCCTCCATCAGTGGTCTTTAATATAAGCCCCAGACCATTCCGCCCCAGACCGCTTACCCATCCATTTCTATTATTGATAAAATAAACATCCCTCAATATAGCCGGCATATCATATCCTGTAGATTTTATGCTGTTATCAATAATATTATCCTGTATATACCACTCTTTACCACCATTTGTAGTACATATTATTAATCCATATGGAGAATTACCATCCCACCCGACAATCCATCCATATTTATTAAGTACAAAATATATACTCCTCATTTCAATAGATGGAGATATATATTTCTGTTTTATCCATGTTTTTCCTCCATCTACTGTTTTATAGATTAAACCTTTTTTTTCATTGAATGTTTTTTCTGAACCAATAATCCAACCTATATCTGAATTAATAAAGATTATATCATTAAATTTCAGATTTTCAGATTTAAAATTACCACTCATTGTCCAATTAATTCCACCATTTGTAGTATGATAGACACTATTAGAACTTGTAAGCCAACCTTCATAGGCATTTAAAAAAAATATAGAAGAAAGGTAATCTATTTTATTATCTAAATATATGGGCATCCAATTTTTACCACCATCTATCGTTTTTAATATCAGTTTTTTCGGAGTTTCATCATACGCATAACCTACGGCCCATCCCAGATTTTTATTTATAAAATAAAGATCCTTCAAGGCGCCCTTAAGTGAAACTTTGACCTCATACCAGTTTTGTCCACTATCTTCTGTTCTGAATATTATAATTTCATTATTGTAGTCTGATGTACCTAAAGCTATTCCGTGATTGTTATCTATAAAAGAAATTTTATTCAGTTTTCCACCTTCTATATTAAACCAGGATTGCTCTATCCATTTCTGTTTTTCCTGTGTGAAAGCACCAAGTTTTTCTAATTCCTGGAATAGTTTGATTTGCATTAAACTATTTGATTTTTGATAAGCAATTTGATAGCCTTTCTTAAATGCTTCTGTTGCTTTACCTTTTAATTTTAATGTTTCATAGATATTACCGAGTTCATAATAAGCTTCCATCATATCAGATTTTAAAGATATAGCTTTATTAAGTTCCTCAGAAGCTTTATAAAGATCATTTTTTTCTTTGTATATTAATCCCAGATGATAGTAGAATTGGGGATTTTCAGGATAAAGATCACTATATTTTAAAAGCAGAGTTTCTGCTTTCTGAAGCTCACCTTTTTCTTTAAGTTCAATGACTTTAACTATAATTTTGATAGGTGATGTATACTCCTGCCCCGGAGTTTGAAAGATAGATAAGCTTAAAAATATAAGAAATAAAATAGCTATTCTTTGTTTTATCATTATATATTGATAATTCTATTAGATTTTTTAGAAATCCTTTTACAGGTTTGTAAAATTTTTAAAATAGATATATAATATATAAAATGAAATGAGAAAAGATTCTTCTTTTATCTTTCACGAATCGAGGACGGTTGGATAAATTGCAATCAGAAAATCTTTTTGAAGCTCTTGCATGCCTGGAGAGTTATAAGAAAAAAATTGATTTTTTAAATAAAAATGAAAGATTTATAACTGCAGATTTTACGTGGGAGCTGTTTTTTCATTCTGAGATTTTTGCCGAACAAAAAGAATATTCCATAGCTTTAGAATTATGTCAGCTGGGGATATGGGTTTCTGACAGAATAAAACATGATGTTTTGAAATATTCCTTTTTGTTAGAAGAAGTGAAATTATTATTTTCTACTGATCGAAAGGATTTTGCATATAATAAGCTGCTGGAAACAAAAAAATTTTGCCATACCCTGTCAGATAATGTAAAGGGTAGTTTTTTAGTTGATACAGGTATGATATTTCAGGAAAAAGGATATTTAGATGATGGTCTCAATTGTTTTACTGAAGCAAAAGATATATTTGAGAGAATTAATGATACCTGTGGCCTTATTGCTGCATTAACAGATATAGGGGTTAACTATTGTGAGCGAGAGGAGCTTCAGACAGCTGAATATTATTTTGATAGGGCCCTGAATATGTCAATAAAAGAAGATGAAAATGCCAATGTTCTTACTAATGTTCTTTTAGGCCTTGGTTATTCCAGAGATCTTCAGGGTGAATATCCCGGAGCAAGAGAATATTATTCTAAAGCTCTCTCAGTGTCTCATAAATCTCAGGATAAATTGAAAAGAGCTCATATACTTTACAATCTGGCCTTTATCAATAAAAAAATGAAGGAGCAGGATTCTTCATTTTATCTTTATGAGAAATGTTTTTCTATTTTGAGAGACCTTGAGATAGCTCATGCTGAAAGTTATTATTTTTTTTACAGAGGTCTTATATTAAGAGAACTGGATAACTGGGATGAAGCCAGATATAGCTGGGTTAAATCACTTGATGCTTTAGAAGTTGCAGGTAAAAATATCAATAAAAAGACTATAGAATTTTATCTGGGTAATATAGATAAAGCAAAGTATTCTTCTTCTGAAAAGTCCAGCAGAAATGAGTTTTTTAACACTTATTTTTATAGAGGGAAAAGAGAGTTTTCTCTGGCCCCATATAAAGAGGAGTGGACAAAAAGTACATCTCTAATCGGTCAGAGCAGGTCTGATATGCTCATTAAGCAAATTGAAAATTATAAATTTGCCTCTCCTCAGGGAGAATATAAAGTAGTATTGAGCTGTCTTAAAAATCTTGCTAATCTATATCTCAGTGAGGGGAGATTGAAAAAATCTCTTATAACTTTCAGGGAAGCTATTTCATTGCAGTGGAAAACAGGTGACTTTACAAATCTTATGAGCACTCTGGAAGGACTTGGTAAAATATATAGAAAATTGAAGAAAGAAAAACAGTCTCTGGTTTTTTATTCAGAAGCAGCTCACAGATCTATGTTTTTTCAGCAAAAAGGGGAAAAAGTTGAATTTGATAAAAAAGAGAGCTGGATTTATTTTTTTTTAGATCAACCCAAATTTGCATTTTTACTCTGGAGTAATGAATTAAAAGAAGGTAAGCCAGTAAAGATGACCCTGGCAAATTTATTACGTCTCGCAAGGCTATATATGAGTCTTGAGCTTTATAAAGAAGCCTTCTTTTTTCTTGATAATATAGGAAAAATTTAAAATAATTTCCACCAGTTTTTCCCTTCTTCTTTTGCAGTGGGAAGAGGTGTTTCATCACTTCTGTAATTACGGAAACAGTAGAGTTTGCCGTCATCTGAACCTGTAAAAAGCATTCCTTCTGCTATAGCAGGAGAAGATATTACAGGGCCTTTAGTCTGATATTCCCAGGGGCGTCCATCATCTACTCCAAAGGCATAGATTTTTCCAACATCTGAACCAATATAAATCAGTTTATTTGCCACAGCAGGAGAAGAGTTGACTCTGCTTTTAGTTTTAATTTCCCAATTCTTTTCACCACTGCTGGCATTTAATGAATAAACTTTTTTATCTTCACATCCAAAATATATACTCTTTCCATCAAAAGCCGGGGAAGAGAGTATTTTTCCACCGGTTTTAAATGTCCATAGAAACTGTCCATTTTCTTTTTTCATACAGTAAAAGTATTTATTCCATGAACCGCCATAAAGAAATTCTTCTCCTATGACTATCGAACCTGTAATTTTACCTCCCAGAGTCTGTTCCCAGAGGATTTCTCCATTGTCAGTTTTTAAGGCATAAATTTTACCGTCCATTCCACCTGTATAAAGGATTTCTTTTTCCAGAGAAGGGGAACACTGTATGGGACAGGGAAGCTTTTTATTCCAATTTTGATTTCCCGTTGAAATATTCAGAGCAAATATAGTTCCGTTTTCACCTGTGACATAAATAAATTCTTTATCTGAAACAGGGGAAGATATTATTCGTGATCCCGTATTAAATTTCCAGAGGAATTTACCAGTTATCGCTTCGAAGGCATAAAGATTATTATCCATAGAACCGCAGTAGACATTATCTTTGCATATAAGAGGGGTGGAATGAATGGCCTTACCGGTTATATTTTGCCATTTTTTTTCACCTGATTGAATATCAATAGCGTAAAGGTTGCCATCGTAGGAACCTATATAAACAGTTCCGTAATCTATAACAGGTGATGATCTTATTTTACCTTTTGTTTCAAAAATCCAGTTTTCTGCAAGAAAACTCCAGCGAAGTATAGCAGGAGGTGCAAGAGTAGTTTCTATTTCCTGAAAAGATTGTCTTCTACCTTCTCTACCTTTCATAGTCCATCTTTTCATACTCTGAAGATTTATCAATATGTCGATTCTCTGTTTTATACTATCATCTAATGGATTGATAGTATAAGCCTTCTGGAATTCCGTAAGGGCTTCTTCTATATTAGCTGTTTTTTCATAAACTTCTCCGAGTTTTAAATAACCATCAATATATAAAGAATTTTTTTCTATGGCTTTTTTATAAGCTTCAATGGCACTGGAAAAATTATTCTGAGCTATAAATATATCTCCCAATAAAACCAGATAAGGA
>Ga0302240_1001669_pt1 | contig 16876 bp, 16 predicted proteins | sample AAG_UR_His_MG_FD_193538 | JGI IMG/M metagenome (GOLD analysis project Ga0302240, IMG submission 193538) | Enriched activated sludge microbial communities from anaerobic digester in WTTP, New Holstein, Wisconsin, United States - AAG_UR_His | ecosystem: Engineered > Bioreactor > Anaerobic >... | reverse complement strand
ATCGCCATTTGTTTTTCAGACTGTTTTCGGTTCATTTCGTTCCTTATGCCATAAAGTGGCTGTCTTTAACCGTTGTTTGTCTTACTTTAAATTGCTCATAACGTTCCGGTGGTTTGGGCTGCTGGGGTGTTAACCGTCAGCGGCGTCATCCCACGTTAAAACCATGCTAAATTACTAAAAACTTTCGTATCTGCATCATCAGCCCCAGTAGGCTAAACCACCTGTTATGCACCGTATTTTCTCTTTATTTATTTACCTGTTTATCCAATTCATAAATATCAATTTCATTATCTGATTCAACCAAGCCGTCAATGTTAGTAATCAAATATTCTTTAATCTCATCATACTTTTCATTTCCAAATAAAGGGGAATTTAACCCTACGATGAAATCTTTTGTTCTTGTTATCACAAACATTTGTTTTAACGTCGGGGTTTTGCGAGTGGAATCTGTCACTATTTCTGGTTCTCCTGTTGGCATATCATAAGTCCAGAATGCAATGTCTCTTCCTTTTTTTGTTTTTAAAAACTCGTATTTATTGTTTGTGTTTTTAAAGAGATTGTTTTCTATATAATCTATTTCCCAATTAATATATATTTTCATTAAATCGATTGATGAAAATTCTAAAACTGTATCCTTAAGGAATTTAGATTTATTCAGCGCTAAAATTTGTATCGGACGATTGTCGATTATGAATACGTTTTCCCTATCAGTTTTACTTTTTTCTACACCATTGATTTCGATATAAAAGTGATTGTTGGGGTAATTATATACCAAAATTAAACTTTTGGGAGTTCCTAATAATCTCTGTGCATTTGTCAAGCCAGAGTAAAAGATAAAGATAAGTAAAAATAGCTTTTTCATCGGTTTAAGTTTCGTTAAAATGATATGGTGCCCAACGATTTGCGGCTTGGCGTAGTGGCGGATTTTTAGCACAAAAGTTCAATCGAAGAACTGCTCTTGAACCTACCACAAAACTGTCATATGAAGCACTGCGCCCGCCATTACCCCAAACCGCTGTTACCGGCTGGTGTTCTTCATTCTGGTTTGGAGTTGTTGTCACTTAGTCGAAAAGCTTTTTTTGAACAGGAATTGTTGTTTTGACTGTCGGTATCTTATTCATTATTTTTTCAACTGTCTCAATGTAGTTTTCCTTGGTTATAACTAATATGTCTTTATGCTCTTTGATAAGGTCTCTATTCAAGTCAAACATCGGATTGTTTTCGTCTATATTTTGGTCATACATTACTGCACGGGGTATATTATAGTCTTTAGCAAAACCCATAGCTAAACGTGCTCCGCTGTCAAGTTTTTGAACAGACATCTTCCATCTTTCAGCTGAATTTTTAGCATAACTAGCTGCTAAAACTATTGTGTCGCAAAACAAAGCTTGTAGTCGGTCTCGTTCCTTATAACGGCTAATTAATTCCATTTGACTTTTAAAATCATTCCCATATTCAGTTACAAGAAGTCCACCTTTTTCTACTATTTGAAATGCCAATCCTTTGTTTCTTGCAGGCAAAATGTTGTTAAGTGGACTTGGTAGGATTGCAACTGTTTTACCATTAGAATCCAAAGCCTGTTGGTGAGAAATGCTGTCGCAACCAAATGCTAAACCACTTACTATTGTCGCTCCATTTTTAACAAACTGAGCAACAATTTTTTTCTCTCTTTCTTCAATATCGCCTTCTGGGTTCAGTAGTCCTATTACGGAAATATTTTTGTTATCTTTACTTAACAAATCAATATCTCCTTTATAGAATAAAAATATTGGCTTTTCGCTTTCCTTAACAATTCCTCTGTGCTGCGGAAAATTTTTGTCACCTAACGCTACAAATCCATCGCAACAATTTTCAAATTTTGCAACAAGTTTATTTTCAAAATCTCTTTTTAATCTTTCAAATTCTTCGACATCTGTTTGTTCTTCTTTAATTTTAATTTTCTTGTTAAGTAGTGTCACGATAGTTTCTACACTTTCGTTACCCTTCAAATTTTTGACAATCCAAGCATTATTAATTCCTTTGTAGGATCTAGCAGTAAGAATGTTTAATGCGTTCTCGGTATATTTCATTTTAAATTCGTTTCAAAGTTATTATTCTTTTAAAAAGGCAAATCATCATCGTCATTAATCACTTGCGGACGAACAACTTTTTTAATTCCACCTTTTGTATGTCTTTGCAACTGCGTAAAATATTACACTTTTTGCACCATTATCTAATAAGGCTTGGATTGCGTCCTCGTCAATATTTACACCTTTGGTATAAATATCATCTATCAGTAGAATGTCTTTGCCACGAACATCACTTGAAATTTTACACGTAGCTTTTGTAATTCCTACGTAAGGCATATCACCATCTCCACCATAACCACTTCTATTCATATGGGTTGTCCTTGTATTTATAATACGTATTATATAGTTTGTCCCATTTGTAAATCCACTTAGTTTGTCAACAACAATTGAAATAGTTCATTTGAATAGTTTCTGATTGTCAGAGTAATGGCTTTCTACTTTTGCTCTTGGTATTACACAAACAGTCATGTTAGTATTGTGAAGACTTTTTATTTTGGGCAAATCTTCTTGAAGAACTTTTATAAGTTCATTTACTGCATTCTTTAGGGTTGAAACATATGTATTATTGAATTGATTTTTTAAATGATTAATAAAATCAGGATTTCCTTTGGTTTCGTATGTCGTGTAGTCATACCGATAATAAGCTTGGATGTGCTTATTTAAAAATTCGTTTGGATTTATGATAAATTTTTCCATACGTTATTATATTACAGGGTTTATGATTTTTATACCTGCACTTTTTGCGTCTGCAATCTCTATTTCTTCATTTTCAAAAGCTATAACTATATTGGGCGGAACGCCCAATATAGAAAGTGCCTTTTCAAATTTGTTTACTTTTTTGTTGTTTTCTTCAAATGTTCTATAGAAAACATTTGTAAACTTATCTAAAAGTCCAAAATGATTTAGAGTTTTTAATGCTCTGTCCTTGCGACAATTAGTAACTAAATATGTCTGGTTAGATTTTTGAATATCTTAAAAGCAATTCTACATTTTCATCTATAAGTGTAGTTAAATATAGAAATTCATCGTATAAACTTTCTTTTACTTGAATTACCTTTTCAAGTTCATTGTCTGTTAAGTGAGGAAAGTTGGCTTTAAGCACACTTCGATTAAATCTGATTTCATGATTGTAAACTAGTTTGGTGTCTGTCTGCAATACTGAATCAACAGCTTTTTTGTAAGCTGAAAAATTTGCAAGATTGGTGTCAACTAAAGTGCCGTCCATATCGAAAAAGAGTATTTTGTCAGTCGTGATTATTATACCTTCTTGGTTTTCTTTCATTTTACTTGTCTCCGTTATTTTGTTTGTGGCTGTCACCTACACTTGCAGCCAACTCGTTTATATATCTACTAAAAGTAAGGTTACACGCCCAAAATGGACTTGTATATCCACTTGATGATAGTTTATTACTATGCAAAATTAAAATATTATTCGAATAAATCATCAAACGGCGATTTAATTTTTTTCAGGCCGTTGTCCGTAACGTGGGTATAGATTTCGGTTGTTTTGCTGCTTTGGTGTCCAAGAAGCTCTTGAATGTAACGCAAATCGGTGCCGGCCTCCAGCAAATGGGTAGCATAACTGTGACGCAAACAGTGCGGGGTTACATGACGGACAATAGGCCTCGTTTGCTGTCAACGTGTTCAATTTTCAGGCCCAGTACATCGCTCCGTCGTAAACCGCAGGTGTATATCAACGACAACATGGTACGATGTTTCAAATTGGCAGTACCTGTTATAATGACAGCTACCTCTTGTTTACTCAAAACCTTGGGAAGCAAATGCTCGCGTTGCGGTCGTTCTAATACTTCGGGGTCAAATTGAGTCTTTACTATTTGCTTAAAAAAGAGTTTTGCTCCACTTACGGTCTGGTTTTGCGTGGTATTTCCCAAATTGTTAGGTATTAAATATTCGTTGACAAACCGCACAAAGTCCTCGTCAGTAATAGATTCGGGTATTTTGGGCAGAACAAATCGCAAAAAAGTGGTAAGTGCCGATATATAGTTTTTTACGGTCGATTCCGAATATCGTTTATGAATCATCCATTGTTCAAACTGTCTAATCTGATTTTTGGTGGTTGGTGGCAACTCTTTGTCGTAAAGGCTGATTTTGGTGGTTTCTGCCAGGTTTGTTTTTCTCTTTGGTTCGTCAATGGTCACAATTTGGGTTATCCGTTTGCCAAAATATTGCTTAATCCGGTCAAGATTATCGGCATAGTTTTGCATCTCCCACCGGTAAGATTTTGGATTCCAGCGACTAAATTTTATGGTCTTGACAAAGGCAATATCTGCTGTGTTTTTGGGCATTTTTAGCCATATATTCTTTGCCGACACCTCGACCACAATCTCATTTCTTGCTTTTTGTGGTTCCTGCGGTTCAGCCTTGGGGGGTATTTCGGGTGTAGGTTGAACAATGGGGCTGTCGGGAAAAAGCTGGTTAAATTTTTCCACGTCCTCGTTGGTGTCCGGAATATGCCATGCTTTTTGCGACTGACTCCATTGTGCACCGGGTATTTGTTTAACCCGTTCAATGCGTTCTTTATCGTACCCAAACTCAATTCTGATTTTTTCAGAGCCTTTGTGCTGAATCTTTTCTATTTTTATGGTTGACATAGGCTTAATAGTTGTTATGGTTGACAAATTTTCATAAAAACTTTCGATTGACACACAGACGAATAAAAATCCAGTCCATGTCCGAAGTGCTTTACGTGCTCGAAGCACAATCGTATATTAGCGCATAATTAATTAAACTTTTGGTTTATGAAACGAACATGCGGACAGCACCAGTACAAAGATTTTTTATGCAACATACGATGCAAAGAAACGCGGCTGTGATAGAGTATTCAACCCTAACCACCTCCATCCGGAATATGGGCGCAGCCTTGCTTGCAGAGGAAGTTAAGGAAATCGCCATGGAGAGTACGGGAATGTACTGGATACCCGTTTGGAACATTTTGGAAGAGATGGGCTTTAGCCTGACGCTGGTAAACCCCTATCTGATAAAACAAATGCTGGGACGCAAAAGCGATGTAAAAGACGCCCAATGGATGGCAACCTTATTGCATAAGGGGTTGGTTCAAGGCAGCTTGATCCCATGCAGGAAATCAGAGAGCTGAGGACATATAGCCGTAAATATGTTAGGCTTCAGCAACGGCTGACCTCCATACTGCAGGACATGGAACGAACCCTGGAGGTGTGTAGCATTCGGATCACCAGCCTTGTGAGCAACATATCTGGGAAGAGTGTTATGAAGGTCATCCATGCACTCATAGAAGGAGAAAACGATCCTGAGGTTTTTGCTGGGTATATCCATGGTCGGATAGTCAATAAGCATAAAAGAAAAACAATAGTAGAATCTTTAAGAGGACATGTCATCTCGTAGCATCTTGTTCTATTAGAATATCGCTGGAGGAATATTAGCTGCTGTGTAGGCAGAAGGAACGCTGCAAGGAAAAGTACAATCCTCAAAAGTTAATCATGTACGAACCGGGGAAGGTCCAAGCAAAAATGGATTACCATCAAAAAGGTTCAAACGCTTGGAAAACCTTTTTGAAAACTAATGCGCAAAGGACGGCCATCTTTATGGAGGGTAAAACCCCGTTTTCGAATTGGCCAATGCAACTTGTCCTGAAAAGGACTTTAAGAACATAGACATGAGTTAATGTTCAGCATACTGGGCTGGACCAAACTCGCAGGAGAAACTCGCAACACCAAAGGTGATAATTTTTTGGTACTATTTATAGGAGAAAGATACCTCGAAAATTTTAAAAAACAAAGAGATTTTAAAAAACGGAGGATGGTGATTGGTGGATGGAGGTTGGTGATTAGGCGATGTCGGTTATCGTTGGATGATTTTTAAGGAGGTCGTTCATATTGAAGATGCCTTTGCGACCTAAAAGCCATTGTGCGGCCATGATGGCTCCAATGGCAAATCCACTGCGGTCGAAAGCTTCGTGGGTGAGGGTTATCCTGTCGTCTTTCGAACGAAATTCCAGTGTGTGAATGCCCGTGATGTCATCTTCACGTATAGAAGTAATAGGAATTTGATGTGGCAGGGCTTGCTCGCCTTCTTTGCATTTTGTCCATTCATATTTTTGCGGCAAGTTTTTGATTAATCTTTCGGCCAATGCAATGGCTGTTCCGCTTGGGGCATCGAGTTTCCGGGTATGATGGATTTCGGTAATAGCAGGTTCATATTGGGGATAATCTTTCATAATATCTGCCAAAATCTCGCTTAAGTTCATAAAAATATTAACCCCCAAATTGAAGTTAGGCGCATAAAACAAGGCTCCATGTTTTTGTCCAACGTAGTTGCTTATGAACGACAATTGGTCGTACCATCCCGTTGTTCCACAAACAATGGGTTTATGATTATCGATGCTACGAATGATGTTTCGTGGTGCTTCGGCAGGAAGACTAAAATCTATGACGACATCGCACTGTGGAATGAGTTCGGCTTTATCGTCCCAATCTTTTGCATTGTCGTAAATTCCAATAATTTGATGGCCTGATTCCAGGGCAGATCGTTCGACTTCTTTTCCCATTCGGCCATAGCCTGAAATTAATATTTTCATAATTTTTCTTGTTTATTGATGTTCGGGACGTAGAAGATCGTTGATAGTTTTCACGGGATTGAAGGTAATGAGAGGAGTTTCGACGAAAACGGTAAGCCATTTTGCCATGGCTCCATTCCAAAGACCCGGATGTTCCAAGGCTTTCAAGTCGCGGTCGTCTTTTGACTTGATAGAGATGAAGCCCGTGGAAGGATCGACATAATTGGGCAAATGAAATCGACGACCTTTATAATCGGTGAGACTACAAACCAGATCGACAGGATTGAAATGAGTGGATTGGGCCATTATGGCTTTTTGCTTCGGATCATTTAAATTGATTTGTGAAGATTCAACAATCTGTAAACTGATTTCGCCCGATTGATTTTTCACCAGGAAAGGTCCGCCCCCAGGTTCTCCAATGTTTTTTACCATGCCACAAACCCTTACAGGGCGATCGAGCTTATCCTTCCACCATGCAGCTTTCGCATGATTGGACATGTTTTTGTATTCATCGGGTAAATAAATAAATAAAGTCTCGGAAGCAAATTTTTCGACTTCATTTAATAACTCATTATCTACGGCTGTATGTTCGAGGTGTAGCAAAAAATCATCGACTCGATTACGTATCTTAAGTAAAAGGCCTCCTATGACTTTCTTATATTTAATAGTCTCACTTCTGAGCCTGTCGCCAATAATGTTGTCGATATTTTTGATAAAAACGATTTCACCTTCCAGTTCGTTCAGGTTTTCGAGCAAGGCGCCATGACCACCTGGTCTGAAGAGTAAGCTTCCATCCTTATTTCGGAAAGGTTGATTGTTCAAATCGACGGCGATGGTATCCGTAGATGACTTCTGGATGGAATATTCTATTCTAAAGTGCACATCCAGTTTTTTTTCATAAAAAGGGGCTTTTCTTGTGATGAGTTCTTCGAATTTTTCTTTATGCTCGGGCGAAACCGTGAAATGTATTCTTGCCTCATCATTGTTTTTCCTTGCGTGTTGTGCGCCTTCTACTAAATGTTCTTCTATGCTTGTACGTGGCCCTTCGGGATATTTGTGAAAAAGAATAAGACCCTTAGGTAGATTTCCATAATTGAGTCCCCAAGGTTCGAGTACACATGAAATAAGCAAATTGTAATCTTTCTTTTCTAAAACTTTGTCGATAGACGTGCCTTTCTGATGAAAAATGTTTTCCAACTGCTCGGAAAATGCAAAATCGCGAATCCGATGAATGAAAGTATAAACCGATTGCAAGCCTCTATCGCTTTCTAATTTTGCCAGTGCATCCTCCGAACCATCATATTGTTCCCTGAATTCGTAGAGATGTTTAAACATCCGCGAAGCTGCGCCAGATGCAGGTACAAACTTGAGAATATCCAATCCATGACGATTCTTTTCATAATAATTTTCAAGTTCGGAAATTTGCGCATCATCGAACCTGAGAATTCCATCTCCAACCGTTGCAGGTCTTACAAGTTCAGCCCATGGAAACCCTTCCCTGAAATATTGAATCTGTTTTTCAACGGTTTCTTTGCTAATACCTTTGGAGGCTAATTGTTGTAAATCGTTGGGTGTAAACATCGTTTGAACTGTTTTTAAATTTTTTGTTGTGTGGGCATGACAAGAATTTCGTTCACATTGACTTGAGGAGGTTGTGTTAGCGTATAAATGACTGCAGCTGCAATATCACTGGGTTGCAAAGGCATAATGGGAGGATTGTCTTCACTGCTGGCTCTGATGTCGGGATCGTTGATTGTGCTGGGAAGATTAGTGGCCGTAATACCTGGTTCTATTAGAGTCATTCTGATGTTTTCGGTCGATGTAATTTCCTGCCTGAATCCTTCCGAAAAAGCATTGACGGCAAATTTTGTGGCACAGTAAACCGCACCCCCATCGAATAACCAACGACCTGCAGTTGACGAAATATTAACGATATGGCCATAACCCTGAGAACGCATATATGGTAGCACAGCTGCCGTTCCAAACAATACTCCCTTCAAATTCACATCGATCATTCTTTCCCACTCGTCTACCCGCAAATTTCTAATAAATGATAAGGGCATAATCCCGGCATTGTTGATGAGTATATCTATTTTTTGCCAGCTTTCGATGACTTTATGGATAAATTCATTCCAATTGTCCTTATTGCTCACATCCATCGGAAAGGCAATAGCTTCTTTACCTGATTGTAGAATTTCCTTTTCTACTTTATAGAGAAAATCTAAATGACGTGCTGCAATTGCCACTTTTGCACCTTCTTTGGCTAATTCGAGGGCAATGGCTTTACCAATACCCGATGATGCACCTGTAATTATTGCAACCTTAGAATCGAGTCTCATCATTTACTTAAAGTTTTATTTTAATTTCGTTTTCATCGAAAGTAAGTGTAATGCATGGATTTTTGATATCGTAGCCAAATCCATCGGGTAAGACTGAAATTTTTTGATAAGTAATATTTTTTTGAAAGTTGGAGTCGAGTTTTTCGAATCCGTGCAAAACAATTTTGAGACTATGAAAATGAGAAGGCAATGATCCCTCTTTGGACGATAGGGTTAATTCTCTTCTATCGCCATTAAAACGGATAATGCGTTTGTAAAATTCACCATTTTTATAATTGTAGGTTAATCCATCGTCTTCGTAATAAATAAATTCATGAAGTCCTTTTTCGTAGAAAAGATGGAGTTCGAGCGTATCTCCGGGATCCTCGGCCGTATGCTGACGTACAGGATGTACTGGAATTATAGAGCCCGCCTTCACAAATACGGGTAGCCGCTGAAGAGGCGATTCTACAATGATTTCATTATCACCGTTTAAAAATTCATCATTATAAATATTGAACCAGTTGCCACGAGGCAGAAATACCTTTACATATTCGTCGGTACTTTTGCAAGGAGCTACCAAAAGAGAGGGTCCAAGAGAATATTGATTCTGGTATGAGGTATGCAAGGAGCGAGGATCTTGTGCATATTCAATAGCCAGTGCTCTTTGAACTGGCATACCGGTTTGTGATGCTTCATAGAACTGGCTATACAGATACGGCAAGAGTCGGTAGCGCAAGTTGATATAATTTCTGGCAATATCTTCTACATCTTCTCCATAGCTCCAAGGTTCGGAAGATTTGGTATTATAGGCGCTGTGAGTTCTGCAAAAGGGAGAGAGAGCTCCTAAGCTGATCCATCTGGCATAAAGTGCTGGCGAGGCATCACCTCCAAACCCGCCAATATCGTATCCCGTAAAAGCAACGCCAGATAATCCAATGCTGTTTACCAACCTGATTCCGAGTAACATGTGATTGTCGTTAGCTTGGTTATCGCCTGTCCAAATGGAGGTATAGCGTTGCATTCCGGCATAACCCGAGCGAGTGAGAACAAAGGGCCTTCCCCCATGCATCAATTCCTTGGTTCCTTCGTAAGTACTGCGTGCCATTAGCATTCCATAAATGTTTTTTGCCTGACGATAAGTGGTTTTATATCCTTCCCAATCAAACTGTATAAAAGTCGGGGTGGCCGAACCCCATGTAGCAATCTCGTTCATGTCGTTCCAGAATCCATCTATACCCAATTCGACAAGGCTGGCAAACTGTTTACCCCACCATTGACGGGCTACTGGTTTGGTATAATCGGTAAAGTGGCACCATCCCGGCCAAACCTGCCCCTGATAAGGCTCACCATCTGGATACTTGATAAACATGTGCTGTTTCAAACCGTCTTCATAAGCAGTATATCCTTTTTCTACTTTAATTCCTGGGTCTATAATCGCGGTAGTATGAAATCCCATCTTTTTCAAATTATTGACCAACTGATCCGGATGAGGGAAACGCTGAGGATGCCATGTAAATATCTTATAGGCATCCATGTAGTGAATATCGAGATAGATATTGTCGGCAGGGATTTTTTTATCACGAAACATAGATGCAATTTCGAGTACTTCGGTATCGGGGTAGTAACTCCAGCGGCATTGCTGATTGCCAAGGGCCCAGATAGGAGGAAGCTCCATACGGCCGGTAAGCCATGTATAATTCTTGATGATTTCGGCTACATTTTCTCCATTGATGAAATAGTAATCCATTTCTCCATCATCGGCCCCAAAAGAGGAGAACCTTTCTTGCGAAGCTCCAAAATTAAAATAGGATTTATAGGTGTTGTCAAAGAAAATACCGTAGGTCAAACCCGAATGCAGCCCAATGTAAAAAGGTATAGTGGAATATAAGGGATCGGAATATTCGTCATAACGAGGATTATCAGTATTCCAATGCCAATAGGCGTTCCCGCGGCGGTCGAAGTTTCCTGTCTTCTCGCCTAAACCAATAAAATGTTCCCCTGCTTGCAGAATTTTACAGGTGGTTACCTCGGTGCCATTCCAGTTTGTCCCTAATGCAGGGTCATCCCCGTTGATGATTCGACCATCCAGGGTCAGAAATGTAAATCTTACAGGGTTCTTGCCGATTTTCAATATAGTAGTCGAAGTTTTCAGAATGATGTTTTCGGCATCTTCATTTCGACTGTATTTTACTGCCTCGGGTTGGGCAATTACCGCATAAGCAACATCAGGTCCGAATACATCTTTTACGATTCGTATCCGGAAGATATTATCGCTATATGGAGTTATTCTAACTTGACCATTGGTCGTAAATAATTCGATGAAACTGGAGGTGTAGTTAACTTTCTTGAGTTTTCCCACTGTACTGAATCCCTGTGCATTGGCAATGGAGGTTAGAATAATAAGCATCATAAAAAATGTGTACTTCTTTAACATGGTATTTATATTTTCGGAAAGGACAAACTTATAAATTTTTTCAGCACTTGCGAAAACTTTCAATGAATGGAGTCAAAAATACGATTCCCTGCGAACAAAGAAGAAATGTATGATTGGAACTAAAAAATCTAAAAGATTCGTGGATTCCATGTAAAATTTACCTGAGTTTGCCCTCCTCTGTTGGAATGGGACAGCCAAATAAAATAAATGCTGCCCCTGAGGAAGATGCCTGTCGCACTATAATTGTAGTATGTCCCGATGACGGAACCATAGCAGGATATGCTATTATTTGTGATATGACAGATCTAGAAGTTTGGATAGCTGAGCTATGCGGAGCTAATCCAAATTAATTCAATTAATTTAGCAGAGCCTTACGATAGCATGAAGCTATTAAAGGCTCTGCTGTATCAGTTTATAAATTTGCTATTTTTCTAACTTCAATATTAACAAAATGAATTACAACAAATTAAAACTCTTTTTCTTCATTCTGTTGGGTAGCTCTTCTTATCTGGGCTTTTCGCAAATCTTTCCCATCCCAAAAGATATCTTTGTCGAAGAACCAAAGCTCAAAGTCATTTATCGCTATCATTACCAGCTTGATTCTACCAATCCAGACGAGATTAGGAAAAGAACGATATGGTTATTGATAGGCGATAATTACTCCTCATTCGAAGATCCTAAAAAAAAGTGGTATAAGGATGAAATGAGTAAAATAAACTCCCAACAACAATTGCAGGACTGGATATATAAAAATACAGCAAAGATGGTTCATGAAAATTTTACTATCATTAAAAACAGAAAATTAAAGAGACTTACTTACTACGATTATATTTTGATGAGCGGGCATTACAGGTATGAAGAAACTCCACATCTAATCTGGAAACTCGAGTCGGATACGGCCAATATTCTTGGATATACCACACAGCATGCCTGGACATATTATGGCGGTCGCATTTGGCATGCATGGTTTACGTCTGCCATTCCCATCAGCGATGGTCCCTATAAATTCATGGGTTTACCCGGCCTCATTCTAAAGGTCGAGGATTCGAAACAGCATTATATATTCGAGGCTATTGCCATAGAACAGCCAGCCGAGGGAGAAAATATTACATACGAAGAGAATCAATACATAGAAACCACCAGAGAGAAATTTCTGGAAGCCAATCGCAATTTACGTCTCGACATCATCAACAGGGCACAGGAAGCTGGTTTGGATGCCGGAGCACAGCAAACTGCAGCTCGAAATATGCGTTCGCATAACAATCCAATAGAGCTTAAATAATAAGCCTTCCTCCACATTATGAAAATGCGCAGGCTTATTATATTCTTATTTTGTCTAACGACTTTTTTACCTCTTTTTTCGCAGGTAATAATCGAAGGGAAAGTCAAGGACGTGCAAAATAAACCCTTGAGCGATATTCATGTAATGGTTTCTATGTTACATTCCGATAATATCGTTGGTTTCGATATTACCACTGATGAGGGACAATTTCGTATCAATCTGCGTTGTGTGGGAGATTCTGTACGTATAAAAACCTCTTCGGTCAGTCATGAAGATTTTAAGGCTACAATAGAGTGTAAAAGTAAGCATCTTGATATCATTCTGAAAGAGTCGGTGAAAGACCTCAAGGAGATTACCATAAAAGCCAAGCATGTCATTAAAAAAGGCGATACCTTAAGTTATCTGGTAAAACCTTTTGCACGCGAACAGGACAGGACGATTAACGAGGTAATCCGCCGTATTCCCGGAATAGAAGTAGAGCCTTCCGGTAAGATACTTTACGAGGGTACACCCATATCGAATCTTTATGTAGAAGGCATGGATTTGATGGAAGACCGTTATTCTCTTCTAACGGACAATCTGCCTTATGATAAGGTTTCTACCGTTGAGGTGATTACTAATCATGAGCCAGTAAAAATTCTTCAGAAATATTCAACGTCGGGGAAAGTTGCTCTCAATCTGAGATTAAGGAATAAAACAACCCTCACAGGCAATGCCGAGCTGGCTGGTGGCATTCCATATTTTACGCATAAAGTCAATCTGACACCTATTTTATTTCAACCAACGTTACAATCACTTTTTAGCTTTCAATCGAACAACAGTGGCGAACCCTTTGTCGAGACATTTGGCCCCATGCTCACTTACCAGCCAAATCTTCGCTTCGACGATCCCGTTTCCATACCTTCACCTTCGCCACGAAATATTCCTGTAGCCGACCTACCTCCCAAATCTTATATCGATAATTCCTCCCTCTTGACATCGGCTTATATACTTACGCGTTCCACAAATCAATGGGAATGGCGAACTTCAATTTCGTATAAAAACGATAAGATAGATAAAAACTGGTCGGGGCGAACATCTTATTTATTGCCTACTGATACGCTAATGTTCGACGAAACGTCGGCTTTTACTTCGAAGAGTAAAATATGGACGGCAGAAATTAATCTAAGACACAACACCGAGAAATATTATGCCGACAACAGATTGAGTTTTTCACTCGAGCCAGCCAAGCAAAGCGGAATATTTACAAGAAATTCTTTTGCCTATAAAGAATCATTTACTGAAAAACCACAAAAATTGGACTGGAATGGTCGCTGGATTTTCCCTACCCGAAAAAAACTCATAGAAGTCTATTCTTTCATTGACTATCATTACAATCCCGACCTATCACTACGAACATTTCCCGGATACATTCATTTAAACCAAACCTCCGATTCTGTCATTCAGTATTTTTCGGGAAACAGGCTTGCCTGTGAGAATTATGTTTCACTGTATTCCAGCTTGAAATCATTCAGCTTAAGGATGGACGCAGGATTTTCATATCAACGCCTACATATAGAATCCAATTTGCATTCTTATGAAGCTAACTTCGATTTTACGGGGCAGGATACAAACTATTGGAATGACAATGTTCAGAAAAGGTTCAGGATATATTTCAGGCCAACCTTGATGAAAAGGACGGCTACTACGACATGGAATTTTCAAATACCCTTAAGTTCGCTTTTATTGACGGAAGAGTCGAACATACATATGGTCTCTCAGAATTATGCCAAAATAGTTGCCGAACCCTCTCTGCTTTACAGCAAAAAAATAAAAAATAATTGGAATGTAACGGCTTCTGCAAAAAGATATTATCAATATTTTGCTTCTTCCGAAATATTTTATGGTTATATTTTGGCAAGCCCCGATTTGCTGAAGAAGAACGAACCCCTCGTTAGCGGTAGATTATATGCAGTAAACCACGCCAATGCCACCATAAAATATAACAATATTGTAACGGGTTTTTCGGCTTATGGCAGTGTTGGTTACTCTCTCCAGCAGTTCGATTTTTTAAGGTCTGATTCTATTGGCCTCAATGGCAGCCGTATTTACACTATAAAAAATTATGCAAACAACCGTCAACTTGCTTCGCTCAGAGGTTCTATCTCCAAATCCTTACCCGATGTAAGAACCAATTTCGCCATCAATTTGAATTTGCAATCCGACAAAGGAAAGGTCTTAGTCAATGGAGAGTTAAATGACAGCAAAACACATTACATCACCCTAAACCCAACTATTTATCATTATTTTTCGGTATTCGATCTGGTTTATGCTTTCCGTTGGTTGAACATTGACACCGAACTCGGCAATTCTAGTCAGAAGCAAAATAGCGATTGGTTTCGTCATGAGCTTTCCATTACCGGAAATTTTAGTAGAAAAAATTTAATTGTAACGGCTTCATTTATTTATAATGATTTGAATAAAAACCGTATTTTTCTTACTGATTTAAGTATTCGCTATAAAATAAAGAAGATTTTATCATCGAAAATGGAAACAGGCTTATTGATCAACAATTTGTTCGATGCAGGGAAATACACTTACAATCAGCTTGGCAGTTATGTTAATCTGGTAACCGAGTTCCCATTACGACCATTTCAATGTTTGTTATTTGTCAGGTTCAATTATTAATAAATAAGAGTAATGATTTCATAAAAAATTATTACAAAGGACCATCCTCATCTTGCACTGTCTTTCGATGAATGATAGTGTAATAAATTTCATAACACCTGATTCGGTTTCAATCAGCTTATCGTGGTTTTGATGATTGCGTGACAGCATTACCTCCTTTAATCACCACTCTTATCATACTCTTGAGGATTACTTCCATCATCTACCACCATTAATTCTTTTTTTAAATTTCTTTTCCTGACGTGATAATTTTAATGGTTCTTAGCTTGTTAACGAGAAATGGGTTGCAAGCGGAGCTAAGGATTTGAAATGATTTTTCTTAGCGTTCTTGGCATCTTGGCGAGAAAAGAATTCGCGCATAGGCATAAAGACACCGAGGATTGAATCGATTTTTCTGAGTGCTTTTAAGATCTGTTAGGTTTACATATTAGAAAATTTTTGCCAGAAAATACGACAATTTAGAATAGGATATTATTTTTTAAAATATTGATATGCAATTATAGAATCTGGAGTACTGAATTTTTCAATTTTTCATCAAATTTTCCTATATATTCCTTCTATATTTAGCTTTAAATAATTTGTATGTTAATTATTTAAAAGAATTTTAATGAGAAAATCCATTGCTTATAATATTTGTGGCAACTTTATCTTTAATTTGTCTAAAATGTATTGTTGATCATCATTAAAAATTTTGGGTAATATTTTTATGGTTGTATTCTCGAATTGATATTCGATGTAATTTATCTCGTCCAAGCAATCCAAAATATATTGCTGAGTAGATCTGCTACCAAATTTATCGGAAGTTGACAAATCTTCTTCAAAGTATTTCCAGATATGGAATAAAAGTTTATAAGCCAACATGCATATAAACACATGTCCTCGGGTTCTATTTTCTTTTCTGACATTAATAGGACTCATCTCTTCCAGACCTGTCTTAACCCAACTTGAGCGCCTTAGGGTTGTAACTTCCTTGTATACAGCAAGTTGACCTTTTGAATTTCAACTTTCGGGGAACACAAATTCTTTCCTGTAAAATGGCATCATGTAAATTAAAGTAATTAATGCAACTTTTTCAGGGGAAATAAGAGATAAAGAGAAATTATTTTGCACGACTAAGGGGAAAAATAGCTTTTCTACACGATCTGGTACATCCATTACGAATATTCTTTAACCGCCGCTCAGGTAATGCTCTATGCGGTCAGCATGCATTTTTTTCCCCTTATCCGACTGAATCTCATCGAGTTTACCCAATATATGGATAATGCGGTGACGGATCTTATTGCCAATGCGGTAACTTTCACAAAGCTTGTAGTAGTGGTAAACCTTGCCGGTATTTTTATCTTTCTTATCTGCTGTTTTGATAAACATGTTACAAAGATATTTTGATAAAGATGCGGCAAAGATATAACAAGGAAAGATAAGAACCAAATAATAGGCAAACTTTCTGGGACTACAAAAATTATTAAAAATTTAAATATTTAATAATCAGTAACATAACATTTAAAATCATAGCAAAAACTCTATTTTTTCCTGTTTTTTCAGGGTAAAATG
>Ga0302240_1001668_pt1 | contig 16877 bp, 16 predicted proteins | sample AAG_UR_His_MG_FD_193538 | JGI IMG/M metagenome (GOLD analysis project Ga0302240, IMG submission 193538) | Enriched activated sludge microbial communities from anaerobic digester in WTTP, New Holstein, Wisconsin, United States - AAG_UR_His | ecosystem: Engineered > Bioreactor > Anaerobic >... | reverse complement strand
CGGCCACGGGGAAAGAACGAGGCCGAGGACAGGATGCTGTCGGAAGATCTGATGAGAGACGCAAAGGAACGCGCGGAGCATCTCATGCTCCTGGATCTGGCGAGAAACGATGTCGGCAGGGTCTCGCAGCCGGGCACGGTGAGGGTTACCGTGCGGGAGGTGGTGAAAATGTATTCACATGTCATGCACATCGTCTCGAGCGTGGAGGGAACGATCCGCCCGGGTCTGACGAGCATCGACGTCGTCAAGGCCTGCTTCCCGGCGGGGACCGTGTCCGGGGCGCCCAAGGTGAGGGCAATGGAGATCATCGACGAGCTTGAAGGGATATGCAGGGGGCCGTACGCGGGTGGCGTGGGCTATCTTTCGTTCAACGGCGATGTGGATACCGGGATTTCGATCCGGACTATCTTCATTCGGGGCGGACAATACTTCGTGCAGGCCGGTGCCGGGATCGTATGGGACTCGGTGCCGGAGAACGAGCTCAAAGAAATCGACAACAAGCTCAGGGTCCTGGGCACCGCACTGGGAGGCATGGCATGATGCTCGTGATCGATAATTTCGATTCCTTCACGTACAACCTGATCCAGGGTTTTGAAACCCTGGGTCACGAGGTGACGGTCTATCGGAATGACGCCTTGGATGTCGACGACGTACAGATGCTGTCACCGTCGTGCATCACTATCTCGCCCGGCCCCGGGACGCCCGGGTCTGCGGGGATTTCCGTAGAGTTGGTCCGACGGTTTTACACAAGCATCCCCATCTTGGGAGTTTGCCTCGGGCATCAGTGCATCGCAGCGGCGTTCGGTGCGGGAATCGTCCATGCCGGACGTGTCATGCACGGCAAGTTCTCTCCCATCACTCACGACGGCAGCGGCCTGTTCGACGGCGTTCCTCAGGGTTTTTCCGCAGTGAGGTATCATTCCCTGGCCGTTGACAGGGATACGCTGCCTCAGTCGCTTTACGTATGCGCCTCGGCGGATGACGGAGAGGTGATGGGCCTGCGCCACGAGCGGTATCCGGTCTTCGGAGTCCAGTTCCATCCCGAGTCCGTCGCCACCGAGCACGGCTGTCTCATTATGCGCAATTTCATTGCACAGACAAAGGAGGTCGTATGAAGAATTTCATCGAAGCGCTTATTTCACGGCAGGATCTGAGCGATGCCGAGATGGAAACCGCCTTTGACGCCATCATGTCAGGCCGGGCCAACGACGTCCAGATTGCATCGTTCCTCGTCGCACTGAGGGCTAAGGGCGAGAAGCCTTCCGAGATCGCCTCGGCTGTCAGGATCATGCGGGACAAGGCGTTGAAGGTGGCGGTTGATTTCGATGTCGTGGACACCTGCGGAACGGGCGGCGACGGGGCATCCACGCTCAACATTTCCACAGCCGTAGCCTTTGTTCTGGCCGGTGCCGGCGTCAGGGTGGCCAAGCACGGCAACCGTTCGGTGAGCTCCTCATCGGGAAGCGCGGACTGCCTCGAAGCGCTTGGCGTGCCGATCGACCTGGGGCCCAAGCAGGCTGTGGATCGTCTCGAGAAAACCGGCTTCGCCTTCATGTTCGCGCCCCGGTATCACCCGAGCATGAAATACGCCATGCCGGCAAGGAAGCAGCTGGGCATGAAGACGATATTCAACATCCTCGGGCCGCTGACGAATCCCGCAAACGCAGCCTACCAGGTCATCGGGGTCTATCACCGGGATCTCATCGACCCCATGATCGAGGTCCTGAGGATTCTGGGGTCCAAGGGAGCCATGGTAGTCAACTCCGGGCTCGACGAGGTATCCGTATCGGGGGTGACCTATTATGCACGCCTCTGTAACGGCAGGATAGAAAAAGGCGAGATCAGGCCGGAAGACGCCGGGATAGAACGCCAGGGCCTGTCGGGGCTCAAGGTGTCGGAGCCCCGGGAGTCCGCCCGGAAAATCCAGGCGGTGTTCGAAGGAACACTCAAAGGGGCGTGTCTGGACAGTGTGCTGATCAACGCGGGGGCCGCATTCATGGCGCTCGACGGGAATATCGGAATCCGGGACGCAGTTGCACAGGCGCGCAGGGTGATTTCAGAAGGCGGCGCCAGAGACGCGCTCATGCGGGCGAGGGGATAAATGGATTTCCTGAAGCACATGAAGCTCCTTGCGAAGCGGCGGGCGGCGGGCCTGAAAACTGGTATGCCCGAAGCTGCACCTCCAGTCCGGTCGTTCAGGAGAGCGCTCAAGGGCATGGCTGTGATCGCGGAGGTGAAGTACGCCACGCCGGCAGACGGTCATCTGGGAATACGCAGGAGCCCGTCATCGCTCGCGGCCGTGTACCAGTCCCATGGCGCGGCAGCCATATCCTGTGTCACCGAGCCGGTGTTCTTTGCCGGGAGCGTGGATTATCTCCCGGAAATCCGGAGCAGCTGCATGCTCCCCCTGCTCATGAAGGACTTTATTGTGGATGAGCGCCAGCTGTGCCAGGCCAGGGCATTGGGCGCGGATGCCGCTCTGCTCATCACCGAGTTGCTCTCGATAGACGAACTCGCCCGTCTTCATTCATTCTGCAGGTCACTGGGCATGGATTGCCTAGTCGAGGTGCACGGCCGGGAAGGGCTGGACAAGGCCCTGAAGATCGGGGCCGATATCATTGGGGTGAATGTGCGCGACCTCGCTACGCTGAAGGTAGATCCGAGGCGCCACGAGGAGATGGCGGGGCTGCTGCCTTCAGGAGTGGCCAAGGTGGCCGAAAGCGGCATCTCGTCATCGGCAAGGCTCAAGGAGCTCGGAGAAATGGGATATGATGCGGCCCTTATCGGCAGGGCCGTGGTCAGCGAGCAGACCCGCGGGGAGATATTTCGATGTGGGTGAAGATCTGCGGCATCACCCGATATGAAGACGCCCTGGCGGCATGCGTGTTCGGCGCGGACGCCGTGGGGTTTGTGCTCACCCGGAGCAGGAGAAGGGCGGACCCGCATGTGGTGGAATCATGGATACATGATATTCGCGGGGTGGAAAAAGTCGGGGTGTTCACGGATGAAGATCCCGTATACATCGCTCAGATCTCGAAGATCCTCGGGCTCGATACGGTTCAGCTCCACGCTCCGCTCATGCCGGCGCACCGCATGCTACTCGATGATTTCAGAATCATTGCAGCGTTGAAGGAGGTGGAGCCGGGTTTGGAACCACCCATGATCCCTGAAGATTTTCCCTGCCGCGTTCTCCTGGATCCGAGCATGGGCACCGGCAGGGTTGGTGACTGGAGACTCCTCGGCATCCCCTTTATCCTCGCCGGAGGGCTCACCCCGGAGAACGTCGGGCAGGCGATCGCTCAGACGAGGCCTTTCGGGGTGGACGTGAGCTCCGGGGTGGAAGCGGCACCCGGAATCAAGGACAGGGAGAAGATCAGTAAATTCATCTGTGAGGCGAAACAGGAGGCGAAAAAATGAAAGGCTATTTCGGAGAATTCGGCGGACAGTACGTGCCTGAGACGCTGCTACCCGCCTTGCAGGAGCTTGAAAACGAGTTTTCAGCCGCGTGGAACGACCGGGAGTTCCGGGACGAGTTCAGCAGTTGTTTGAGGGACTATGTGGGCAGGCCCAGTCCCCTGACCCATGCGCGCAGGCTCTCTGAACATCTGGGTATCGAGGTGTGGCTCAAGCGGGAAGACCTGAACCACACCGGCTCCCACAAGATCAACAACGCCATCGGTCAGATCCTCCTTGCACGGCGGATGGGCAAGCAGAGGATCATCGCCGAGACCGGGGCGGGCCAGCACGGAGTCGCCACCGCCACCGCCTGCGCGCTGTTCGGGCTGCCCTGCGCCGTGTACATGGGCACCCGGGACATCGAACGGCAGCACATGAACGTCGAGCGCATGCGGCTCCTGGGTGCGGAGGTGGTTCCAGTGTCTTCGGGGAGTGCGACCCTGAAGGACGCGACCAGCGAGGCCATCCGCGACTGGGTGACCAACGTAGACACCACCTACTACCTTCTCGGCTCGGCTGTCGGGCCCCATCCCTACCCGACCCTGGTGAGAGAGTTTCAGCGTATCATCGGCGAAGAGGCCAGGATGCAGATTCTGGAAAAGACAGACTCGCTTCCTCGTGCCGTGATCGCCTGTGTAGGAGGAGGAAGCAACGCCATCGGAATATTCTCCGGATTTATCAACGATCCGGTGGAGCTCATCGGAGTCGAGGCCTACGGCGATGCGAACGGCAGTCACGGCGCCAGCATTCACTTCGGGTCGCCGGGAGTCCTTCACGGGGCGCGCTCCTACCTGCTGCAGGACCTTGACGGCCAGGTGCTGGACACCCACTCGATCGCGGCCGGGCTCGATTATCCCGGTGTAGGGCCGGAGCACAGCTTTCTCTCGGCAACCCGCAGGGCCAGGTACGAGCTGGTGGACGACCGGCAGGCCCTTGAGGCCTTCAGGCTCCTGAACCGCCTGGAAGGAATCGCGCCAGCCCTGGAGAGCGCCCATGCGATCGGATTTCTCGAGCAGTATGCACCCGGCCACGAAGGGGCTACGGTGCTGGTGAATCTCTCGGGACGGGGAGATAAAGACCTGCACACGGTTTTCCAGGAGGAGTTATGATAGCGGAAGCGATACGGACGAGCAAAAGGGCGGTCATCCCCTATGTGACGGCTGGTCTGCCCGATCTAGACGCCACGGGAGAGATCATCCGGGCCCTCAGCGATGCCGGCGCAGCGGCTATCGAGATCGGGATCCCCTTTTCCGATCCCATAGCGGATGGCCCGGTGCTCCAGAAGGCCTCTCATCTGGCCCTGGAGGCAGGCTTCACCTTGGACGGCCTCATGTCCGGACTTCCGAGGTGGAGCGCCGGGGTGAGCGCCCCGTTGATCGTGATGTCGTACATCAATCCCTTCATGCGCCGCGGAATGAGGGAGACGCTCGTCCGGCTCAGAGACAGCGGGATACAAGGCGTCATCATCCCAGACTTGCCCTGTGTTGCCGCAGGCATCCTTGAGGTGTGCCGGGACATCGGTATCGACCTCATCAGATTCGTGGCCCCCACCACGACCGAGGAGCGGATGCGTGAGGTCGTGTCCCAGTGCAGCGGTTTTGTGTATGCGGTCACAATCAAGGGGGTGACCGGCGAACGGTCGAGCATCCCTCCAGAGGTGCGCCGGCGGGTACAGGAAATCAAGTCTCTTACGGATCTGCCCGTATGCACAGGGTTCGGGGTATCCACCACAGCCCAGGTGGAAGACCTGCTCTCCTTTGCCGATGGGGTGATCGTAGGCAGCCATCTCATGGCCAGGGTCATGGACTCGCCCGACCCGGTTGAGGAATCAAGGGAGGTGCTCCGGAAGCTGATGGCGTGAATGTTATCGAGAACACCCCACATGGAGAGCAACACCTTTTTCAAGGGATGCTTTTTGAAAGAGAATCGGGAAGAGAGACATTCTCGCGCTAGAATTTTTTTACCTGAAAATCGCCTTTCCCGTAGAGAGAACCAGTAATGAACATCCTCTCCGCGGGAAGCTCGTCAAAGATCGTAGCGCCGTAACGATCCGAGACCTCAGCCGGTGGATATCCCATGATGACAAGAAGAGTAGGGAAGATCTGAAAGTGGCTGACCTTGCCATAATTATGATCAAAGGTATCGGAGGTCATCTCGTCGAGAGAAGTGGTAATTCTTTCGTTCATGGGGAAAAGAATGAACGGCACGGATGCCTGACTGCCGGGTGCATTTTTCCCGAGACAGTGAGTCGCCGGCATAGTCCGATACTCTTCAATGCTCTGACCATGATCAGAAGTGTATATGACCAGGACGTCCTTATCCTGGAGCACAGGAATTAATCGTTCGAAAAATCCGTCGACGGACCAGAGCAAGGCATTGTAGTAGCTGTTGAGCACGGATTGCAGGTCGATATGTTCTACCTCGCTGATGGTGGGGGAGAAGTGTTTGTATTCGTGAGGATAATCATTCTCATAGCTGAAGTGACACCCGTATTTGATCATGTAGATGAAGCTTGATTCCTGGGAATTGATGATTTCTTCCACGAGCTCGATCATTTTATAGTCGATGCGGTAATTTTCTATCCCACTGTACTCCCTTTTTACACAACGATAGCTGTCGATGGCTCTGATGTCGCTTTCTCCCAGATAGTCCCTCGGCCTTCCCCGGGAATTGGGGCCGTCGAGGAAAAAGGTCTTATATCCTGCCCGCTGAGCATATTGAAACAGGCTCGGCTGCTTCAATGTTTCGTATCCTGTATCGGGTAATTGATTGATGTCGATCCCGGTTACCAGAATCGTATTGGTAGTCGAACTGCAGTTGGTACACGAGCTTGCGACACCGAAATTTCTGGCCTTCTCTGAAACACTCGCCCAAAAGGGTGTCGTATTTATCTCATATCCGTTTATGCTCAACATGTCTCCGCGGATGCTTTCATCAACAATGAAAATGAGGTGCTTTGCCAGAGCTTGCCCGCAAGGATCGAAAGAGGGCTCGCGTCTTTCCACCCGGGGAGGAGCGTCGAAGAAAGCGGTATAGGTCAGGACAGGAACCTCGTACATGATAGGGAATAGTGAGATGCCGCCCTGGGTTCTTTCATTGATTCCATATACGGGGAATATCGAAAAGAGGGCTACAAGGGCGAAAGCCGGGTTCAGCTTGGGAAGGAAGGTCTTATGCATAATTTCGACCGCAGACACGAATGAGAATGCAATGATAACCGGCCAGATACAATGTGGATAAAAAGTCCGCAACGCCTCCCCGGCAAAAAACAGGTTTGATAGGGCGGTCTGGGCGTCGTGAAACGTATATCCATACCCATTGATGTTCTTATAGCTGAGAAAGAGGCTAATGGATAGAAAACTTATGAGGTAAGAGAGATGACGCAGCAATGCGCTTCTTGATGCATAAAGCGATACCAGACCTGCCACTGTGGCCAGGTAAGCCAGCACATAGAACGAGGTTTTCGGAAGTCCATGATATACATAGAGCCGTTTGATCAAATGGATGACGTTTCCTATTCCACCATCCATCCAGGCACATGTGATGCCTATGACGAGGAACAGTCCCGACAATTTCACTCCATCAGTAATTCTCATAAAAAGGAACCCCAACGATCGAGTACGGTCATCAAACAACGATAAGAGGGAAATATCATAGGGGAAAGTTATCCACAAGTTTCTTCTGGGTTGTTTGAATTCCTGCCGGGGATTGACGGTTTCCGGCACATTTAAGGAACCTCTGATCCTGCATCTGATCGGGTCGGATTGATTGAAGAAACCTCTGATGATATGTATTGGTTCATATGAAGTTTCTCTGGAAAAATCTCCCTGTCTTTTTCATCTGGTTTGTGGGCCTGAGCGTGCTCAACAACGGCCTTCATCACATTGTTCCCCAGCTGGAGAGTATCAGGTATCTCTCTCTCCTTTCCCTTGCCGCATCGCTCACTCTTCTGTGGTTTGCCTGCAGGAAGGAGCGGGGCGGGGAGGGAACTGTACGTATGTATCTCCTCTGGGCCGCAGGCATGACGGCCGTGTATCTCACACCGCTTCTGCACGGACTCTCACTGCCTCTCGATGAAAAAACCCAGCGCCTGTGGTACGAGTTTAGCGCCCTTGCCCAGTTCGTGATTCTCTTCGTGCACGGCAGAACTTGGTTGGTGCGGTGGGACTGGGTCTGGGTGTTCGGGGTGACGCTGGTATTCGGATTGATACTCGAAAACGGAGGTATCGTCCTCGGATTTTTCTCTGAGCCGGGATATCTGCTCTATATTCCAGGGCTCCCCGCCCCTTTGGCGACGGCACTCGGATGGGTGAACGTGCTCTACTGCACTTTTTTCGCGGTAGAAAAGCTGCTTCCTCCCATGCCCGCAGCAGCGAAGGGTCTGGTGTGCACCCTGATCGGTCTCTCGCTGGACATCCCCTTCGACCCGGTGGCCACACGGCTCGGGTGGTGGGTGTGGGACCCGTCGCTGGGCGCAAAGATCTGGGGCGTTCCCGCAGTCAATTTCATCGCCTGGTTCTGGGCGCTCTTTCCCTATGGGACGGCGTACTATTGGGTGAGGCAATGGAAAAACTATGGAGAGGGAAGGAAGGTACTCTTGATGGTGGGAAGCTTTCCGGTGATCCTGATGGTGGAGTTCTTGGGGGTTGTAGCCAGTCTGTCCCTCACGGGAGACAGGGAAAGCATTTTGATTTTCAAGAGGTTCTTCAGCTTTCTCGGCCTGATGTGAGATTCCGGTAGAGATCCTCGTACCTATTGATCATGGCCTGAAGGCTGTAGTGATCCATGATGCGTTTCCTGGCGCGCTCACCCATGGCCCTGCGGGAATCCGGCCCTGCATCCAGCAGCCTCTGCCATGCAGCGCACAAGGCCTCAGGATCCCTCTTCGGGACTACGATTCCCGTATCCCCCACCAGGAGAGCCGAGTCTCCCGCATCGGTGACCACACAGGGGACGCCTGTTGCCATGGCCTCGCCGATCGCGTTGGGCAGGCCTTCGCTGATGGATGAGGAGGTCGCAATGTCGAGCGCATTGAGAATGTGGGGTATATCTCTGCGTTCATCCAGGAGATGGAACCGGGACAGACGCCCCTCGTCTGCTAGAAGGGGCTGAAAATATCGGTTCTCAGGAGAGGCTCCTGCCCCTGCGAGGATGAAGTGAGCGGATGGATGTGAAGAGAGAAGAGAGCGTGCTGCCGCCAGGAAGGTGCCGTGGTCCTTCATGGGATCAAACCGAGCGACCAGACCGATCACCGGGGCCTCAAAGGGTATGCCCAACGATTCCCGGATATTTCTGCCGGTGGCCTTTTCGGGGTGAAAAACTGCAGTATCGAACCCGTTGGGTATGATTTCCCAGGCCTTGGGCCTGTACCCTATGCTCGCATGGTATGCTTTCCCTGCGTTCGAGTTTGCGATGATCCCGCAGGGAAACCGGGAAAAAACAGCCCCGGCTCTGACCGTAAACCGATAGAGTGGGGGATAGCAGGCAATGTCCATGTCCGAGCAACGGATATTCCAGATGATGCGGCTTTTGTTTGCGAAAAACAGTGACATGAGGTTTGCGTGGTACATCCACCCCTGGATGATTTGGGGCCGACATCTGTTGATGATTCGGGCGAGGCCAAACAGTCCTCTGGGGTCCGGCACGCCCTTTTTCATGTTCAGCGAGTACGTGCATATACCTTTTTCACCCAGCATGTGACCGGTGTATCCTCTGGTCGTGAGCGAAACGGCCGCGTTGGTAAACCGTGACCTGTCCATCCCGGTCAACAGCCGGTACAGCACCTGTTCTGCACCGCCCAGGTCCAGGGTCGATATGAGGTGGAGCACTTCGATTGGCTCTTCCAGGGGCATGCCTTTTCACACATGGTAGTGCTGCCGCCACATCATAAACACGAGCAGCAGCCAGATGCGGTCGACGGCCACGGATCCTCTCTTTGTCTGAAATTCCGAAACAGTGTCCATAACCGGGGTCGGATCCAGATACGTCTGTGCACGCAGCGCATCGGGATTGAGGTGTTCGCTGACCAAATCTATGAGGTCGTCATGCAGCCAGGTATAGATGGGCACGGCAAAACCCTGCTTCGGCCTCATGAATAGGTCTTCCGGGAGATATCTCTTCAGGATCTGTTTCAGGATATATTTCGTTTCTCCGTTCCGGTACTTCATATCCAGGGGAAGATCACGGGCAAACTCTACGATTCGGTGATCCAGAAACGGATCCCTTCCCTCCAGGCCATTATACATGGTTGCTCGGTCCACCTTTGTGAGGATGTCTTCCGGTAGGTAATGCTGCAGATCCCACGACATCATTGCATCGAGGAGACTTGTGCATGAGGTATCGAGTGGCGGTCTCGGATCCCGGTAAATGCCGATGAGACGACTCACTTCATGAGGGAGCCAGTAGCTCACGGCTGAGGGATAAGCACTCCATGCGCTTCCGTTCCATTGTGAGAGAACCGCATGTAACTTTCTCATTCGGTCCTTGATTGCAGGCAGCCGCAGCTTCGGGTATGCCTGGGACAGTAATGCGGCTCGGTCACTTCCGAAGGCGCCAAGCAGTTTCCCGGCGATCTTGGGAAGAATGGAAGGGAGGCGTCTGGTGAACCTATCCAGGGCGTTCATGACCCAGTAACGGTGATAGCCACAGAAAAGCTCGTCACCGCCGTCTGCTGACAGGCTCACTTTGACGTGCTGCCGGGTGATCCGGGAGATGAGGGTAGTGGGGATTCCCGATATATCGCCGAAGGGTTCGTCGTAAATCTCTGACCACAGGGGGAGAATTTCTCTCACGTGGTCAGGAGTGACGGTCTCTTCGATGTGCTCCGTACAGAGATGTTCGGCGATCCGTCTCGCCCATATCGATTCATCATAATTTTTCTCCTGAAAACCGACAGTAAATGTCCTGATGGGATGGTGGGTGTTTTTTGCAAGGATCGCCGTCACCAGGGATGAGTCGATGCCTCCGGAGAGGAAAACGCCAACAGGGACATCGGCGATAAGTCGCTTAGAGAAGGCATCACTCATGATCTCTTGGAGCTGTTCGATGTATGAATCCTCTGATGCTATGGTTCGGGTATCGTTTTCCCCTCTATTCCACGACCAATAACGGTTCTTCTCAAGAGTTCCGCTTGATGTGACTTTCAGCCAGCATCCCGGCTCGAGCTTCCATGTATTATGGTAGATGGAACGGGGAGATGATATATACCCGTAATGAAAGAATTCCCCCAACACCTCGGTATTCACCTGCATATCACCTGCAAATCCTGCATGGAGGGCCTTGAGTTCTGATGCAAAGGCGAATGTCCCATCATGACAGTAATAGTACAATGGTTTGACCCCCAGACGATCGCGGAAGAGATAGAGACATTTTTCAGCGGAATCCCAGACTGCGAAGGCGAAAATGCCGATGAATTTTTCCACGCAGGCAGGACCCCAGGCAGAGAAGGCGTTCAATACTACCTCGGTGTCCGAGGTTCCGCGGAAGGCAAAACCCTGTGCCTGAAGTTCAGATTTCAGCTCGGAATAGTTGTAAACTTCTCCATTATAACAAATGGAATACCTCTTGTCAGGCGTGGTCATAGGCTGGCTGCCTGTTTCAGAGAGATCTATGACGGAGAGCCGGCGGTGACCCAGGGCGAGTCCCGCGCTCCTGTCAACGAATATGCCCGCATTATCGGGACCGCCGGCGATCAAGGTTTCCCGCATGCGTATGCATGTGTGCACAAGCCCGGCTCTGTCTGTATTACTCCAAATTCCGACTATTCTACACATTGTCTGAGGGATCGACCAGAGTCGCGAGGATGTGTTCAGTCGTGTTTTTCAGCATACGTTCGATAGTAAAATTTTCAAGAATTCTCTTTCGGGCTTTTTCCTCTTGGGCCTGTCGTTCTTTCGGAGAAAGTCCGATCACCTTTTTCCATGCCTCGACAAGAGCACAAGGATCGCCGGGAGGAATCACCTCACCGGTTTCCCCCACGATCAATGATGAATCACCGACATCGGTGACGACACAGATCCTGCCGCATGCCATGGCCTCTCCGATGACATTCGAGAAGCCTTCACCGAAGGATGAGGATGAAGTCAATATGTCGATACCGTTGTACACCGCCTTCATATCAGTACGGCTTCCCGTCCAGGAGAGAGCTTTACCAAGTCCGAGTTTTTCCGAAAGCCTTTTCATTTCTCCAGAGAGGGGCGAATGATCTTTTCCCACACAGACAAAGCGGATGTCTTTTCTCTCTCTGACAAGAAGCGATGCTGCACGGAGGAAAGACGAATGGTCTTTCATAGGATCGATTCTCCCCACATGGCCTATGAGGATCTCTTCGTTTTTGACGCCCAGCTCTTGTCTGAAGGCATCCCCGGCAGCACGATCCGGGACAAAGGCATCCGTATCAATGCCATTATGTATGACCACCATTTTCTCAGGGGCATAGCCTTGAGCTTGATAATAATCTCTTCCCGCAAACGAATTGATGATAAGAAGATCTGCATAGCGGGATAAGAATGCCCCAAGCCGGAAGAGAAATCGGGACTTCCATCCATAGTGCTTCAAGTCCATATTCGAGGAACGGACACCCCAGACCGTCTTTGTGCGCAAAAGTTTGGCCATCATGAGACAAAGCTCGTTCGTGCCGCCCATAAATCCATAGATGATGTCCGGCCTGATTTTCTTGAGGGCTGAGTACATGTTCAGAACAAAGCGGGGTGAATTGAGAATACCCTTTCTTGGAATGATTATGACTTGTATTTCTTTCAGCTTTTTCACATAAGCTAAGAGTTCCCCCTCGGGGTTCAGTATTATTACGCTGATTGCAAACAGCTTCCTGTCCAGCGATCTGACGAGATGGACAAACTGGCGCTCAGCACCTCCTCTGTTCAATTTGTCAATAATCAGGACAAGGTTATTCACGAGAAGATCCACATGTGCTGGAATCCGGCGCGATGGTTCTCATAACCATATTCATCCGCAGGCAGATGAGGTGGTTGCCTGGACAGGGATGCTTCATTATGATGAAGCAGGATTTTCTGTGGATGGGTTATCGGATTTGCTCGTCATCGCCCTTGAGATATGCATCCACCATTTTGAAGGGGATATATGCATCCCTGCCCCGATAGTCAAGCTCACCTGAGATATCGGGCACGGTCAGACCGTCCATGAGCCCTGCCAAAGCATATAATGCAACAATGTCTCTCGTACGTTTCCAATAGTCTATAATCATGTGGAGATACATGACAAGCTCGACTGCTCCTCTCTGATAGAAACGGTTCTTTTCAACAAGGGTCTTGAATTTCCAGAAAGCTTCGCTGGCTGTATATTCTAGGTGATGTTTGCCCTCTATAGTGCCGGTATCCATCGTGGTGTAACCCTGTGCATGAAGTTGACTGCTCATATACATGTCTACGTTTTTGAATCCTACGACCGGATGGATACGAATGGACCGTACGCAATCCGTTCGATACATCTTTATACCCTTGATGACTCCCAGGATGGGGTCTTCGAGGGAAGCTTCGACCTCGGCGCATGCAGGAAACCGTGTCATGACATAATACATACGTTCAAAGCACGATGGGTTGAGAATCATGTCTCCATCGACATTCACATAGTATTCCGTTTTGATATGAGACAGACCGGTTTGTCGAGCCAGAGAAACCGGTGAGACATTCTTCACGATTTCAATGGATGTGGGTTGAAGCGTCTGTTTTCTCACAGATTCCAAACACCGTTCAAGGAGATGGTTCGGGTCTACGCTCAATATCAAAGCGGTTATCCGCCGAGATGCATCGCCCCTGTTGAGCGTGGAACGGAACCGTCTGAACCTGAGAGAATCCACTACATGTATGAACCTTTTCAATTTCTCATATCGCCGCAACAGGCAGGGGCTGGTCAACAATTTCACCTGAACCTTTTGATGGACGGATGCGAACAGTTCTCGTACCGGTTTTACCATCACCTACCTCTATTCCTGTAGTAACCGAAAAGGTGCATGAGCGTGACAATCTCGTCCCGGGGTATGTGCTTAAAAGGCTTGATGAGCCAAGCCCTCAGGATGCTCTTCAAGGTTCTTCCGATATCTCTGTTTTTCAAGGCCAGGTCCGCCTCTTTGAGGTAGCTTGACCGGTATGCCTGGTCCTTGATGTTCTGGAGAGCTTCATTATCAGGAAAGGCGGCAAAGAGCATATCCATGACCTGCCGATGTTCCTTACAGATCATTTTCCATCCGGTATTCGTTTTTGTCTCGACCCACTCTCTATTCACTGACAACGGCTTGTCGATGGAAATGAAGCATTGCCTTGGGTATTTAAGCCCGATGCGAATCCAATATTCCCAATCCATTGTGTAATGGAGGTCTTCATTCAAATATCCGACTTCATCCAGCACCCGGCGGTTCAGAAACACGGAAGGCTGCAATGGAACCTCTCCACAAGCAGACAGCATGGCATATGGATCGAAATGAGAAGGTTGCTTTTTGGAAAAAAGAACATCACCCGAGATGTCGCGGATCTCACCGATTCCACAGAAGACTCTGGCATCATGGTAGTGAAGAAATGTTTCTGCAATAATGGAAAAAGCCCCTGATAGATAGAAATCATCAGCGTTCAACCATGCAATGATATCTCCCGTGGCTATGCGCCAGCCTTTATTGATTGCATTTGACTGTCCCGCATCGGGCTCCGAGACCCATCCGGCCAGCCACGGTTCATATTTTCTGATAACGTCAACGCTCCCATCTGTGCTTCCCCCGTCCATAATGAAATATTCGAGATTCGGATATCCCTGGAGAAGGACTGATCGTATGGCGACTTCGATGAATTTCACCTGATTGTATGATGGTGTCACGACGGTAATCCTGGGCAATGGAGTGTCAGTCTCGTCCCACAGACGATCTCCTGTCCATGGCCAGCCGGTTTTTCCGGATGGCGGAGGCGGAAGTATAGTGGATTTGGCGCTCAGAATCCGCCTCCCATCTGTCGGTAGAGTTCCAGATAGCGGTGAGCTTGGAGTTCCGGGGTGTATTCTTTCAGGACGGCCTCGCGGCAGGCCCGTGACATGGTTTCCCGTAAAGTTTTCTGGGTGAGTATGGTCCGAACGGCATTGCTGAGTCCTACTATATCCCCGTGTTCAGCCAGAATTCCGGTGCTGCCGCTGGCCACCATTTCCGGGATGCCGCCGACTGCAAAACCGGCAACCGGTGTGCCGCACGACATCGCCTCAAGAACCGTATTGGGCAAGTTGTCTTCGCTCGAGGGTATAACAAAGCAATCAGCTGCATTATAGACCAGAGCGAGTAGCCTGTCGCTGCTGACGTTCCCGAGATTGAGATGGGAACTGTGCCGGAGTGTGCCAGCCCCGGTCTTGCCGAGTGAGATCAGGTAGAGATCAGTTAGCGAGTCGAGTTTTTCAAGGACAGCCAACAGTTTTTTAAATCCTTTTCTTCGGTTATCAAGAGAAGCGGCAACAAAGAGCAGGACTCTGGCATCAGTGGGTATCCCGAGGGCAATGCGTGCAGCGGAACGATCGCGCGGCGAGTACGTATTGGTATCGACACAGTTCGGGATGCAGGATATAGGAAACCTTCCCATGAGTGAGCTCCTGGTAGCCTCTCGGGCGAGCCATTCACTGGGGGTAACGATATGGAGTCGTCCAGGTTCAATGTTTGTGAACGACGATTGTTTTCTTCTCCAGATCCGACGAGAAAGATCATGAGGATTTGAAGAGTTGAGCTGAGGGCACGTGCCGCATTGCCGGGTGAAATTATCACAGCCGTTCGTGTAGTGACAGCCTCCGGTAAAAGGATTCATATCGTGCAAGGTCCAGATGATGGGTCTTTTCCGGTTACAGGAGAAGAAATCTCTATAATCGATAAAACCCGCTATCCAATGCAGGTTGATGATATCATGCTCGGGGAGTTGTTTCAGCACGGCCTTTCCGCAGGGCGAGCGGTCGTCGGTGAACACATCGTATATTTCGCGGGATGCCTTCTGAGCCCTGAGTATGGGTCGGCTCATAGTTTTCTTGAGAATCTGCCAGTACATGCGCGATGGGTTGCCTGGTACCTTGAATTCAAGGATCCCTTCGATATCCGAGCTCTGCCTGTTTTCAACGAACATCCGAGAGGGGATGCCCTGGCCAAGGAGGGCCAGGTGGAGCCTCATCGCAGCACGAGCGGCACCCCCCGAGGCATCGTGAGAGTTGATGTGGAGTATTCTCATTGAACGGGTTATCTGCTGTTTTGTTGGGTCGAAACGCGAACGAGTAATGTGGCTCGTTTCCAAATGGCGGCAAGAATCCGATCGATGGCTTTTCCTAGGGGCTTCAACAGCAGGTATGCCGGGGTGAGCAATTTCAGGCTGCGCCTACCCAATGAATATTGCTTTGAGTTCAAGATGGCCTCAATATCATCCGCTGGTCTTAGATTTTCAATTATGGTACCCTGCCTGATATCTTTGTGCATGGCCAAGATTTGCTCAGGATGGTTGCCTCTGAATCTGTCAAGCCAGCTTGGATATGTATATACATTATGGACTCGGTAAGGCATCTTGAGATCGATGAAGACGTCCTGTGCCCACTTCTCGGCCTCGGACCGGCGGGCCCATGCTGCATTGCCATAATAAGAGCACTTTTCCTTCACCTGTCTGGGAAAGAGAAGGGAGTAGTGGTAGAGAAAGATCCCCTTGCTGGCCAACGCCTCTCCTGATACCCATTTCATGGTGCGAAGGTCTTGCCCTTTTTCATTAACTACAGTGGGTGGACGGTGGGAGATGTAGCAATAGCCCGGGCCCCAACGGAAGATACGATGGCATACGTCTGCTCCGGACCTGAGATACCAGCCGTCAACTACGTAATCGAGCCCACCCCAGAAAGTGATCTGCTTGAAGGAAACCGCAGTTATATCCGGCTCGTTTTCAAGAAGCATCAGAATGCTTTCGATATCCTCAGCTCGGTAGAACTCGTCGATGTCAACCTGCCAGAGGTAATCGCCTGTTGCGCGGTTTGCGTAAGCTCTGCTCTGCTCATCCTTTTCACCGGGCCAAAACCCGTCACTATAGCCCTCTTCTTCGGCGGTGACTACGACGAGCTTGTGCTCAGGATCTTCGGTCTGTTGAAGATTTCTCAGAACCTTGAGGGTCCCATCCATTGAGTGACCATCATGGGTCGCTATGGCTGAAGCCGAGGGGGAAGCTCCTTCAACCACGATGATCTCATGTGCATAGGGATAGAGCTGCCTGATGCAATATCTTGTGAATGGCTCACCGTTGAGCACGATAATTCCAAAAGTAATTTTAGGGGTCGAGACCTTTGCGTAATCCGGCAAGAAGTGTTTATCTGGGGTTGATTGGTATTTTTTCATCAAAATATCAAGTAAGGGGGCTCATTTTTCTGCCAGAATCATCTCCAGCTCCTTGTATCCGGCGGTA
>Ga0302240_1001665_pt1 | contig 16901 bp, 13 predicted proteins | sample AAG_UR_His_MG_FD_193538 | JGI IMG/M metagenome (GOLD analysis project Ga0302240, IMG submission 193538) | Enriched activated sludge microbial communities from anaerobic digester in WTTP, New Holstein, Wisconsin, United States - AAG_UR_His | ecosystem: Engineered > Bioreactor > Anaerobic >... | reverse complement strand
CTGCGCACTTTAGCCAGAAGGTCTCTCATCTCGCCGCGGACGAGGAAAGCGACAATCGGCATGCCTACGAAGCCTTGGAGGGTGATGAGGAGAATTGGCCAGACAGCTAAGTCGGTAAATCCACCGTTTGTCAGTGCCTGACTGGTCAGGATGCCGGCCATGCCGCCGCCCGCCAGAGGCGCGATCGCGGTCAGAGAGAGGAGCTTGTCGCCGAGCAGCATACCGCCAATGCTCAGGAAAATCGCCGCGATCCCTACAACCGCTGCCAGCGCTATGACGACAGTCTTCCATTCCCGCTTGAGCTGCTCGAGTTCAAGCAAGGTGCCCATGTGGATCAGAATGATCATCATCATGATATTTTTGACAGCAGACAGGCCCGAGACTTCGACAATGTCCATCGGGATCACAGTCCAGTAACCAATGAGGGTGATCACCGTCATGAGAAACAGTGCCGGAACTTTGCCTTTCAGCTTTGCGGAGATGGTTTCAGAAACAAAAATGATGGCGAGTACAAGGACAAATGCGATTTCAAATCCATACTTCATTGAATAGCCTCCTCTTGATAATATGGTTCACTGCTAAGGTTAGCCCTTCGCAATCAACTTCTGTTTGGATAATTCAAAAGCTGTCTTATAGTCCTGGACCAGTTTCTGATCCTTGAACAGCCTTCTGGCTGCCAGAGCAATGACAGTGCCGGCGGTAAGGACTGATGGGATGGATTCGGACGCCCCTGAGGCGGCAAGGAATTCTTTGGTGTGCGGCATAATCCCTTCAGGGGTAATGCCAAACCAGAGATTGCATGTCGGAAGCTCGAAGGACACGTTGCCGACATCCGAAGAGCCAAGGACGTCAAAGGGTTTGATCAGCCCCGGATTCAGTGCCTCAGCCAGTCGAATGACCAGGGTGTCGAGCGCATCGACTTTGACCGGCGCGCCGTAAGTCACACTCCAGGAAATCTCCATGTCAGCGCCTGTGGCCAGGGCACCTGCCCTTGCGCAGCGCTCGATCATATCCGCCAGCTTCTCCATATAAATGTTGTCCAGCGCCCGGACGCCCCAGTCCATTTCTGCCCGTTCCGGCACAACGTTGGTGACTTTTCCGCCGTCTCTGATAAAGCCGTGGACTCTGGCATCGCTTCTAAGATGCTCGCGCTGAAGCTCTATGGCATTATAGGCAATCACTGCGGCGTCCAGGGCACTGATGCCCTTTTCTGGCGCGGCAGAGGCATGGGAAGGTACGCCTTTGTAGACAATGGTTGCCGTTTTAGTCGCCAGAAAATCCGATCCGGTTGCCCAGCGGTCTCCAGGATGAGTGGTTAAAGCCACATCCACACCGTTAAAAAGTCCTGCTTCGACCATGTGGGCTTTCCCTGCTTTCCCCTCTTCACCGGGTGTTCCATAGACGACCAGCTTCCCTGGCAGGACTTCCATTTGCTTTGCCAGCATCAGCGCTGCAGTCAGTCCGGCTGAGGCGATTAGATTGTGACCGCAGGCATGGCCATCCGGCAGCGCGTCGTATTCCAGCAGCAGCGCTATAGTTGGCCCATCCGCGTTGCCCCTCAATGTCGCCATAAACGCCGTGTCCATGGTCCATGCTTCCTTGGTGATCGGATTGACACCTCTCAAATTGCGTTCAACCTCAAATCCATGTGCGCTGAATACCTCGCACAGCAGCTCACACGCATGAGTTTCTGTAAAAGCCATCTGGGGGTGATCGTAGATCTTGCGGGCTACTGCTGAAATCAGTTCAGTAAAACCGGCTGCTGTTGCGGCAAAGGCCATTTCTTCCTCGCTCAGGACGACCTCTCCATCTTTGACTTTTGTCAGCGTTCCAACGGTACCGTCATCTGACCATTGAATCACAAAACCCAGCGCTTTGAGTGCCGCCTCATCAAGTTTAATTTCTCCGTTTCCTGAAATTCTGAAGCTACCACTTTGATACCTTTCGATGCTGTCTGAAAGTTTTAATGTTTTTTGTGTACTGCTTAACTCCACGGAAATGACCTCCCCTGATTATCTCTGACACTTGCGATGAACACTGTCATTGATTTTAAATAATGCAAATATTGAGCCAATTCTGCAATTTATAAGATACTCATAAAATATTTTTTCAAGAGCTTGAAAACGCTATATTCTCAAATAAAAAAGACGCGCCTGAGGCGCGCCGACTTGATCATTATGGACTGCAGCAATGGTATGAATTCCTTTTTTGTATTTATTGGTTTGATTTATTGGTTCGCTTTGGTTTGCTTTGGTATGAAACATTATGTCCATAGTCTGTCCCCGCGAGATTGCACACGTGCTTTTATAAACATATTATTCCACACTGCGGTTAACCGAAAGTCGTTTTTCTCTTCCCGTTTTTGTGAGACTGGTGCCGCCCCTGCCCTTTTCAACCTGAATGAAACCCTGTTTTTTGAGCCTGTCCAGCAGCTCATTGATTCGATATTCAGTGATTCTATAGCCCTGATCCTCCAACCGCTTGACGAGTTTCCTGCGTCCGCAGCAGCCATGGTCAATTTCCAGCAGAATAAGGTCTTCCAAAGACGTTAATGACTTGGCCTCCTCCGGTGGAACTGATTTCTTAATGTGAGGCGCTGAGAAAGGCCTTTTCTCATTGGATTTAAGTTGCTCAGATCCGAAAGACTCAGATTCCGAATGCTTGAGAAACCACTTTTGATATTTATCCGGCAAATGTTTAACCTCTAACAGCCTTGTGTCAAAACTCAGCATGTACTCGGCGCAGCCCTTGAGCTCCCTGGCGTTTCCCGGCCATGGATACCGACTGATAAACGCTCTCAGCGGTTCGCTCAAATAATACGTATATTGTCCTAGCGCGTCCATCAGGATGGGTTCAATATCCTCTCTGCGTTCGCTTAGCGGCGGCACTGAGAGTGTCACCGTACTGATGCGGTAATAGAGGTCTTCTCTGAAGTCACCCATCTCCATAGCTTCTTCCAGATTTCGGTTTGTCGCACAGATGACTCTGACATCCACTTTTCTCGCGATGCTGGACCCAATAGGCTGAACTTCTTTTTCCTGAAGAAAGCGGAGCAGCTTGACTTGAAGCTTCAAACTTGCCTCTCCAATTTCATCCAGAAAAACTGTGCCGCCATGCGCGCTTTCCAAAAGACCTTTTTTCCCGCTTCGAAGTGCGCCGGTGAATGCACCGCTGGCATAACCAAAGAGCTCTGATTCCAGTAGTGATTCCGAAAAAGCGCCGCAGTTGACCGCGTGAAATGGCCGTTGCCGCCTTGCAGACGCCGCGTGAACGGAATGGGCCAGCAGCTCTTTTCCAACACCGGAAGGACCTTCTATGAGAATGGTTGTATCCGTTCCTGAGAAATGCCTGGCGAGCTCCACAATCCGCTTCATGACACTGCTCTTATATAGAATGTCTTCAAATTTGTAGGCCAGTTGACCCTGGGATTCAATTTTAACGACGGGCACCGCTTCCAGAAGAACCCTGTGATGGACAGATTGACCATAGCTTTCAATCGCTCTGACACTGACGGTATAGCGCTGATCTGTAGAAAGTTCGAAGCTTCCGCTCCCACCGCGATCTTCGCAGGCGCTTCTGAGCCGGTCTAAAAATTGATCTCTTGAAACCTTTTGCCCAATCATTCGGTCAAAGTCCTTATGAAATTCAGTTCTGAGACGCTCGTTGAAGCCCATGACCACGTCCTGATCGTTCAGCAGCAGCGCTGGGGTATCCAACAGGTTCATGATGGCCAGGCGCTCCTGAGTAAATTCACTGAGGTAGGAGATCTCCACACAATCGTTGTAATGCAACAATGCGGTTTCGTCAACGATATAAGTTGAGATTTTTTCTTCGAGAAAGCTTTCCGAAAGACCTGCTGCCTTGCCGATTCTTCGAAGGACATAGGGGTGCAGCACACGCCATCCTAAATCAATGGTATGCTCGACCTCAGGAAGCTCATAAGACCTGATGCCGAGATAAATGGCATATTTGTAAGCGCTGGTATCCAGACGCTGGCCATAGTAGGGCACAAAATTGACATGCGCCATGCCATAGGCTTTAAGCGTCAGAAGTGTATCCCAGAGAAATATGCTGCCTTCACTGACTAAAAGAACATCAGTGCCTCTTTCCAGCTGTTTGACGCTGTCGAGGCACGAACCGTGGAGCGTATTACCCATATGTATGAATTCCGCGGCTGGATTCAAGCATTTTTCCATCAGTACAGGCTTGAGAAATCCCAAGGTATACAGTACCAAGTCCGCGTTGAAGGTTTCTACAGGCCTGAGATCGGAATACAGTCTGACTTCCAGGTCTATATGGTCCTCGAAGATCCTTCTGAGGATGGCGGGATAATAATCCATGGACTCCTCATAGATCACAAATACAAAGACTTTGAGTTTAGAAGTCAAAGGGATCACCTCCAATCAATCGATGTAGAGACAAAATAAGTAAGGATAATGACCTGAAAGGCGTATTGAGGTACGGCGCCTATCAGGCAAATCTGGCTCCATTATATCAGATTTTAAAATCATGCGGTGAGTAGATGATGATCTGAATAAGGAAAACAAAAATCCCGAACAGCCCAGGGGAAGGGGGACCATTCGGGATTTTTTTATCGCCTGTATACGTCATCAATAATTTCAAAGTCCTTTTCAACCAGAGATTTATCTACCCAATCTCTGTTCGCAGTGCCATTTTTCGCAGCCGCGAGTTTTTTCTCGTCTTCTTCCTTGAATTTTCTGGCATCCGCGAGAACAGCGGCAGCCTCGCCCTTGGGAATCACCGTCACACCATCCGGATCGCAGAGAATGATATCGCCCGGTTCAACAGTGACTTCGCCGCAGGCAATTGGGACATTGATCTCGCCCGGACCCTCTTTATATGGTCCGCCTGGGGTTGTTCCTGTTGCATAAACATGCATCTTCATGTGTTGAATTGCATCAATATCCCGAATCGGGCCGTCAAAAATAATGCCTGCGATTTTTTTTGAATAATATGCATACGCCATCATGACTTCACCCACTAAGGCACGCGTATTGTCGCCCTCATTGGAGACCACAATGATGTCGCCTTCCTGAGCCATGTTGAGTGCCTTATGGATCACGAGGTTGTCGCCGGCCCGTGCCTTCACGGTCAGTGCAGGCCCAACAATTATGGGCTCATCCGGGCTGCTCATCAGATTGATGCGAGGATGCATGGAACCCACACGGTTCATGACATCCGCAGTATTGGATGCCGGGATTTCCTTGAACTGACGCATAATTTCCAAGTCCGGCATTTCTCTTTTCAGATAAATCCTTTTTCCAATTGCCATATGGTCACCTCTTCTATGTCATTATGCTGAGAATTTCCTGCCACTTTTTCGGCTGGGTCCCATGAAATTTTTCAGGGAAATTGTAGGAATCGAGCAGATCGTGTTTGTTTTTTGATGCCAGCGTCATAGGGCACTCAATCCCCGCCTCGCCGCAGAGCTGGATGGAGCCTTTAATTTCCGCGGCTCTGCGTTTTGCATGGATCGCAGTGCCTGTGATCAATCGATCCAGGTGAGATTGAAACGCGATCCCATCCAGGGAGTTGCCAACGGACTTTACCACCTGATCTGAAACCTGATAGTACTCAGAAGCCTGCAGCATTTCCAGCATCAGGCCGGCTATACCTTTCATAAAAATACTTCTGATCAGTTTAATCGCAGAGGCATCCCCAGCTTTTTCGCTGGCGCATGTAATTTTCATGCCATAAGGTGTCATGACCTCAGATAAAGCCGCCGCGCCATTGCCGCTTGCCATGATTGGCACTTTATGTTTGTCGAGTGGCAGAGATCCGAGCATAGCGGCATCCACGAATAAGACACCGGTATCTCTAACTCTGTTCCACACCTGCTCTTTAACCACAGGTGTAGAGGCGCTCACATCCGCATAGATTTGGTCCGCTTTCAGATGATCATAGATGTCGTTGCAGACATCCATGGCATAGCTGGAAGGTACTGCCACAAAGAGGATGTCGGCCTGTTGTACGACCTCGGCACTGGATCCAAGAAGCGCCACGCCAGCCTCAGCTGCACGTCCTTCAATGACTTTTCCAATTTCCGGATGGGTGATCATGACATCGTAGGCAACAATGTCACGCATCCCCTCGCCTTTTAATCCTATGGAGATGCAGTAAGCTGCTTCTCCAAATCCTATAAATCCAATTTTCATATCTTCACCACACTTAACATTTTTGGCTGACTAAGCTGTCGCTCTTTTTGCTTTATTCTTAATGACAATCATAACGATGGAGACTACCGCAACGATTAAGAACAGTGCAGAAATTGGTCTTGTGATAAATGGAAGCAGATCGCCTTTGCTGACAATCAATGCTCTGCGAAGATTCTCTTCCGCCATGCCTGAGAGAATGTAACCAATAATAAACGGAGTCGTTGTAATGGCCAGCTTTTTCAGCATCAATCCAAGCATGCCAAAGGCGAAGATACTCCAGACATCAAAGACATTGTTGCCGGTTGCGTAAGCGCCGACAGCGCAGAGCACCATGACAATTGGAAGCAAAATATGTTTAGGAATTCCCAGAAGTTTGACGAACCATTTGAGACCAGCGTATTCCACAACCAACATGTACAGGTTGGCAACCAACAGCGCTGTGAAGATCGCATACATAAATACGCCGTTCTTGACGAAAATTAGTGGACCTGGGGTGATCCCATGAATGGTGAGGCCACCCAGGATAACCGCTGCGACCGTACTGCCCGGGATGCCCATGGTCAGCAGAGGAATCAGAGCGCCGCCGATGGTTGCGTTGTTGGCCGTTTCAGAGGCAATGACGCCATCGATGATCCCAGTGCCGAATTTTTCAGGGTACTTTGACGCATTCTGTGCGGAAGAGTATGCCAACAGTCCTGACGTCGATCCGCCAATACCCGGAAGAATGCCAATACCGAGTCCAATCAGCGCGGACCGAATCATATTGACGAACTGGCCTTTGAATTCATGAAGACTAATACCAAAGCCCTTCATACTGTACTGAATGATATTACCCTTGTCGAAAAGCCGCTTTCTGTCTGCGCCGGTCTGGATAATGTCTGTGACTGCGAAAAGTCCGATCAATACCGCTACAATATCGAAGCCGTTTAAAAGGTTAATGGAGTTGAAGTTGAAGCGCATGAAGCCGTCAATCGGCGAAATCCCTACAAAGGCGAGGGCCATGCCCAAAAGTCCGCTCAGCAAGCCATTCAGAACGGATTTGCCTGACATACTCGCAATAATCGTAAGGGAGAATAATGCAATTGAGAAATATTCAAAGGCTGTGAATTTGAGTGTGATGGCTGCGAGGTACGGCGAGATGAAGATCAATGCGATCAAACTCAGGATGCCGCCTATGAAAGAATACAAAATGGAGATGCCGATTGCTCTGCCAGCTTCACCCTTATCTGCCATTGGTCCTCCATCAAAGACCGTTGAAATGGAGGATGGCGTACCTGGGATTTTCAGCAGGACCGCCGAAATACATCCGCCCGAAATACCACCTATGTATAAACCCATTAAAAGCGAGATGCCATCTACAGGAGATAAGCCAAATGACATTGGAAGAAACAGGACGACTGCCATTGTCGCGGACAGACCGGGAATCGAACCAAAGATAATCCCGACGACGACACCTAAAAGTGTGACCAAGAGACATGTCGGAGACAAAATTACCGCTAATATACCTTCTAAAACCATGAAATCATTCCTTCTCTCAAATAATTCCTAATAAGCCTTCGGGCAGCATGAGGTTGAATGCATACACAAAGAGGAAATAGATTGCTACAGTTGAGGCTACTGATATGATGGCGAATTTGACTGGTTTGAAGTTAACCTTATCCGATAAAATGATCATCTGCAGAATCAGGTAGACAATGGATGAAATGATGAAGCCTAAGGGTTCAAACAAAACGACATAGGCACCCAGGTTAAGAATGGTTAGAAGACTACCCATTTTGTCGTCCTTTGATTTTTTCTCTGTCGTATACGATGCGCTATTATTTTTAAGCGCAATGATGAGCTTGCTCACCGAGACAATCACTATGGCAACTGCTACGATTTTAGGCATAAACGCAGGACCCACATCATTTTCAATTATAGTTTTCACTGTAAACGAGACAGCGAATAAAAAGATGCCAAAGATAATAAATATGATGGAACCAATTATATCTCTTCGTTTTTCACTCATAATCAATCTCCACTTAATGACATAGAAAGTGGTGTCAAAAGACCGTGTCAATGATGACTCATTCAATTGACACCACTTCAGTGATAGGGACTTACTTGAATACATCACCCATGACTTCTTTCAGAAGGACAACTTCAGCTGCCTCATCCGTTTCAGTGGTCACAGGATCTTTGAAGTAAGGCGCCGCGTGGAATGCAGCAAGCTCTTCCTGGAATGCCGGATCCTCTGAGACTTGTTTGATTGCGGCTGTAAATTTGTCAAGAATGGCTTGATCCGTTCCATTAGGGAATTTGTAGGAGTAACGCTTCGCAGCGACAACGTCAAAGCCTTGTTCTACGAAGGTAGGAACATCAGGTAAAGTCGCGACACGTTCAGGTGCCAAAATGCCAAGCGGCACAAATTGTCCTGCTTCTACGTAATCTGCAATATTTGCATAGTTGACGACGAGCAAGTCGACTTGACCGCCGAGGAACGCTGCGGTTCTATCCGCAGCAGAGGAGCCTACGTCGATCTTGTCCAGTTCAATTCCAGCAGCTTCTTCAAACTTTTTGGAAACGAAGTGCGTTACCTGTCCATTGACTTGAGAATAAGTAATTGTACCCGGTGCTGCTTTAGCTGCTGCTACAACATCCGCCAGAGTTTTCCAGCCGCTCTCTGTTTTAGCAACCATGGTATACGTGTTATCTTCTACTAAAGTGCCACCAGATTCAAAGGACTCTGCATAGGAGAAGTCTGCCATGCCGCTGGCTTCCTGAATAAGTCCGCCTGTATGGCTGAAGAGGATGTTGTAGCCATTTGGATCTTCTGCCATGATTTGTTTAGCCGCGAGAATGCCGCCGGAGCCAGCAATATTGACGACGACAATAGTCTGACCAAGAATATCACTTAAGCGCTCTGCCGCAAGACGGCAGTAGATGTCAGTGTCACCACCGGCGTTATAAGGCACTGCAATTTGTATGGTTTTTTTAGGCCAATCAGAACCCTGTGTTTCAGTACCGGTTCCTGCCGCAGACCCATTGCTTTTACCACATGCTGCTAAAGAAAAAATAAGGACGAGTGCTAACAGTAATGAGATGAATTTTTTTAACCCTTTCATATTGACCTCCCAAATTTTAATTTACTATTTAGATTTCGATGTCTCTGAAAACCAAATCCCCCTCCTTAATCGTCAGCATAGCTCTGAATTGCTGTGATCCATTAATGATGCTGCCATCACAATCACCAAACTCTACATTTGAATCTATTAGCTTCAAGACAGCGATATCTGCTAAAGTGCCAGGAGTTAAAGAACCAAGTTCCCTTTCTTTGCCTAAAATTTCTGCTGGCTTTTGTGTACATGCTTTGATGATTTGGTTCAGCGTCATGCCCATGGCCAGAAATTTTGACATGACGTGAAGCATGTTCATGACCGCAGGACGTTTATATAAACTTCTCACTGTCAGATCCGTGCTGATGGTATCCGGGAGAATCCCCTGTTCAAAGGCTTTTCCAGCGACATGGTGTGAAAAGTGGATGTTGGCATGTGCCACATCAAAGATGACGCCGCGCGCTTTTGCTCTCCTGACAGCCTCACTGACCGTCCCCTGACTGTCTAGAATGCTGCTTCCCTTTTTCTGAAAAGCGTGAGACAAGATGTCTCCCGTTCGAAGCAGGTTTATGAGTTCATCCATCCTGTCCGGCGGATTCGAGCAATGCACCATAACTCTGACGCCAAGTTCCTCTGCCAGCCGGATGGTTTCCCTTAAAGGCTCAAGACCGTAGTCGCCCACAATTTCAGCGCCTTGTCGAACCTTGAGTCCGATTAAATCCTCTGGGTACTTTCTGAACAGTTTCTTGATCTTTTCTCTGTTGAATTTCTCTGGATTTAAGTTTTCTAGGTAACTTCCGGTTGCTAATCCACCTGAGCTGATGTTGAGAAAGCATTTCACATTCAGCTTTGTGCTGCTCAGAAACCCCCGATGGCCTTCATAAGTCCCCGCTCCGGCGCTTCCGGCATCTGCGACGGTGGTGACACCTGATGGAAAGTAGGTCGCTTCTCCTAAAACACCAATTTCCGCAAGGGGAAAAATATGTGTGTGAATGTCAATCAATCCCGGTGTGACAATGCAGCCTGAAAGGTCGATAATCTGAGCTGCTGCTTCGGTAATGTTGATCTCCGCCTTTTCTATAACACCCCCCGATAATCCAAGATCCATAATCTGATCTATGCCGTTATAAGGATCTACCACTCTGCCATTCTTGAGTAAAATCTCATACATGCTATGCTCAACTCCATACTTTACTTAGTAATTATGCACCTGATTGGTTGTTTGGTCTGAGCGTTTTCGCTGTTGTTTAGCTTAATTGCATCATATTCGAAATTGTTCGAAAACTCAAACACAGAAAATCAGGTCTGGTCAACAAGTAAATATTGTGGGAAAATAAAATAGACACAAATTATTATTGTTAATCTTTTGACTAACTTATTATCCATTTATCACAGATTGATCCCTTCTTGTTTATTTGAATCATAGGATAAAGTCTTTCGAAAGGAGCATTCCCAATGAATTTAGTGAGTTATTATTACTTCGTTGAAACTGCCAAAGATCTGCATTTCACCAATACCGCAAAAAGATTGTTTATTTCTCAACAAAATCTGAGTCTTCACATTCAAAAACTTGAACAATATTATGGCGTGGATCTCTTTAACCGAAAGCCAAAATTGACATTAACCTATGCCGGCGAGAAATTGCTGGAAACTGCCGAGAAGATTTTGGCCGAAAACGCAACAATCATAAATCAATTAGCTGAGATCTCAGAAAAAGGCGTGGGCGTGCTGCGTATTGGGATTCCGGCTTACCGTGCTCAGGTCTGCTTGCCGCTAATTCTGCCTATCTTCTACCAGAAGTGGCCAAATATCAATATTCAGCTCACAGAAACACAGTCTGCCAACATGGAGGAAATGGTGGCAGAAGGCCAACTGGATGTCTTTATTGGAATTAAAAATGCAGATGATTCACCACTTGAAGTCACACCTTTGTTGAATGATCATACCTACCTTGTCGTTTCAGACACTTTGTTGCATAAATACTATGGTAATACGGCTGAGGACTTAAAACAAGAAGCACAGTATGGTGCAGACCTGAAACTATTCTCAAAACTTCCCTTTATGCTCGTCAAGCCGCCGAACCGGCTGAGAAAAACAACGGATGAATGCTTTAATGTCGCGGGCTACAAACCGAACGTCTTTATTGAGTCCACCAATACTGAGCTATTGATTTCCCTTTATCCTAAAGATTTTGCTGCCTTCTTCGTGACTGAGATGAGACTCCCGCTGCTTAAAGGGGTTTTGAATGACAGTCATTGTTTTCCTCTCAAATCCAGCGAGAAATTGGTGCAGCACAGACTCGTCATTGCGCATCGCAATGAGAAGTACTTGACCCAATATGTGAAGGATTTTATTCAAATTTCAATCGAGGTTTTAATGAACTTTGAGAAAGATCGGCGTTTTGAGGGCAGTGAGGTCGAGCTTTAGAAATTTAAATGAAAAAAATGTGCCGCTGATCAAATGACCATCGGCACATTTTCTTATAGTGGAGGTGGAAGGTGGGACGACGAAAACTCGGTGTGAAAACTCGGTGTCAGACACCGAGTTTCATGTGAGAAATAGGGGTCGATAGGCTTCAGCCGCTGACACCCAGTTTCAAATTTCTCAAATGATAAAGACCTTGAGATGGCCGGTTGATATGCTCCCGAAACCCCAAGGTCATTTTTATTCTGATGAAAGCAGGCGTCTAAAGGCCTCAGCCGCGGTGTCTAATGTCACGCATGCCCCCACTTCCTCTTCACTTCAATTTCCCTTCCGCCTCGGTTGAACTTCCGTTGGAATTGGGCACTCATATACATCTCCGTCCAGTCTGGACTTAAATTCTTCTTTAGCCTGTTCAATAGCCTCCGGATGGTGAAGCAGTTTGATGGAAGCCGCAGCGAAAATCTCAGCAGCCTTCAGCATCCCCTTATGAGCGACAGAAGATTTGCCTTGGGCCACCATTTGCCACGAATGGGCAGGCGTCCCCAGTGCATAACAGCAGACTGCGAATTGTGCCGTTGGCACGTTCCAGCTGACGTCGCCGACATCGGAGGATCCCGGGACTATTCTGTCTGATGGCGCATGCGGAAGGACCGCATCACATAAAGACTTTCCTTCAAGTGACTTAATGACTTCCTTGACTTCCCTATTCTGTTCCAGCGTCAGCATGAAAACGTCTTTATTAAGCGCTTGAGCATCCAGTGTCGCGCAGAACTTATTCGCATAGTCATGATCTTCCTGACCAAACGCCGGCGCGCCGCATGCCATCATGGCCCCATGAATGACTTTCTCAAGGGCCAGATTGGGCACCACGTTGCTGCAAGCTTTGTCAAACTGGATAGTGACCTCAGTTTCCGTCATAAGCGCAGCCCCGCGGGCAATGTTGTCAATCCGAGCGTTGATCTCTTTAACATCTTTGATATGAGGTGCCCGGATCAGATAGAGGGATTCCGCGTTAGGCTGCACGACGTTTGGAGACAGTCCGCCAGAATTGGTCACAGCGTAGTGGACTCTGGCCTCTTGAATGATGTGCTCTCTCAGGTAATTGACACCAACATTCATCAGCTCAACAGCGTCCAAGGCACTTCTTCCAAGATGCGGTGACGCTGCAGCATGGGAGCTCTTACCTTTAAATTGATAATAAATCTGATGATTCGCGAGCATGCCCGCTGACATGACGAGGTTCACTGATGCAGGGTGCCACGCAAGAGCCACATCCAGTCCGTCAAAGGCGCCACTCCTTGCCATATAGGCTTTCCCGGATCCACCTTCCTCTCCCGGGCAACCGAACAAGACAACAGTACCGGTACTGCCGGTAGACTCAAGATATCGCTTTACCAGTACGGCGCCACCCATGGATGCCGCCCCAAACAAGTGGTGCCCGCAGCCGTGTCCATTGCCGTTCTCATTCCCGCTGATCACCTTGCGCTCTGTCACGTCCGCCTCCTGGCTGAGGCTGAACAGCGCGTCATATTCTGCCAGGATCCCTATTACCGGCTGACCGGAGCCAAAGGTGGCTTTAAAGGCTGTTGGGAGTCCTGCCAGGTCTTTCTCAACGGCAAACCCCTCCGCCTCCAAATAGGTCGTCATCAAGGAAGCGGACTTATATTCTTCAAATCTGGTCTCCGCGAGTCCCCACAGTTGATCGCTCAACTGAGTCAGGTCCTGCTCTATGGTCTTCAGTTCATTTTGTATATTGAAGTTTTCCATGGTTTTCTCCTTTATGATGCCTGAGACGCTTACCGGCATTGTGCCAGCAGATCAACTAATTAGTCTCGACCGACTGTTTGCTGGTTCCGTTTGCGAGTTTCTTGTAAACGATCAGTCCGACCAGGCAAATGACGGCTTGTAAGCCAGCAGCCATCACCACAGACATGGCTCCTTTTGACAGCATAAGACCCACATAAAACTGCATGACTGCGAAGCCAAGCACCGAGTTGAAGGTATAGGCAATCGAATAGTTGCCTAGAACAGGACTTTTCAGCTCCGGATCACAGATTCTAAGCAAGAGCAGTCCAGTTAGGAATACGCCCGTGCTGGTCCCAATAGCTGCTATGGCATGCTCAAACCAATATTCGCTGAGGAATTTCCTAGCAAAGTAAATGGCAGGTATTATGGTGACTATAAAACCCAAGATGGACATGACGACAATTGGTGAAATATACGCCATAATCGCTTTGACCGGAAGGCTTGCAATAGCCGAAACAACCGCAATTTCTGTCAATGAACCTGAAATTTTGGACTTAACCTTGGTGTCGACCAAATACTCAATTTTGAGTTTAACCATGACGTACCAAACGCCAAACATGACAATGATCGCATAACCCCACACTGAGATGTCTTTAAGCACCGGTACTTCAAACACCTTTAAGTAATGAAGTATCAGGTAGGCGAGACCGCTGGCTGCCAATATAATCGCGCTGTGGAAGGCGAAAGTGTCAATGGAAGACGAGTTCGTCGTTTCTCTGCCTGCAGAAGGCTGCTTGGTGACATCCGTCTGATAACCGACTTGAATATGTAGAGGAATGTCGCCCGGTTTTTCGAGAAGCTGTGTTCTTCCGGTTCGCGCCGCCCAGTTGATCAGCACAATACCACCAAGAATACCGCCGAGCAGGCCGATGGTCGCAGTTGTAATCCCCACGCCCTGAGCGATCTCCCAATAGGGAAGGTTCATCCCTTTAAGCATGTTGCCGAGCAGACCTGCAGTGCCGTGACCGCCGGCAAAGCCCATAGTCAGCTCCCAGCCAAAGGTGTCATAAAGGTCAGTGCCGGCACCCTTGAAAATGGCATGCACTATAAAACCTACCATGTATTGAAGCCCAACAATTAAGGTGAGAATGAAGAACATAGGCACAATGTCCTTTGAGTCTGCCCCGCCTTTGCCCTTTGAGCCTTTATTTCCAAAAGAAAGTCCAAGTGGAACGGAGGCGACAATTGGGACAATCAGAATACCTGGCAAGAGAGAGAAAATTGCCATCCAGGATTCAGGCACCGGGATTAACTTAAATCCTACGGGCCCAAGTAGCAATGCGATGAATCCCCCAACGACTGAAGCCGGCATAAAAGTCTTTTGCAGCACTTTTACTTTTGCTCTGAGGAAGGTCCCCAAAAGAAGAAAAACACTCAGAAATGCCAATGAAAATAATAATTCCTGAAAAAGCGCGTTAGTCATTTCAAACCTCCTATTTTAGACTTAATTTTTTCAAGTCTTTAATTTAAGATGATTCTATCACGTTTTTATAAAATTTCAATACTTTTGCGATCGTTATTTAAACTTTTTTTTCTGAAATATGAATTTTGATGGCTCCCGCCTTTCAGGGTGAGGTGTTGGTGTTGTGACCATCGGCTGAATAAAGTCTTTAATTTCCTAAGGCTCGCTAATCGAAATCCAAAAAATTCATAGTCACAAAACCGCCAAACTACGTTAAACTAAGAGTTAGGAACTCACGAATCGGAGTGATCGAATGCTTAAAATCGCAGTAATCGGACCAGGTCAGTCCTTGGACGCCATACGTCAGGCACTTGAGATTCAACCCTTTGACTGTCAGTTTCTTTATTACACCTATAAACGACCGGAAGATATACTGGACATTTACAATGCGTCCTACGCGGATTGGGATGCGATCATCTTCAGCGGCGAGCTCGGGTATATGTATTTTAAAGACCACACTCAGCAGGTTGATCTGCCGCTCAGCTATCTTGAAGTTGACACTCAATACTTTTTTGGCCAGCTCCTGAAATACCTCACGGAATCCCCCGGCGCGACCCTTGAGCGCGTCTATGTGGACTTTATCAGCGAAACCAACAATTACCTGGGGTTGAATCAGTATATTGAAAAAAGTTTGATGCCCATCACGCCTAAAGCATTTGTCTATGACAGCACTATGTACCAGATGACCCTGGGTGAAATCCTGACCCTCTGGAAGTCACAACGGATAGATGTTGTTTTTACACGGATTACCAATAATATCCCTAATTTCGAAGCCCTTGGCATCCCGTATATCCACATTTATCCGCCAGCTGCTGCGATTCGGGACGCCATTAAGCGCGCCGTGGATGAAGTCATGCTGCACCACCTGAGTAACCATCAGCTGGCCGTTGGGCATATCGATCTGTTAATAGATGATCAGACCAAGGCGGATTTCAGATTGGTCGAGTATCTGGAAATTACAATGTATAAACACCTGGTCGATTTTCGCATGATTCATCAGATGAATTACAGTATTCTCAAGCTTTCCGGCGTCTATGAGATCACCTTCTCCCGGGTCGAGATTGGCAGCACCCAGGACCATTATGCTTTCCCGCTGTTGAATTATTTGTCGGAACACTATCCTGAAAACTTCAATATGGGGATCGGGATAGGCAGCAGTGTTGAGGAAGGCCGCTTTCACGCCATTGAAGCGCTGGCGGAGGCCAGGCATTTTGGCGTTCGCCATGGCTTTATGGTCGACCAGAACAACAGGATCTGGGGGCCGATTGGAAACCCAAACTGCATTGAATACAGGCCGCTCCCGTCCCAAAGTGAAATCCTCTCCAAGCAGCTCAACATCTCTCCTAAGAATCTTGAGCGGCTGCTCGCTTATTCAACGACCACGCCTTACCTGACCTCGGATCAGGTCGCCGAGGCTTTGAATATCACTGTCCGAAGCGCGAACCGAATCCTCAGCCGGTTATCTGCCGATGGTTTCCTCGCCATAATCAACAGCGAGGAGCCCGGTGAAGCTGGAGGTAACGAAACCAGTACCGGCGCCGGCAGGCCGGTGAAGCGCTATGTGGTGAACAAAGGCAAGATTGATGTGCTTCGGGGATAAGGGATGAGGAAGATGGATGGCGGGGTCGATGTGAAACTCGGAGTTGATAGGAAGAGGGTGTCAGACACCGAGTTCCACCCATTAAAAGGTAATTTATGACACGTCGACTTTAATCAACACTGAAAATAGGAAGACAAAAGCAGCGTAGATGGCGCGGGGCGAAATCTACGCTGCTTTTGTCTTCTCACCTTTAGTTAATTGGGGAAAAGCCTGGGGCTGTTGCAAAACTAGTAAATTTAGTTTTGCGGCAGCCTTTTTGCGCGCTATTTGCAATAACTTGCTTTCGAGAAAATTGATTTTTAGCTCGAGTCACCCATTAACATTAATTATAGGGTCGA
>Ga0302240_1001663_pt1 | contig 16906 bp, 22 predicted proteins | sample AAG_UR_His_MG_FD_193538 | JGI IMG/M metagenome (GOLD analysis project Ga0302240, IMG submission 193538) | Enriched activated sludge microbial communities from anaerobic digester in WTTP, New Holstein, Wisconsin, United States - AAG_UR_His | ecosystem: Engineered > Bioreactor > Anaerobic >... | reverse complement strand
GAAAGACCGCATAGTTCTTTAAATGGTTTAACGCCCAACGAATTTGTTAAAAACTTAACAGCCCAAAAGATTAATTTTACTAACTTTTGATTGGCACATATTTGGGGGAAAGGTCAATCCAAATCTTCTATAAAACCTTTCAAGTTATCTAATAAATTTAAAAGATTATTTTTTTGTTCATCATTTTCTCTTAATTCTTTTAAATCAGCATATTGAATTGTTCTTATTTTAGAATCTGTAGCAAGTACCAAATCATTTAAACTAACAGTTTCTAGTATTTTTGCACTTTTTTCATCTATGTCAACATATTTAATTGCATTAGAGATATTAGTTTTTTTAAATTCCTCACTAGCTCTTTTATTATCCAAAATAGCTGGTAATTTTCTAACATTTTGTGCATTATCAATATTTCCATTAATCACCCATTTTGCAAAATCTGTTTTTGTATAATTATGTTTTCTTAAAGAATCAGTTATCGAACGATTCTGGAGTTCTGCAAATTTTGAAAATTCTTTAGGGTCTGGATCATCTCCATTATCTCTGACAATATCACAATAGAATCGCATCATGTCATTATATGCATATATTAATTTTTCTATTTCATTTTTTTTACCACCGCAATAAGAAATTATTTGATTCATCGGCATTTTATCAATATTGTAAAGTTGATTAAGATATTTTGCCTTTGAAAAAGGATCCCAATCTCTAGGTCCAACCAAATGAGTTTGTAATCTAATAGCATGAATTTCATCTGTTGGTAAATCATCATAAACAGCACATAATATTTGTCCCCATGGACCATTAGGGTCATTTTGGTAAAATTCTTTATATATTTGTAATCTAGTATTTCCTTCTATAACTATAAAATCATCATTCTTAGTATGATTAACAACTATCGGAGTAATAATACCTTTATTTACTCGTATAGATTCTTTTAAAGCACTATAACTAGATGAAGAGTTACTGCCACTAGGAGAAGTTAATGCTAATGCTATATGTTCGCTTGTTATTTTCCCAGGATACATTTCTAACCAGTGTTTTATACGAGGATTGTCAAAATCTAACTTAATTTTATCAATGTCTATTTTTTGGTATTCCATAAAATTTACCTCCAATTAATTTTTTTTATTTATATTAAATTTTTGTTCATCAAATCTCATATCAAAATATTGTTTTGCTATTTTTGGGAACATTTTTTCAAAATCATCCATCGCTTGTTTTGCAGAACACTTAGTTGTTTTATCTTTTTTATAAAATTGATTAGCATCACAATATTGCCTAAAAGACATTTTTTTTAAAAACTGTGGTTGATTACACCATCTTGCTATTTGTATGAACATTCCCTTATATTTACTATTTACATATTTTTCATGTCTCATAATATATGGTAAACAACCATATTTTATAATTATTGAAATTCTTTTAAATATACTTTCTATTTCATGTTCATCTTGAGATTCAAAACCAGATAGAACATAAAGTTTTGTACTTTTGTTAGAATATTGTCTCCATAATTTTAGTTTTTTCTCAATAATTTCTTTATCTTTTAAATGATCAAAAGCAAATATGATATCTCCATTATATTTAACTCTACTAAGTAATTCTGCTTTTTCGTCTGTTAATAATCTAATATCTAATCCCTGTCTAAATTGAAAACTTTTACCAGTAGCAATTAGTTCTTCAAAAACTTGTCTCCATTTACTGTAAGCGAAAATATTATCATCCCATAAATAAATTTTCGGTCTGGAAGTATCTAACCATTCAGAAATATGAGAATGAAATTTTACTCGTTTGTATTTTCTATTAACACAAAACTTACACCTTCTAAAACAGCCTCTAGTAGCAAATCCAATAGAAAAATCTGTATAATCTTTCCAATAAACACTTTTGTTTATGTGAAGTTTATCATTTTTTATAAAATTGTCGTAAATATGGTAATCAGGCATAGTATGTTCTATTTCCTTCGGAAGATTTCTTCCTCCATTGAAATAAAACCCCGTTCCACCATAATAAACATTATTAAAATTTAAAATTTTTTTATCTATTTTTGTAAAATCAAAAACTTTTGAAATATAAATGGCATCATAATTATTAATTCCTTCATAATTATTTGCAACTATGGTGTTATAATCTTCTATTAAAGAAACGATACATCCTTTATTTTTAAAATAGTTACTTAATTTCATAATAACAAGATTAGGATGTCGAGTACCATTATCTAATAGATCTGCATCTATAAGACCTATATTGCCTATGATATTGTAGTTTATATTTTGCCTTTTCATTGTTTATAATAGCGACATGTTGAATGTATTAGAAAAAAATTATATTCACAATAATTTTATCAAATTCAATTATTATTTACTATACGATTATACAAAACTGATGCGACAACTACTGTCGTTTTAGAAAGAACACAAATATACAAATATATAGATTTAAACAATATCAAAATATGTTATAATATTTACGATATAAAATAGTCATATTGCTATTTATAAATTGAGCTAAATTTAATATCTTTAGGAGGGTATAATGGGAAAAGGTTTCTTAGAAGAAATACTAGATGCTTTCTTAAAATTTGATGTTGATGATGGCTATAATCTTTATGATAGAAATAATGAACTAATTGATACTTTTGCTAGTGAAGAAGATGCAAGAAATTTTATAGAAGAAAATGAAGATTTTTGGGTAGATACCTATGATTCAGGTATAACTCATAAAAAATAAAGTTTAAAAATGTTTTCGCAAATTGAATCCCATATTATGTTGGGATATAAATGTAATCATCATTGTTTGCATTGTGTGGTTCAAGTAAAAAGAGAACTTAAATCAAAAGAAAAAGATGATACATTATCCCATGAAGAAGCTATAGCTACCATTGAACAAGCATTTGAGCATAAAGCTACAAAAATTGTGATTAGTGGTGGAGAACCAACTTTGAGATCAGATATTATTGAATTAGTGCAAATTTGTCTAAAAAAAGGAGCTATTGTACAAATCCAAACAAACGGATCGCAGACAGATGTTATAAAAAATATTTGTATTGAAAATAGAGATTATTCAAATATGTTAGAGTTTATGATTCCTATGCATTCCGTAAATGAAAATATATTTGATATGATATGTGGTTGTAAAGGTGGATATAAAAATTTAGAATGTACATTGAAGTATTTAAAATCTATTCAAGCTAATATTGTTGGTAAAATTGTTTTAACAAAATATACTGATAATTTACAGAGTATATGTGAAATGTATAGAAAATATGGTGCAAAAAAAATAATAATTGCATATCCACATTGTGTTAGTTTTAGTACAGATAAAATAGCTGAGATAGATTTAGAAAGAATTGAAGTACAAAATAAAATAAATGAAATACTGAACATTGATAAACCGAATGAAATTTGTATGCAAGGATTTCCAAGATGTTTTATCGGAACAAATGTTTTTACTATACAAGAAGAAGATAGAGAATACATTAATACATTGGTATTGGAACATCAGTATAAATCATCTGTTCCTTTGCCATGGCATAAATATAGAAAACTAGATAAAAGAAAGTTTAAACACTGTTCAAGTTGCGAATATGATAAAATATGTGAAGGTATATGGAAAGAGTATTTAAAAATTTATGGAGACTAAAATACATATTTGTAATATAAATTCTTATCTTTTTGGAAGGAGGGGAGATTATGAATCAAGCTTGTAATGTAGAGAAAAAAAATCAGATTAGTAAAGAAGCAAAGAAAAACTTTTTAAAGTTTTTAGATGAAGTAAAAAAACAATCGGTTAATAGTTCTGTAGTTAACCACGGGAATCATTCCAATCACGGGAACTGGTAAAATTTTATATTAAGTAGATTGCACAATTAAAGTGCAATCTACTTAAACAATATTAATATTTTATCAATATAATCTGCTTAAAAAATAAGAGAGATTAATATAAATGAAGCAATTAGTACTAATTCTGAAAAATCCAGGAACATCATGTAATATAGGTTGTGTATATTGTGCTGAAAGAAGGAAAAAATATATTTCAGTAGATAATATAATTTCTCTAAAACAAATTGAGAAAATGGCTAGTTTAACAAAAGATTATTCTCTAAATGTATTATTCCATGGTGGTGAACCTACTTTACTTGATACGGATTATTATGATTCTATAATGAATATATTTAGAAAATATAATAGTGATGTGTTTTTCGGATTACAAACGAATGCAACATTAATAGATGATAAATGGATTGGCTTTATAGAAAAAAACATAGAAAGAATGGGAATATCAGTAAGTCTTGATGGTACAAGAGAAGCTAATAAATATCGATTAGATAAGACTAATAAAGAAACTTTTGATTGTGTGTATAATAATATAAAAAAATTAGAGAAGAATAATATAAAAACAGGAATGATATGTACAATAGTTAAAAGTACCCTACATAAAGAAAAGAAAATATTTGAACTTTTTAATTCATTTAATAATTTATTGTTTGTAAAATTAAATCCATGCATGGACAGAAATGAAGATGGTACTTTGCCTGAATGGGCAGTGTCTCCAGAAGAATATTTCAAATTTGTTTGTAATTTTTTTGATATACAGATTAGAGAATCTGGATGGGATAAATTTTTCCTTGAACCAGTTATAAGTGTTTTAAAAAATCTACAAGGAGTGAAAAGTTATTTTTGTAATTACTCGAGTGACAAATGTTTCAATTTCTTGAGTTTATATCCAGATGGACGGATTACAAGTTGTGATAATTATAACTTAGAAAATGGACTTCTTGGAAATGTTGATACTATTGAATCTATAGAATCTATCCGTTACATGCAAAACAATTCTAAACTATTAAATAGTTATAATGACCTTTTAGATAAATGTAAATTTTGTGAAAGCAAGAATATATGCCATGGTGGTTGTATTGCAATCAGACAAAGGTATACAGATAATAATGATTATTGCTATTGGATGAGATACATGATTAATCATATAAAAAGGGTTTTTGATGAAGTCAAAAAAAGTAATTGATTTAAAGTTAACATATCAATGTAATAATGATTGTATTTATTGTTGTCAAGAGAGAGAATTAAGATATAAAGAAACATTTTTAACACCCACTAAAATTAATGATTTTCTACAAAATAGTAACATAAAATATGATAAAGCCGTACTTACTGGTGGAGAACCAACTTTAAATAGTGAATTAATTCAAATAGTAACACTTCTTACCAAATATCATATACCAGAAATCCAATTACAAACAAATGGTAGATTATTGTCTAATATGGAATATTTACATAAATTGATAAAAAATGGTGTAAATTCTTTTGGTATTTCTTTACATGGACACAACGAAAAAATACATGAAGCTTTTACTGGAACAAACAATTCTTTTAATGAAGTTATCTTAGGTCTAGAAAATTTAAAAAAATTTAACCTTCCTGTCACATTAAATTGTGTAATAACGAAACATAATATAGATTTTTTAAAAAATATTGTTGATTTTGTTTTAAAAAGAAAATATTGCAATCAAATACAATTTGCTTTCATTCATATTACAGGAAAGGCTAAAAACAAAACTAGTGATTTTGTAAGAATAACGGATGTAGCTAATAAGATAAAAGAGGTTATAGATTTATATAAAGATAAAATTGTAATTTTGACAGAAGCTATACCATTATGTCTAATGTATAAACATGAGAAAAATGTAGCAGAATTATATAGTATATTTGATACAACTGTACTAGATTTTAGAAGTACGATAAATTTTACATCTGAAATGAAAAGAAATTTCAAAGCAAAAGGTGTAGATTGTAATAAATGTATTTTTTTTGAAATATGTGATGGACCATGGATAGAATATCCAACTATATATGGATATGATGAATTTAAACCAGTCTATTATTTTAGGAGTGAATACTAGTGATAGTATCTTTTATAGATTACTATAAAAAAATATCTATAAATGTAGAATTTCTCAATAAAATAAATGAAGGTAGTAATTCGTATATATATGATGCAACTATTTTGGGAAAGAAAGAAGTTATTGTAGCTAAATGCTCTAAAAATAGTTATAACTATGTCAGTTTTAATTTACAAAGAATATCGTTTGATAAATGTTATGAAATATTAAAAAAAGATGATATTGTTATACCTCAAATTTTAGGATATGGTAAAGATAAAAATATTGGCGATATATTATTAATGACTAAAATTGAAAATATATATCCTATTGATTTTATAATTAATAATTCTTTATATGATGGTAAGATTATAATTAAAAAAATTGCCCATGCTATAGCTATATTGCACATATTAAACATTTCAGGATATGATATAGAATTTTATTGGAAAATTGACACAAATCAACTTGTTATATTGGATTTAGGACCAGATTTTACATTTAATTGTACAACTTTTGAAATGATTAAGAATCATTTAAAAGAAGAATCTAATAATAAAATGGGATTATGGAATATAGTATCACAAATTTTTCCAATTGATAAAGCAAAAAGATATTTTGAAAACAATAATGTAATTAAGTTAAATGAAAAATTAATTATGGAATATTTAGATCCTAATAGTATTATACAACATGAGAAAAATGTAGCTATTATTAATGGCTTGAATATATTTATGACTATAAATAATAATAGAGATATCTATTTGAAACTTTTTATTGAAGAATATTATGAAAAATTAGGTAATTTTCGTACTATAAATAATATTAGATATATAGAGAATTTAAGTGATGTAATTACAAATAAAAAGAAACAAGGAAAAGCAAAATTATATTATTCATTACATGATGTTTTATCAACAGAAAGTTGTGAAGTATTTATAGATTAATATTTAATATATACTAAATTTAAAAAATTTATAATAAAAGATCCATTATTAGACAAATATAAATAAGAAATAATTTTTAATAATATTAGCAGATTGAGTTAGTTAGGTATATCTTATGCTATTGGGTATATGGCTCAAACATAATTAACTAATAAATGTAGATATATGATTTATAGCTGAAATCTTATAACAAACATATATCAAAAAATGAAATAATAATAATATAATTTCATATATATGTATTACTTGTGAAGTTTTATGAAAATTTTAAAAAACATTAAACTTATAATAAATAGAACAATAAAAAGTTCACCTATTGAGTATGTTTCTGGTGAAAAAAGTTATGGCAATCTTGCTGAAATACATTTTGAAGTAAATATTAGAAATACATTGAAAGAATATGTATTAAAGAAAAATATTATTTTAAATACAAATTGTAATAAAGCTGAAATAGATTTTCTTATAAAATACAAAAATAAACTTTTTATAATAGAAATTAAAAATTGGAAAGGAGATATTCAAGAAAAAATAGAAAATAACAAAGAATATTTTATATGTATAAAAAAAGATAAATACACAAACGAGATTTATACTAAAACAATGAAATCTCCATTTATTCAATTAAAAAATCAGATAAAAACATTGAAAGCAGTAACAAACTCCAATCCTTATATAAATGGAATTGTGTTTTTTCATGGAGCCGAAAGTATTAATATAAAAAACGATAAAAATGTTTGGTTTAATAATATAGAAGAATTAATTAATTATATTATTAAAGGGGGAAAAGAATCTTCAGATATAGAAATAAAAAAATGTATAGATAATTGTAAAACATCTGATTATATTGTAAGTAAGAGAAAGAACTCCCATTGTATAATTCAAGATTCATCATTAAATTTCAATGTGGATAATATTTTGTACACAAGGAAGGATATTAGTAAAATATTAATTAAACATCATCTTTTATATGATGAAGTTTTTTTATATTTAAAGAATAATGAAATAAAGAACATTATAATAGAAAATGGTTATATTTCTGTTAATAATGGGATTGATACAATAAAAAAATATTCGTTATCTAAGATTGATAGAATTATTTTAGGGATATAAGTATATTATGTTTGTTTCTTATTTTTGTTTTTAAGCTCCTGATACTTTTTAACTCTCTTAATGTGTGGAAGAGATAAACTTACTTTTGCCAATTGGTTATAGAGATTTCCTAGCCGAGTACCCCAGCAGTTTTCTTCTTTAACAAATTTATATATCGACCGCAATGTTTTGGCTGCAGTTTTGTAATTTTAAAGCTCATTTACCAATCGCTTGCGCTTTCTTTTATGTAAACTTCACTTTAAAACTACTTCACTTCGCCTAAAATCTTGCTAGTCTCAAACTATCTTCTTAAACGTAGTAAAATATTGCTTAAACTGAAATCGTAAGAACACTTTAAAAGAAATCAAAAATTTGATATATTCAGACCATAATTGACTGTGTTTAAAGAGATAGAAAAATTATATTGGAGGAAGTTAAATGTCACTTCTTTATAAAATAGCAGGTCAAAACATTAAACAAATAAAAACTAATCCATTTAAATTAGAGAAAGATATACAAAGGTTAATAGAAGCTAACTTGTTTTCTGTAATGGGATTAGAACTTGTAAAATCTGAATGTCCTATTAAAAATAAACGAATAGATACTCTTGCTTTTGATAAAGAAACTAAATCCTTTGTAATAATAGAATACAAGAGAGATAAAAATTCTAGTGTTGTTGACCAAGGTTTTACATACTTGAATCTTATGCTTAATAACAAGGCAGATTTTATCATTGAATATAATGAAGCATTAAAGGGTAATTTGAAAAGAAATAATGTAGATTGGTCTCAAACAAGAGTTATTTTTGTTTCCCAGAGTTTTACAGAAAATCAAATAGAGTCAGTAAACTTTAAAGATATAGGTATAGAACTTTGGGAAGTTCAGCGTTTTGACGATAATCTTATATCTGTAGATAGAATAAAAAAGAGTGCTACAACGGAAAGTATTAAACCTATAATGAAAAGTAAGTTAGAATATGAAGAAGTTGTTCGAGAAATTAAAGTATATACTGAGGACAAACATTTAGAGAGCAAAAGCGATGAAGTTAAAGAACTTTATAGTAAGTTTAAAGCTGCAATATTAAATCTTGCAGACAATATAGAGATAAAACCTCTTGTAGTTTATATTGCCTTTAAGCATGAAGGACAGAATATTTGTGATATCGAAATATATAAAAAAAGTTTAAGGTTATACATCAACAAGAAAAAAGGTACTCTAGAAGACCCTAAAAAACTAACCAGGGATATTTCAAAGTTAGGTCATCACGGAAATGGGGATTATGATATTGATATCCCCGATGACCGCAACATTGAATATATTATGAGTCTTATAAAACAAGCTTTATAAAATTTATTGAGTGAGTGGATAAAAAATGTTTACTGATGTTGGAATTTTGGTCTTTGCTTTAATTGGTGTTTTTGCCAAAAAAAGATGGGCGGTAATTACTGCAACAATATGGTTTATTGTTGTATTTTTATTGGGTCTTACCGTTTCAGATTTTAATCCTATTCCTGCTGAAAACGTACCATCTGAAACTTTTGAAAACAGTTTTATGGTTTTAGGAGTGGTTCAGATAGTGTTTATTATCATAGGATGGATAAGAGTACGAAAAAGTGGTAGCAAGCATTAAAGAATGCTCATTCAGTAACATGTGTATACCGCACACTTGTGTTTTCTCATTTCAGTTCAAATTTTAAAGTATTAAACTGTAATCGCAGTCGGTAAATACTTTGTTATAATTTAAAATCTAAGAAGTCTTTGAAAGCCAATAAAGACAAATATTTATCAATAAGCTATGTGATTTATTTTATGATAAAATTTGAATAATAAAAGATAAAATTTTAATATACTAATCATATATATCTAATAATTAATTTAGAATTTAATCATTTAAAAAGGAGAAAAAAATGAAAAAATTTGTTTTAGATGTAGTTGATGCATTAATAGGAATTATATTTGTAATATTAATTATTCTTATACTTTTGGTATCATTTAAGGCATTTAGCATTGATCCTATAAGGGGAATATTATTTTTAATTGGTGGTATTCTATCTTTATTTATTGGTTTTTATTTATTATTTTGTATTATGGATATAAGAGAAACATTACATAAAATTGCACTAAATACAAGAAATGATAATAATAAAGGGAGTGCTCAATAGATAAATAAAAAATCTAATAAAAAAAGATAAGATATATACAAATTAAATATACATTAAAATATTATTTTATTTAATATAATAATAAGTATTGTTTGATATATACAATCAAAATAAATAGATTAAAAACAGTTCAAGTCCTTAGTAAGGTTTCAGAAAAATTTATTGGCTATATAGAATACAACAACAAATAAAAACTGCCAATATTGATAAATCTTAATTTATGAGCTTTAAATGTCTACAATTAGTAAACAAAATTTTATAGAAGCAGAAGTGTTTGATATTAAAGAAAATATATAAATTAGACTTTTTAAAGAGGTAATAATATGGATTACTTACTATTTTTTATCATTCTTGTTTTTTGCATATTTATAACATTTCTTGCATTGTTATTTTATATATTTAATAAATTAAACAATAGTATTAAAACAGTAAGTAATCAACAAGAAGAGATTAAAGAACTACAAAATAGAAACAATGTTGTAGTATATAAAGATATAATAACTAAAAATTTAAATAATAATATAGCCCCTCTAAACGAAACTTTAATAAACAACAATTTAGAAGATATAACAAATATTACATTTTTTGATAAAGATACAAAAACAGAATTGCTTAATTTTAAAAAAATAGATTTAAAAGATATTTCTAAATATAAATATAAAGAAATAAAACTTAATGGTGCTTTATCATCATCTGTTATAGGTAAATCCATAGTACCTACAACAATAAGTGCATTAAATTCTAAAGGATTATTTACAGCATCTGTTAATCCGGGAACTTTGATTCAATATGCTAAAGATGGTAGTTTTAGTTCAATGGTGAAGGGAATAAATGGAATACAAGAACATTCTGGATTTTTATCAGCATCAAAATCAGTTTTTGCCCCAATAATTGTTTTTCAAGTTTTATCTTTTGTAACTAGTCAATATTATTTGAATGGAATTACAAAACAATTAGCTACTATTTCAAATAGAATAGAAGATTTACAATTTTTTATAGAAAGCGAAGATTTTGCAACAATAAAAGTAATCCAAGATGAATTTTCATTATTAATTAATAAAAATATTATAGAAAAACAAGACTTTTATAAATTGTCAAATTTTGAAATTTCTTTAAAGCAAATAAAAGAAAAGTATAAAATTAATTTAGAAAGAGAATTAGATAAAATAAAACATATAGATGAAGATGAAATAGAAGGACTTGAGGAAATAAAGAATAAAATAAACAAATATTCAAATGTATTTTATAATAGCCAACAGCTATTGTTTTATTCTTATATGATTAAATTTGTGTTAGATATTAAAAGTAATAATTTAAAGTATATTGATGAATCTTATAAAAAAATACTAAATTACGATGTTGAACAAATATCATTTGAAAAAGTATTACAAAAAATAACCAAACTTCAAAAAGAAATAGGAGATCCTTGGTTTGGTAACAAAGACGAAATTATAAAAAAACTAAAAAATAAATTTAAGATGTTACAAGAAAAAAACATAAAACAAATTGATGAATTTGAAAAAGGTATTAAAAACACAAAGACAGATATAAATAATCAAATGAATGGAACTCAAGATATTTTGTGTTATATTGATGAAAATAATAATCAAAAAATATTTATAAAAGATTCTAATCAATAATACATTAAACCAAATAAATATAAAAGTTAAAGAATTGAGAAAAATGTAGGGGAAAGTCTGTTAGAACGTACAATTTAGTTCTCTTTTGGCTTGTTTTCTAAGAATATTATTTTGTTAATAGCGATGAGCTTTAATATAATTAGTTCATAAATATATAGGTTTTTCAATTTCTCCAGTAATGAACCCTATTAGTTTTATCTAAAAAACTTTATATATTAAATCAACTATTGTATTTTTGTTGTACTTCTCACAAATAATTTATTAAATATGAAAACAAAAAAAAATAAAATCAAAACTAAAACTAAAACTAAAATGGCTGAAAACACAGATAAAAAAACTGGTTTTAAGCCAAAAGATTGCGTAGTTAAGTTGATTAAAAAGCATAAAGTGCTTGTTGATGGGTTAAAAGACAGATAATTCAATTCTAAAAAATATTTATTCACAAAATTAAGTAAAAATCCAAAATAACGAAGTATTTTCAAATAATTTTAAAAACCTATTTCTATTTTATTATTATTGGAGCATAATTGTAGTAGGTCAATAGGCTTTGTATTGGTGGTGTTGCTATGAGGAAAAATCATAATGAAAATATAAATTGTTTTGCCGTTATCGGCAAGAAACAACAGTATATTTAATTAATATTATTGATTTTTTGCCGATAATATGTTATGCTATTGCTGTCAGGAGGAAGTCAATGAAATATTTATCGGTTGCTGAAACAGCAAAAAAATGGAAAATAGCAGAAAGAACTGTCCGAAATTACTGTGCCGAAAAAAAGATACCTGATGCTTTCCTTACAGGCAAGACATGGAACATTCCTGAAAATGCAAAAAGACCTGACCGGATAAATAAACACAAAGAAACTCTTAAAACTCTTTTAGATTTTTTAAAAGCAGAAAAAAACGAAAAAGTATCAGGCGGTATTTATCATAAAATAGAAATTGAACTGACATATAATTCCAATCATATTGAAGGCAGTTCGCTGACACATGAGCAGACACGTTACATATATGAAACTAATACTATTGGCATTAATACAAACACTGCAAATGTAGATGATATAATAGAAACAGCCAATCATTTCAAATGCATTGATATGATTATTGACCATGCAAATTACAAATTAAGTGAATCTTTTATAAAAAAACTGCATGCAACACTTAAAAATGGAACAACCGATTCCCGCAAAGACTGGTTTACTATAGGTGATTATAAAAAACTGCCAAACGAAGTAGGGGGCAATGAAACGACAGCTCCTGAGAAAGTTTCCAAGTCAGTTAAAGATTTATTACAGATATATAACAAAAAAAATAAAAAGACATTTGAAGAATTACTGGAATTTCACTACAAATTTGAAATAATCCATCCGTTTCAGGATGGAAACGGCCGTATAGGAAGATTAATTCTTTTTAAAGAGTGTTTAAGAAATAATATAGTGCCATTTATAATTGATGAAAAATTAAAATTGTTTTATTACCGTGGACTGCAGAAATGGAAATCAGAACGCGGATATCTCATAGATACCTGTCTGACCGCTCAGGATAATTTCAAAACATATTTGGATTATTTTCATATACCTTATAAGGATTAAATTTTTATTCAACAATGGCAGAGATATACGGCTATAAAATTTAATATTTGGGTGTATTTCGCTATGCAAACAACACAAACCTATATCTCTTTTTTGGTTTTTGGACTATAATTATAGTAGATCCAGAGGGGTAAAACCGGCGGTGCTGTTATGAGGAAAAAATCACAAGGGTTTTCAGAAATATTTCTGATAGAATTTGTTCCCTATATAACAATAAGATATAATTAATTATGGAAAATTTATTAATACAAATTGCAAAAAAGAGATTTTCAAATCCTGAACATCAGATTGTTCATTTTGTTGATGATCCTATAACGAACAAAATTTTGAACGATTTAGAAAACTATCCTCATATGTTTGTTCTAGCCTGTTTAATGGATAGACAAATTAAGGCAGAAAGAGCTTGGGCTATACCTTGTGAAATATCAAAAGAGATTAACTCATATAAATTCAAAGATATTGAAAGCCTTCCATTAAATACTTTAAAAGATATATTCAATAAGAAAAAACTTCATAGGTTCAATAATACAATGGCTGATATATTTTATGAAGCAATAAAAATTATTAAGACAAAATATGCAAGTAATGCTAAAAATATTTGGGCTAATAATCCAAGTAGTTCTGCTGTAGTGTATAGATTTTTGGAATTTAATGGCGGTGGAATAAAGATAGCAACAATGGCTGTTAATATTCTGGCAAGACAATTTAGAGTTCCGTTTTCAGATTATTATTCTATTGATATCTCTCCTGATGTTCATGTTATAAGAGTAATGAAAAGGATGGGATTTGTTCCCAAAGATGCAAATAAAGATATGATAATTTATAAAGCAAGAGAATTAAATCCTGAATTTCCCGGTATTATAGATTTTTCATGTTGGGATATAGGTAGAAAATGGTGCCATCCTACTAATCCAATGTGTCACGAGTGTATTGTAAAATCTGAATGTAAACAAGTAATATAAATTTTTTTAAACAATATAACCGTCAGTTTTAATGCTACTTCTCTTTTATTTATTTTTTTCATTATTTCTCCGTTATTTATGTTTTCTAAAAAACGGATATATTTATTTTAACTTTATCAATACTTATATTAACAAGATATTTTTTATGGTATAATAAAATTTCTATAAACAATATAAATATACACATTTAATGAAAAAGGATTATATATGCTGTATTGTCAGGGATTAAGCAGATTTTATGCCATTTTTGGTATAAAATTTAGAATTAAATTAAAACCGAAACACTACAATAAAGTCGGAATAATTTTTGGAGTAAAGGATGGTATAAGTAACCGTATTTTTGGATTAATGAATGTTATTAATTATTTTACACCAAATGAAATAAATATATTTTGGGATGATAAATCTTGGGTGTCTGCCAAGTTTAGTGATTTGTTTGATACTGATTTTAATATAAAAATAAATGAATATAATAATATAGAAACTTTTAATGAAGTAATAAAAGAGAATGATTTAGTAATAGAAAAGCCGGATGTTTGTTTGAAAACACTTAAAGGGAAATCGTTAGGTTTAAAATATAATAAAGTAAAGTTAAATACTTTTTTAAAATATCAAAAAAAATTTCAGTATTTAAAACCAAAAATAGAACTTATAGAAAAAATTAATAAAAATACACCAAAAGAAGATTTTGTATCACTTCAAATAAGAAATGCAGAAGATTGGGCCGATTTTGGCAGAAATGAAAATTTGGATTTGTTTGTTTTAGAAATAAATAAGTTACCAAGTATAAAAAAAATTTATCTTTCTGCAATGAATGAAAAAGTAATTAAAGAATTAAAAAATAAGTGCGAAATACAAATATTAGAATTAGAAAATAAAAATTACAAATCTATGCAAGATGCTATTTGTGATTTATATATAATGTCAAAAGCTCAAAAAGCAATATATTCTTTTGGCTCTACATTTGGTGAACTTTCTTTTTGGCTTAGAAAAGATAGGCAAGATGTAACTATAGTTGGAAATCAGAAAAACTGGATAAACAAAAAACATTTAAAGAACAAGAAAATTTAATAGAGAGATTATAATATGGCAAAAGTATCGTTAATAGTCCCAGTATATAATGTAGAAAAATATTTGAGTCAATGTTTAAATAGATTAAAATTAAATTTTTTTATATAGAAAAGCAGGTTATAATGATGAAAATACCTAAAATAATTTATTATTGTTGGTTCGGCAAGAAGCAATTACCTGAGCTTGCAAAAAAATGTATAGATAGTTGGAAAAAGTTTTTGCCGAATTATGAAATTAAAGAATGGAATGAACAAAATTTTAATATTGATGCTTGTTTATACACAAAACAAGCATATTCATTAAGAAAATATGCATTTGTGAGTGATTATGCCAGATTTAAGATTTTATATGATAATGGCGGAATATATTTTGATACAGATGTAGAACTAATAAAATCAATAGACGATATTATCGAAAATGGACCATTTATGGCTTTTGAAAAAAATAATCTTGGAATAAACATAAATCCTGGACTTGGAATAGCATCATATTCTAAACATAAAATATATAAAGAAATATTAGACATATATGAAAATATGAAATTTATAAAAGATGATAATACTTTGAATTTAACAATAGTTGGACAATATACCACAGAAATTTTTAAAAAGTATGGGTTACAAAATGAAACAAAACTTCAAAAAATAGAAGATATATATATTTATCCAAAAGATTATTTTTCACCAAAAGAATTTGAAACACAAGAAACTATTATAACTAAAAATACAAGAGCTATTCATCATTATAGTGCTTCTTGGATTGATAGTTATTCAAGAAGAGAATATATCGTTATTTGTAAATATAAACTAGTTAGATTTAAAAGAAATAAGCAAATTATAGAAGATGAAATAAGTATAAATAAAAATGAAAAAATATTGTTTATAATGAAAGTTTCTCAAATAAAAAAAATTGCAATTTTAAAAGAAGTATAATATTTATAAACCAAAAATTTAATTTATTATATTGTGGGATATGAGTTCTTTTAATAAAGATATTTATGATTTGAAAATAAAAGAACAAATCTTTAGGATGGTTTTAGCTTCATTAAATAATTTAAAACAATGTAAAAATAGATTAAAATTAATTTTTTTTATTTTTATATTAACTAAACACAAAATAAAAAGTTTCAAAATTTTTTTCTATATTAATTTCATAACCACACTTTGAGTATTTCCATTGAATAATTTGCCTAATATTTTCAGTTAGCTTAGAAAAGTCTAAATTTTTATTGGTTTCGTAATTCCATTCGGACATTAACAATTTATTATCAATAATATAAGATTTTTTTCATGTGTTTAATTATTATATAAAATAAATTATGATAAAATCTTGTTGCAAATAAATTCAAAAACCTATATCTCTTTTTGGGTTTTTGGACTATAATTGTAGTAGGTTCATAGGGGTTATACTGGCGGTGCTGTTATGAAGAAAAAATCACAAGGGTTTTCAGAAATTTCTTTAATAAAATTTGTTACCGTAATAAATTTAATGTTTGCGGTAGGCGGTTTTTATTTTGCGTTGATATCGCGGTCTCAGTCCGTTCTTTTT
>Ga0302240_1001659_pt1 | contig 16935 bp, 15 predicted proteins | sample AAG_UR_His_MG_FD_193538 | JGI IMG/M metagenome (GOLD analysis project Ga0302240, IMG submission 193538) | Enriched activated sludge microbial communities from anaerobic digester in WTTP, New Holstein, Wisconsin, United States - AAG_UR_His | ecosystem: Engineered > Bioreactor > Anaerobic >... | reverse complement strand
TATACACCTGTCCCTGTCCGGGCTCTGGAGCAAAAGATATGCCGTCAAAGGAGAAAGTTATAACTTAAATAAATACAAAACTGTATATTCTGTAATAACAGATTTCATTGTAACAGGATCATAGATTGTGCGTAAGAGCCCGGACAAGGACAGACTTGTGAGATGGATACTAACTTACCTGTTGCGGTACTTAGAAAAAATATGAAGACTTATACCCTCAAAAAAAAAGCCCCTGGCCTTTCAGAGATTGGTCTGTATTTTTATCAAGAGGAAGCGAAAAATTTTTCAGAGCAAAACGATTAAATGGTTAAAAATCTCCTCTTAATAAAAATTATTTCTTAAATAATATGATGTTTTCATAGATTGCTGTATAGCAGGAAGATTTGATAATCTTCTAAAGACCTGGATAGCAACTGTTTCAATACCATTAGGAGGATCGTAAATTCTAAAACTAAGTCCTCCTGTGGGTTGAATATAACGAACCACTGTAGCATTAGTGGTAAGTCCAGCAAAACAGTCACTAATATCATCGCCTTTAAAACTAGATGGATCATTATCTTCAGGAGGCGTAAGTCCTGTTTTGGACCATCTTATAAGTCTCTTTGTATCTTTATTAAGATCTTCCTTAAGATCTGTAGCTGCCAGATAATAGCCTACTATAGTATATGTATTCTTCAAATCGCCATTTGCCGTTAATTCAGGAATGGCAAGAACAAGATTGTCACCCTCAGCCCCGGCACCAGGAACTTGATAGGGTTTACCATTACAGGTATAACTCCGATTTGTCAAAATCATTTCTGAATTCATAACATCCATATTCAATCTATGAAAAGCAGTACGAAGTTCCCTGCGTGAATCTATAGAACCTATATTAACCTTATACATCTTCTGGACCCATAACCATGTGCTTAATACTACAGTGGCACACATCAGGAATACAAATGTGGCTATTAAAAGTTCAGCCAGTGTCATACCACTGTGAAACATTTCTACTCTCTTATATATTCTCATATACATCACCTCAATTTCTTCTTCTAATATATGTAGAAATCTGATAAAGCTTTACTCCCGATGGTTGAGGGTTGTTTTTGGAACTGGCTTGATTATAGTACCAAACAGTAACTTTTACCTGTCTTATATCATTTAATCTGGTATTCGGATCACTCCCAGGTGGTACCGGCATACATTCTACATTATAAATCAGATTTTGTATATCTAGAGCAAGAAATCTATAAGTAGGAGTAGCTGAAGGAGGTGGAATATATAGAAGTTTATCAAAAACACCAGGTTCTGCAGTTTCACTGACAACCGTTCTTATCTGTTCTAAAACATCCTGAGAAAAAGTAATACTTGTCGTCAGATCTCTATCATATCTATTAGCTTTAAAAACAAGACTTATTGCTCCTGCAATACTGAACATCATAACACTTAATATAGCTATAGCCACCATAACTTCCGCCAAAGTCATACCTGTTAATAATATCTTTTTATCTAATAATCTTTTTATCATAAATCTACCACAATGATAACTAAAAGTTATCTTTTGCTGTAACCTCCTCTCTAAATACAATAAATTATCTCATCTTATATCCGAGTTTCCTGATAAAATTTGTATTAATACAAGAACAATTTATCTTCACTTATTTATATTATACATAAAGTTTATACAAAATTCAAGTTGAAACAATTTTTTTTCAAAAAAATTTAAACAGGAGTTACGCATTTTAAGCTGCCAGTTTAAATATATTCCTTCTTATTTTTAATTCTGCTTTCACTTCTCCCCTTTTTTCACATTTCACCTTTCACTTCTTTTGACATTCCCAGGCGTTCTTTTAAAATCTTTTCTAAATATCTTAACTCTTTTAACTCATCATGATCATTGTCTGTAAGGGCAAATTCTATCTGCCTTTTCAGAACTGTAAAAAAAATATCATCTAAATCTTTCTTTTTAAAATCAATAGAGGCAAGAAGTAAATGTTCTTCATCAATATCGGTGAATAGTTTAATCAATTCAGCATATTTCCTGTATTCAGATACAGATAGTCTTTTATGGCTCTTATCATCTGCCTTAACTCTACCGGATTTCCAGTCTTCCCGGGTAATTCTTTTTTTCATTAAAAGTGAACTTGAAGACGAATCCATAGGGGCAAATTTTTTCTTTTTTGCTTTTTTATCTCTAAATTTTCCAGAAGAAACCTCTTTTTGTTTTTCTTCCTTCGATGTTGTTATTACTTCAGACTTTATATCCAGATAAACAGGAACTGCTTTATCTGCGGCTAATAAAGATTCTCTTATATTAAGATTCCCCATAATTTTGCATAAATAAGTTAATCCATCAGCCTTTTCATGATTTCTGGAAACATATATCTCTGTTTTTCTATCCAGAAAATCAAAAAATTGTTCATTTAATTTTTCTTTATTATTATGTATCTCTGTAATGAGATTATTTACAGAATCAAATTTCAAAAAATTATCTATTAAAGTTAGATAACTTTGAGCTATAGCTAAATCTTCCCCATACAATTTCTGTCCGCAATCTTTACAGAATCTGGCATCAAATCTGTTTAATCCCGAAGAACAAAGAGGGCATATAATGATTTTTCGTGAAATTTCTTTCTGCGATGTTTCTTCCGGGATAACTTTCTCTTCTGCAGGACTTTCTTCTTTAATAATCTCTTCTTCTCCGGCAACATCATCCACTTCTTCTATTATTATTTCTACCTCATCATCAGTTACAGTTTCCAGATCTTCTTTATCTTTTTCTTCTTCTCTTATGGAAGAGTACTTTTTCGAAGGGAACACCAGGTCCTCTTCATCACTTTCATCTATAATTTCTTCCACATCAAACTCTTCTTCCTCAATTAGTTTTATAATCTGTTTTTGTATATCTAACAATTTATTCTCTTTGAAAAATCTCATAAAGAAAGAATTGGTACTTAATGAAACAGTATATTCTCCATCAACAGCTTTTTTAATTAATTCTTCAAGTTCCTTCCAGGGAGTCCCTATTTTATATATATATCCTACAGCACCGGCATTAAGAGAGGCAGTAAAAAGTTCTTCATCAATATAAGCAGAAAAAATAATAACTTTCAAGTCAGGACATATCTTAATTAGCTTTTTTGTTGCTTCTATACCGTTTAAACCTGGCATCTTAATATCCATCAAAAGTACATCTGGTTTTTCTTTGAGATCTAAAAAAACATTTATAGCTTCTTCTCCATTAGAAGCCTGACCTACTAATGTTACATCACTAAAATAACCGACCATTTCAGTAAAAGCTTCCCTTATATTTGCTTCATCATCCACTATCATAATCTTTATATTTTTTTTCTCCTGACATGGTGGTAATTCGTGAAACGGCATTATAAGGGTATTGGTTTTAAACTTATTGACAGAGGGGGAAAATCTTTTATTGTACGAAGAAAGAAGAAGTTGTTTCATAAGACCTGCACTCTGAAACCTCTCTTCAGGCTTAATATTGACAGCTTTAAGTACTATCAAATCTATATCTTCAGATATAACAAGATCCTGCCTTACTTCTCTCATAGATATAAATTTAAAATTATTTACAGGAAGACCACCTGTAAGAAGCTCATACATTGTTACACCAAGAGAATAAAGATCGCATCCCGGGGTCATGTCACCAAGATATTGTTCTGGTGGTGCATAGCCTTCAGACCCATAAGAAATATCCTCTCCTTTTTTCAAATCATCTGTATAAGCAGACCCGAAATCTACCAGCATTATAAGGCCATCTGACTTTCTTATTATTAGGTTTGCCGGTTTTATATCTCCATGAATTATGGGAGGAATCTGGCCATGTAAATATTCCAGAATCCTGCATACCTGAATTGCCCATTCAACAACCTGTTTCTCAGGAATAGAATCTCCTTTTTCTTCAAGAATTAATTCAAGATCCTTACCTTCTATGTAATCCATGACAAGATAATAATGTTCTTTCTCAAGAAAATAATCAGTTACACAGGGAATATTGGGATGTCTCAGATTGGCAAGCAATTCCACTTCCTTTTTAAATAAATTTATGTTATCCTGATATTCTTCTGGTTTTAGACTCATAAGTTTCTTTTTAAAGAGTTCTTTTATAGCACATACTTTATTAAGTCTTACATCATAACCAAGAGATACACTTCCCATTCCTCCCTCTGTAAGAGCAGAAATAATTCTGTATCTACAGGCAAGTAAATCTGTATTCCCTCTCTTTTCTTCCTGAAGTGAAGGTTTAAAAGGACATCCACAGTTTTCACAAAAAGCCACACCTTCTAAATTATCGTGGTAGCATTCCACGCAGAGCATAATTATATTTCTCCTTACTAATTATATATTTAAGCCAGTCTGGTATCCTCTGTGGACAGCCTGGCGAATTCCGCCAGGTTTAAAAGCATCTCCTATTATATATATATCTTTTACATATTCTTTTATTTCCATATAAAGATTATTATCAGAAGCATAGCCTGTTATAAATATTATGGAATCAAATTCGACTTGAGTAATATTCCCGTTACTATCTTCAATAATAGCAGATTTATCTTTTAAAGACTGAATTTTACTCTTTCTTACTATATTCACTCCATATTCATTTAATTTCTGCATTAGCATTGCCCTGTTTAAAAGGTCCATTTCTACAGCTAAATCTTCTTCTTCTCCAACTATTATAACCTTTTTTCCCTTTGAAGAAAGAAATTCTCCTACTTCACAGGCTATAGCATTACCACCTACTATAAGAGTATGTTTTCCTGCCTTTACTTTTTCAAGAAGAACTTCTGGCATATACAACAATTCTTTTACCTGTTCAATTCCAGGAATTTTTATCTCTTTAATTCTGGGTCCCGTTGCCAGTATTAAAACATCAGGGTTAGCTTTTTTAATGTCATTTTTTTTAATAGTTTTTCCAACCTTAACTATTATTCCAGCTTTTTCCACCTGTTTTCTCAGGTATATAAGAAAACTTTCAAGAGGTTTTTTCCCGGGTGGTAATATAGCATATTTTAACTGGCCTCCCAGAGACTGTTCTTTTTCAAAAAGTGTAACCTTATGACCTCTTTTAGATGCAGTAATTGCCGCTATCATACCGGCGGGTCCTCCCCCTACGACCCATACATCTCTGGGGTTATCTGTTTTTCTTATAGGCAGGTAGGTTTCCTTTCCAACTTCAGGATTAATATCACATACAGCATTAAAATTTCTCTCTATTTGATCAATACAACCACAACAATAAGTGCAATGTATTATGTCATCAATATTACCTTTTCTGGTTTTTTCCGGAAAATTCGGATCTGCAAGGAGAGGCCGTCCCAGAGCTACAGCATCTGCTTTGCCTTCAGCTATTATTCTTTCTGCACTTCTGGCATGAGGGATCTTTCCACAGGCAAGAACCGGTATATTAACTACTTTTTTAATTTCTTCTGCAAGATATACTACATTTTCCTCAGGTGACCTCATGGCAAAAAGGCCATCTCCCATCATACAGGACTCACCATTTCCTGCTGTTACTGTTAAATAAGCTATGCCAAGTTTTACAAGATGCCCGGCAAATACCCTGGCTTCTTCTAGCTTAAACCCATCGGGAAGGAGTTCATCTGCCAGAAACTGATAACCTATGGGATAATCCTTTCCCACTACTATTTTTATATTTTCTACAACTTCCAGAGGAAATCTCATCCTATTTTCAAGTGAACCTCCATATTCGTCATCTCTACGATTGGTTCTGGGAGAAAGAAATTGTGCAAGAAGATGACCAAAAGCACCATGGAGTTCTATCATATCAAAGCCAGCTGTTTTTGCTCTCAAAGCTGCCTGTGTAAAAGAACTTATAGTATTATTTATCTCTAATTTTTTCATAGCTCTGGGCTTAATATTCATACCGGAAGCAGTCTCGATAGACAGTTCTGATGCTGATATGGGATCATCAACATTTGCCACCCTTCCACTGTGCTGAATCTGCAATACAGCTATACTTCCATTATCTTTAATAGCTTTGGCAAGCTTACTTAAACCGGGGAGAAAACTATTATTATCTATTCTTAACTGAGAAAGATTAGTTCTTCCTTTTAAATTTACAAGGGTAGCTTCAACTACAACCATAGAGGCTCCACCACGGGCTCTTCTGGCATAATAATCTACAGACTGACATGTAACCGTTCCATCAATATGACCGTATCCTACTAACATAGGAGCCATGGTTATCCTATTTTTCAGCAGGTAACCACCTACTTCTAAAGGTTGAAAGAGATGTTTAAATTTATTCACAGAACAACACACCCTTCATTAATAATAAGCTATAAGCTATCAGCAGTAAACAGTCGGATTTTAAATTCTATATATAAATTAGCTAATAACTTTACGCTTATTAAAATTTATATATTATCAGAAAAAATCCTTCTTAAATTAATAAAATCCATAAGCTTTGATATCAGAAAAGTTATCATTTATAGAAATATTTATCAGTGAAAAATTGTTAACTGATAGCTGATAGCTGATAACTAAATATATTTTTAAAAAATTTGAAGGAACAGAAGTATTAAACGGAGAATCTTTAAGTTAAATAAAATTTATCTTGAAGGAAGTTTTTAACAATAAATTTTTAGCGAAAGGAGGTGAGAATCAAATGAATAACAAAGGAGTAATGATTTTCACCATAATATTATTATTATTCAGTATTATGGCACCTGTTCTTTGCTTTGCGACACAGGTTACACCAACCTACAGATGGTCACCTGCAAGACCTGAAAAAGTAATAGAACAATTCTTTGAAGCTCAATGTGCAAAAGATTATGATGCTATAAAATGTCTTATGCTCAAGAATCCTAGAGACCTCAGACTACCTGATGGCAGTCATGTATCACTTGTTGGATGGTCAGATTACAACACTTCAAATCTTTATATAAAGAGTGTAAAATTAATAAATATAATAAAATTGGATTTGTATTCTGACCCGAGTCGAAGGCTTGAATGCTACCAGGTACTTGGAGATTTTACTTTCGACAATTGGGCTCCTTTAAAAAATGGTCCCTATACATATTATATCTATCTTGAAAGAGATGAAAGAGATGTATGGAAACTATATGCTCCAGAATTAAGAGAATCCGGGCCCAGAACATCTGTACATAACCAGGTTCAATGGGATATGTGGTACGATTAAATCTGGCAAAAAACCTTTTAGAGCGTGTCTAAAAAATACATCTTTTGTAATAATATTAGTGGAGATGGCATTTTGTCAGATCGAGCCGGTCAGAAAGAGGCTCCACAATTATTCATTTTTGTTTTTCAGACACGCTCTTAGCAAAAACGACAAAATGTTTATTTTGTCGTTTTATTAATTGAAAAAACTATTATTTTATGAGATAATTCATATATAGGAAGGAGGTAATAAGTATCCGAAGGTTTTCTGAAAATCTAATTATTCCGGGTACTGGAATTAAAAATGAATTGTCCAAATCATCCAAATATGACGGCTCTCAGAGTATGTAATGAATGTGGCAGGAATTTCTGTACTATGTGTGCTCCTCTTAAGGGAGGAAAAACTCTCTGTGGAGATTGTAAAAAAGATATGGCTATTCTCAAAGAAAGAGAAAAACAGACAGAGGGAGAAGGACCACTGAAAAGAGAGGACTATATTCGAAAAAGCAGAGAAGTAAAACAGAGCAGAATGGGGGATCTTTTAAAGACTGCTAATGCTAAATGGAAACATTTATCTACTGTTAAGATTTGTATAAATCATAATGATATTCAGGCAGTTGCTGCCTGCTGTCGTTGTAAAAAGAATATATGTGAAACCTGTATAGCTTTTGAAAATAAAGATGACCTTATCTGTAAGGATTGCTGGAAAAAAATCCCTCTTTCCCAGAGACTTTCAAGGCAAACTAAAGGTCACTGGTAATAAAAATTATAAGTGTTTTATCAAAATTTTTATATAGAAAGGGTATAGTCTTATGAAATTCAAAGTCATTTTCGATATAGAAGGAAATTTTCAGGTAAAAGACATCGAAGAAGATTTTGATATTACATGTCCTTTTTGTGATAATATAGATATTTATCGTACAGGGGAAGATACGGATCTTTACTGCAGTAAATGTGGCAAGTTACTTGTTATAAAGGGAAAAGGGAAAACCTGTTTTGATTTTGATGATATAACAAAATTAAAAAACGTAATAAAAAGAGGAACTTCAATGGAAAATCGCAGGAATGCGATTATACTACTTGGAAGAGCTATAGAATGGTGTGAAGATGTCACTCTGGCTGAATACCTGCTTCATTTAAGTGTAACAGATCCAGACAAATGGATCCGTGAAAAAGCCGGACAAATATTAAATCAACAAAGGGAAGTAGGAAGTGCAAAAGTAAGAAGTGAAATAAAAAAACTAAAGGAAAAAGAACATTCCCCATTACCTCTGCAACCTGTTTCCAGTGTTCCAGAAGATATTTTACCTGAGATTACTGAAGAAAAAGAAATTCCTTCTGTTAATAAAATTCAACAGAGTCAGGAGAAAAATAAGGTTGAAAAAGAGACAGTTTCTGAGGAAGCTCAGAAACATAAAAAAGGAAAACTGGTAGACATTTTTCTGGAGCTAATAGAAGATGAGAATGAAGAAGAACTTACTGAAACAATAAAAAAAGAACCTTCTGAAGATTTTTACTCTTATAATAATATGAATTTAATAGAAACTGATGATGAGGAAGAAGATCTTCCTGAAACAATGAAGGGAAAACCTTCTGAAGATTTTTACTCTCATAGTATTACAGATTTACCGGAAGTTACCGGTAAAAAAAAGAAAAAAAAACATTCGAAAAAAAGAAAGAAAAAATCTCCTGAAGATCATTCTTCTAATAATATTATGGACTTACTGGAAATTGCTATGGATAGTATAGCAAGTACAAAGGAGGTTCTTGAAAAAACCCATATAGATTCTGACCTTAACATAGATACGATTATAGAAAATAATAAACTTTTTACTCTGTCTGAAGAAATAGATGAAGAAGAACCACCTGAAGAAATAGATGAAGAAAATACTTATAATCTGGAAAATGAATCTTTTGAAGAAATAGATCTGGAAGAAGAAGATGATTTTTTAGAAAAACCTCTACAGTCTCTATTAGATGGAATAACGCCGGAGAGTTTAATAGAAGAATTTGTTATTGAAGAAACCGTTGAAGGTAAAGCTGACATTTTATTTATTCTTGGAGAAATGAAGGTTTATGAAGCTACAGAATTTCTGTTAGAAATTTTAATAAATGACAGTGAATATATTCTTCGTAATAGAGCACTGGAAGGTTTAATTAAAATAGGTAATAAGAATATAGCAACTAAATTACTAAAGGCTATGAAACGTGAAAAGGATGGAAACCTTCGAAAGAAGATAGCTCAGTTCTATAGTACGTTGAAATACAAGTAGATTTTACTTAATTTTCAACCTGACTACAGCAGCGCCCCATCCACCCCTCTCATAAGGTGCATCCTGAAATGACAGAACTTGAGGATGTTGAGCTAGAATTTTATGAACTACAGCACGTTGATAACCCTTCCCCCTGCCATGAATAATTCTGACTTCTTTATAATTCAGTCTGATACACTCATACAGATATTCTTCCACTACTTCAGGTATATCTCCGGGATGAAAAGTATGAAGATCAATAGAATCTTCAATTGGAAGGATTATTTCGTCAGAAAAAGAGTTATCTTGATTTTTTCTCTCCATATAAGTATTTCCTCTTAAATAAAAGCTTTATAAGGTATCGACCCTAACCTGTCATATTCCTTGAGCTGATTGCTGGAAGCTGATAAAAATTATATCAAAATAATTTTTATCTTTCAAAGGTTTTTAACAATTTTCGTTTAATTTTATTACAGAAAGAGGGTTGAAGATTTTATGTCATCTCAAAATTTTGATAGATGGTTTAAAGATCTTATAGAACAGTACAGAGAAGTAGAAAAAAATTTAGTACCAACTTCTAAAGAAAACATATTTATAAAAAATACAAAAAAACTTTTAAAACTCTACAGAGATAAAAAAGATAAAATAGAAATTTTTGGTATAAAGGTTCTTAAGAGATTTCAGGCAGAAAAAAGTCTGAGTAACAAAATTCATTCCTATGGCTTCAGACTTAAAGATAATACTCATCTGGCAGAAAAGCTTATAAGAAAAAAAATAGAAAATCCCCATATAGATATTACACCTGAAAATTTTTTTACAGAGATTACAGATCTTGCAGGATTACGAATCTTACAGCTTTATAAAACAGATATTAAGGAAATACATAATTTCATCTGTAATTGCAGGGACTGGGATTTAAGCAGAGAACCTGTAGCATATAACTTTTCTCCCAGATTTTTGAAGATATTTAAAGAATTAGATATAGAAGTAAAAGAAAAATCTACCGGTTACAGTTCTGCTCATTATGTAGTACACGATAAGAATATCAATGATTGTCACTGTGAAATTCAGGTAAGAACACTTTTTGAAGAAGGTTGGTCTGAAATAGATCACACCTTTAATTACTCTGGAAGAAAACCCGGGAAAGTATGTCAAAATCTACTGGAAACCTTAAAACGTGTCTGTGATGTAGCTGTATACATAGCTGATCAAATACCGGATATTTACAATGAAGAAAAGAAAAATCTGTCACAGATGGAAGATCTGGAAGCAGGAATGGCTATTTTACAGACTAATTTAATAAAAAATCTTCAGGCTGAACTGGCAGAATTAAAGGAAAAAATAAAAGCACCAGGAAATTCAACCCTGGTATCAGAAGAAGATACGTGGTAAAAAATATTGCAGTTGAAAGTGAGTATTATGTCTAACTGGTCAAGAGACTATGCTAAATGTAGAAGTTGTGGAACTGATGAAAAAAAGCATTATGCCAGAGGCTTATGCAGAAATTGCTACAGAAAACAACTTTACTGGGATAATGTTCAGAAAGAAAGAGACAAAAGAAAAGAATATTACGATACCAACAAAGATAAAGTAAAAGCCTACTATCAGGATAACAGAGATAGGTTACTCAGATACCAAAAAACTTATTATCTTATACAAAAATATAAGGGTACGGGTAAATAAATTGTAATTATAAATGTATCTATAGTTGTGCACTTTTTAAAAAAACTATAAATTCTTATGTAGTTAAATAAAGTGAGGTAATATTATGACTGACACAGTTCGTGTACGTTTTGCTCCCAGTCCTACAGGAGAACCACATATAGGAAACATTCGCACAGTTGTATTTAACTGGCTTTTTGCAAGACAGAATAAAGGTAAATTCATACTTCGTATTGAAGATACTGATCGCCAGCGTTATCAACGGGAAACTATAAATATTATTATGAACAGTCTTAAATGGCTCAAGCTTGATTGGGAGGAAGGACCTGATATAGGAGGGCCATGTAAACCCTATACTCAATCAGAGAGACTTCATCTTTATAAAAAAGCCGCAGAAGATTTAATAGCTTCAGGCCATGCCTATCGATGTAAATGCACTCCTGAACGTCTTGAAGAAGTTAGAAAAACTTCCTCAGGCTATGATCGCCATTGCCGTAATCTTTCGGAAGGTTCCATATCTCCTCTTGAACCCCATGTAGTACGTCTCAAAGTTCCATATGAAGGTCAGACAGTGGTTAAAGATATGCTTAAAGGTGATATAATATTTGAAAATCGTGACCAGCAGGACCTTATTATATTAAAAAGTGATGGCTTCCCCACATATCACCTGGCTGTAGTAGTAGATGATAATTCTATGGGAATTACCCATATAATCAGAGGTGATGACTGGATACCCACTGCTCCTATCCATATAATTCTTTATAAATCTTTTAACTATAAAATTCCTGTTTTCTGTCATGTCCCTCTTGTTATAGCAGAAGATGGGAAAAAACTCAGTAAACGACATGGCGCAACCTCTGTGAGTGAATTTAAAAGCCAGGGCTATCTTCCTGAAGCCCTTTTTAATTTTCTTGCTCTTCTTGGATGGTCACCTCCTGAAGGAGACACTCAGGAGATATTCACAAGAGAAGAACTTATAGAAAAGTTCGATCTTTCCAGGGTAAATGTGGCAAGAGCATGTTTTTCCTATACAAAACTTAACTGGATGAATGGTATGTATATAAGAAATATGGAAAAAGAAAAACTTATGGAACATTTTATACCTTTATGGCAGAAAGCAGGGTTTATAATGAAACCCTGTCCTGAAGAAATTCGTCCTAAATTACTGAAATTAACGGAACTTCTGCAAGCCAGAATAAAAATACTTACAGAAGTTGTTCCTATGAGTAAATTTGCTTTTATAGATTTCAAAATAGTAGATACTAAAAACCTTGTAGGAAAAAATATGACTGTAGAGCAGAGTATAGAAGCATTCCGAAAAATCGGAGAAAAATTTTCTGGCCTTCAAAATTTCCAGGAAACCTCTATAAAAGAAACTCTGGAAGCTCTTCTTTTTGAACTTGGTCTGGTGCCAAAACAACTCTATAATATGCTCAGATGGGCAGTTACAGGAGAGAAAAATTCTCCTCCTTTGTATGGAACTATTGAAGTTATTGGTAAAACCAGGACTTTGGAAAGAATTGAAAAAGCTATTGAATTATTGAATGTTTAAAATCAATAAAAAAAAACAAAATACCGTTAAAACTTTTATCAGATTATTTTTCCCTGAATTATTTATATTCTTGAAATACATTCACTACAGAATATATTTTCATCAACAAAGGTGAATTTATCTCTACTACAGAGGGTACAGAATTTTTTCTGGCATCTACTGCAGGTAAGTGCACAGTCCTGACATACTCTGTGGCCGGAACTACATATAACTACACAGGATATAGAAAGTGTTTTGCTGCAATTATCACATTTGAATCTGTCACTGTCAGGGGTTTGAATAAAAGGTAAAGGCCTCTGTCTTATCTGGCGAGGAGGTTTCTCTGGAATAATTCTCTTTTGAGGAACAGGACAAAATGTACAAATACCCTCTGATGAAAGAATAATTCTTCGGCAGACAGGGCAAGTGTCAGGCTGTCTTCTACCGGGAGTAGATACAGAAGGAGGAACAATTCCTTTTGGAGGCTTCTGGCATCTACTTAGAAGAGGACTCTTCAGATTTTTTGAAGGCAAACTCTCTATAGGAGGTGCAGAGGCTGATGATACTTCTATTATTTCAAGATTTTTAGGCATGACTCTCGATTGTGTAAGTATTTCACTTTCTCTATCTCCATAATAGGAATAGAAATCGTTTTTATCAGTGGGAATTTTATCCATATTCAGATCAGTCCATCGGGCCGCTTCACCATTCAAAGGGCTTTGAAGATTATAGCTCTGATAGGCCATCATTTCTGCCACTCTTATAAGAAGATGAGAAAGAGCCTCTCCTGCTGCCCAGTGATCTCCGATGCATATGGTCTGAGGAGAAATATTGGGATGAAATATTGGGGAAAGCATCCTGCAAAAAGGAGATTCCTTTGGATAGCCCTTTGGCAGGATAACTTCAACGAGATGCATATCTCTTGGAATAATTTCCCTATTTTTTTCAACAAGGCTTTTTACCCTGTATTCAATAACATATCGTTCAGGAGGATTTCCTGAATAGTTCTGAAGATTAATATAGGTACTGTCTTTAAAAAGATTAGAAAGAAGTTGAAAATCTGCAAAAAGTCTCTTTAATCTTATACTCATAATTTAACACCTTTATGAAATTCGTGACAGGTGACGGGTAATCAGTGATGGGATAAGGATTATACTTATGTATACATCTCTCACTATTCACTCCTCAAAGCCGTATTACAGAAACTATTATTAAAATTACATATAGTAAAGAAAAAAACATTGAAGATCCAAGTAGTAATTGATACACAGGGGAAGTCATCCTTATTTTATCTCTATTCTGCAAATACCATACAGGACAGAGTATGAGAATAAAAGGGGACAGACAACCCATAAGACTGAAAATAAATAAAGCTATAGAAAGATATCTTGCTTCTTTTACCTCTGAATCCTCAGGAACTATTATTTCTGGTTGTTTATAAATGTTCTGCCTCCTCAAAGGTTCAGCACTTTGAAATTTTTCATGACATAAAGGACATTCTAATGTATCAATAGAAATTTCTTCACTGCAATAGGGACAGACTTTTTTCTCCTGTCCCCACTGAGCCCTGCTGTATTTTTCATCTAAATCTTCTTTCTTATACTCGGGAGCATTTTTACATCCATATATAGAACACCCCCCGTATTCATTCCAGCATTCCCTGTGAAATGTTGATTTACAGGAAGGACAGGTAGTAACCTCTTCACCTTTTTCTATAGAATTAAAACATATATGGCAGGAAGATACCTGTCTTATACTCATATTATATACCTTTTACTTTCCAGTAATTCCAGAAATTATAAATATTAAAAATACAAATACCGATAAAACAACAGCAATAATTCCGGTAATATATCCGATATTACCTAAACTATACTGATTATAATCCTGTTTTGCCTTTGAACCCTGATATATAGCAAGAACCCCTATAGGTAATCCTATAAAGGGACACCAGGACACAAGAAATGCCGATATACCAATTAAGAGAGCAATTACTCCTGTATTACTATGAACCTGCGAAAAAGTTCTCCCCATTCTAAATTGCTGATCCACTATACTTCCACAGTGATAGCACTTTACTGCTGATTTCTTTATGACATTACCACACATAGTGCAGAATTGCTCATCAGGTGCAATATCAGGCATAATGGTTCCAAGAGGTAAATCATCAACTTTACATCCTTTTGAAATACAACCACCGGGAGGAGAACATTCTCCATGATACGCCGTATCACATTTATTACATACTGTAATATCATCACCGAAGAAGATTTGTGCAAGACATATCGAACAGATTCTGTTCATATAATTTCTATTTGCCTTCATAGGAGTCAGAATAGATTGGATCTGCTGTTTATGAGGATATGTTTCTCCCTGTGCCTGATTAGAAGGTCTGTTATATTGATTATCTATAGTCTCTTTTCCCTGTTGATTATAGATAGGTCTGTTATATTCCTTCTCACAGGACTCTCTTCCCATTTGTTTATAGACAGGCAATGGAAATTTATTATCAGATTCTCCTTTCTCATGAGGCCTGTAGATGGGTCCGGGAAATTTGTTATGAGATGATTGTCTTTCAGGTGGTCTATAGATACCTCCGACATTTTGATTATGGACTGTCTCAGAATGGTTATAAAGGGACTTTGTATCCTGTTCTGTTATAGAAAAAGTATCTTCTGACAGAAGAGATTTACTATGATATTGATAGGATGATACAGATCTATCACGTTTAACTTGAGGATGTGATGTTTTAACCAGATGAAGAGAAGAACCACAGCTAGAACATTGTTTTGCATTCTCCAGAGATTCAAAACCACAATTGGGACATCTCATAATCTTCCAGACCTCTTATTTCTTTATCTTACGTTCCTTTTCAGCAAAGGTGAAGGAAGTATTACCTATGTCAACTTTATCACCATTTCTCAGTTTATGTTCTCTGATCTTTCTGTTGTTTACCTGAGTTCCCACAGCTGAAGAGTTATCTTTAAGGAGATAACCATCATGAATCTTCTGAATTATGGCATGTTCAGGTAATACATCGGAATCTTTAAAGAGATAGATTTCACAATTAGGAGAACTGCCAATTCGAGTAATATCTTTATAAATGATAAATTGTTTACCACTGATAGGTCCTTTTGTCATAATAAGCCAGGCATCTTTATTAATCTGTTCTACAATACCTATCATAAGCCCCACAAATGCTCCGGTAAGACAGAAACCTACCAGTCTGCTTATATCTGCGCTCCGGAAAGGATCCAAAACTCCTTTGCTTAGAATCAGAATGTCAATAGGATCAAAAAGTAAGCCTCCCAGAAGAGCTCCCAGCATACCTCCAAGAAAACCATTTAAAATCATCTTTCTGGATCTTAAAGCAATCCCCTGTCCTAATCCCATAGTCATTCCCAGTATTGCCCACGCAAAAGTTCTTCTTACTACCTGGGCTATAAAACCAATAGCACTCTCAAAGGGATTTAGCGTAGTGGAAGTAAATATTCCTAAAATAGCATAAACCAGTCCACCGACAAAGGTTGATATAAGGCCGCCTAAAATACCTATAAACATTCCTATTACACCTGCTATGATAGCTTTTTTATAATTCCGTCCTATAATTCCATCGGCACAGCCTACAAAAAGGGCAATCAAAGCACCTAAAATAATAAAAATTATAAGAGACCATAAAGTTTTTTGTATACTTATGACAGAGAGTGATCTGCCTTTATTAAATTCAGGAAAAGGAGATGGACCAATCTTTATTGCTGCACCCAGTCCATTTTCTTCATATACATTTTCACAGACAACATAAGCATACTGGCCAACTGAGAGATCGGAAAATTTAGTAATTTTTTTCCCATTTTCATCTATACCATCATAAATAGATTGCTCCAGAAAAAGAATCCCTTTTCCATCAATCTTTACATAATGAACAAGTTCATTAGCACCGGTAATGGGAAATGTTTCCCGTACCTCTTCAATCTGCCCGGAAATTCTTATGAAATCATCAAAATTCGGTTCAATAATCAACCAGGACATAAAAGCTCCCAGAAGACCTGCTAAAAAAAGATAAAACCAGCTGGATAAAAATATACTTCCTTTTACTTTTGGTTTATCTTTTCCATAGAGAAATTCCACCTCTCCTGATAGAGCTGCCTGTTTTTCAAGAATCTCTTCTACATGTTTAGAATGTAATTCCTGTTTTGTAATACTTAACTTCTCCTGGCTCAAAAATATCACTTCCTTATTTTAAAAACTATTTTTCCCCTTCAGGGGAAGATTTATCTTCCGGAATCTGAGAAGAAGAAGGTTTAATTTCAGTCTCTCTAGCTTCTAGAGTCTGTTCATTAATCTCTTTAT
>Ga0302240_1001657_pt1 | contig 16946 bp, 15 predicted proteins | sample AAG_UR_His_MG_FD_193538 | JGI IMG/M metagenome (GOLD analysis project Ga0302240, IMG submission 193538) | Enriched activated sludge microbial communities from anaerobic digester in WTTP, New Holstein, Wisconsin, United States - AAG_UR_His | ecosystem: Engineered > Bioreactor > Anaerobic >... | reverse complement strand
ACACATTGCCACTACGATCATACTGATGGACTAGCCGACATGCTGAAGAGTATCGGCAAGAGGGATTTGCCTGTTATTGCGCACCCAGACCTGTTTCGAGAAACCTTTGTCGAAAAGCCCTTTTTTCGATCAATAGGTATGAATTCTCAACATAGCAAAGTTGCTCTTGAAGAATTAGGTGCTCACTGGTTTCTTTCGAGTGAACCATTACAGCTGCTACCGGGCTTAGTGACGACCGGATATATTGCTCGATCGAATGACTTTGAAGACCCTGGAATTGTTTCGAAGACAATCGATCATGATTCTCGAGTGGTTCCAGATCCCATGAGGGACGATATCTCAGTGGTCGCCGCTATCAAGGATAAAGGCCTCATAATTCTTACCGGATGCAGCCATGCAGGCATTGTGAATATTGTGAATCATGCTATCGCAATGACAGGCATACAGAAAGTCCAGATGTTGATAGGCGGACTTCATCTTGTCAATGCTTCTCAAGAAAGAATTGAGAAAACAGTCGATATGCTCGATAGCTTAATATGCGGATCAGTATACGCAGGTCATTGTACGGGCTTTGATGCAGAGATTGCGCTACGCTACAGATTTAAAGACCGATTTCTACCTCTGCAAACAGGGATGCGATTTGAAATTGCATGAACCCTAGTGGAGATATTCAATGTGGTTTTCCAAAGTTCCCGCGAGATAGGCTGCAGCGGCTTCCTCGATATTGAGCTTGTCTGTAACAATGGCTAGAATGCCCATGCTTTGAAGATTGGCATAAAGCCCAGCACCCATACCTCCGGCAATGACGGCCACACAATCGCGGACAGGCTCGAGCATGCTCGCATGTTTGGATTGGGATACTGCATCAAAACCATGGCCACCGAGCGTGCTATGTTCATGCGAATCATTATGCTGTCCAGCAAATGTACTATGCCCTGATTTTGGGATTATTTCTTTATGAGAGATGGTGCCATTCTCAATTTCCACAACTACATAATATGTTGCTCTGCCAAAATGGCGAGAAATGGTGATTCCGTCGTCGGATACAAATGCGATTTTCATTCTACCTGTTTCTCCTTCTTATAAAAGAGTTTACCAAACAAGAGCGAATTTCTGAGCTGATTTTTTGGACGCTGCGAGGACAAGGCATGATTATTCCTTTGAAGCGATCTCGCTCTCTGCGTCTTTGGGTTGAGACGAAACAGAAGCTAACGCAAGCTCGACTTCGCCAGCAAGGCGATCTGCGTCTTTTTTTACAGTTTCACTAAGAGTAGACCATCGGAGCGCTCGCGTTTGCGCAAGCTCTTTTCTCCAAGGAAGACTTGCGAGGATTGGCAAACCCATACGCTGCGCACCTTGCTGGCTTCCATCGTCGAATAAGGCAACTTCTGTGCCGCAGTGGGGACAGATCATGGTGCGCATGTTCTCCACCACACCAAGCACCGGCGCCTTGAGCATCGATGCCATATTGATCGACTTGCGCACGATCATGGAAACATAATCCTGGGGCGTTGCGACAACGACGAGGCCAGAAAGAGGAATAGTCTGAAACGCGGTGAGCGCGACATCCGAGGTTCCTGGCGGAAAATCTATAATGAGATAGTCGAGCTCTCCCCAGATCGTATCAGACCAGAATTGGTCGATCGCCTTAGCCAGCAATGGTCCGCGCCAGATCACTGGTTCGTCCTCTTGTTCATTAAAGAGATTGATTGAGAGCACCTTGATCCCTTCTTCATTTTCTACAGGGTAGAGATGTTCGCCATCGGACTCACCGCGAAAGCTATCGATACCCAAAAGGCGCGGAATGCTTGGGCCTGTGATATCTGCATCGAGCACAGCTACCTGCAAACCTCGCTCTGCAAATGCCTGTGCAAGCAGCGAAGCGACCATCGATTTGCCAACGCCACCCTTACCACTTATTACACCGATAACCCGCTTTATCGAGGGATTAGGCTTTTTTTCAGGGACAATGCCCATAAAAGACTCCTTATGCAAAATCTTGTTGTATAGTTTCGAGCATATGCTAATAATACCGTAGATATCGAGAAAAATTCAAGCCTCCGCATTGCTTTATCAGAAATCTAGATAAAACGAATGAATGACTATTTGATTGCAGCTTCATATACAAGGTTCGTAACACTAACGTTTAATAGCTGCAACTACTTTTTGCCTCTTGTGCTCACCAAATGACCAATATATATTGTGTCTTTGGTAGCATGGTACACAATATATAGTAGAGGTGATCGAGATATGACAGATAAGACCGAGATACCCAGTCTTTTTGGGCATGATTTTCTAGGATGGCAAGTGGCTCCCCCAATAAAGAGCGTGGTTAAGCGCTCTGGAGAAGTGGTGAGTTACGATAGGCATAAAATAGAGAAAGCCATAGAAAAAGCATTTATTGCAACGAATACATCAATCCTTGATAATCAGGGGAATAGCAAGCCTATCCTATATACAGACCTCGTGGAAAAGAAGATTAGAGAACTCATCCAGACTCGCCATCCTAACTCCATACCAGCGATCGAAGAAATTCAAGATCTAGTCGAAACCGTTCTTATAGAACAGGGAGAAACCGCAGTAGCAAAGGCCTACATCCTCTACAGAGCCCGGCATGAAGCGATTCGCGATACAAAAAAGCTGATGTTGGACATTTCGGCAACTATGAACGGATATCTAGCTCGATCGGACTGGCGCGTCAATGAGAATGCCAATGTCAATTATTCTCTTGGTGGACTGATCTTACATAATTCGGGAAGTGTAACCGCAAATTATTGGCTCACACAGATATATCCTAAGGATATCGCTGAAGCTCATCGAAATGCTGATTTTCATATTCATGATCTTTCTATGTTTTCGGGTTACTGCGCAGGCTGGTCTCTTAGAGATCTGATCCGCGAAGGGCTGGGCGGTATTCCCGATAAGATTTCCTCAAAGCCAGCGAGTCATCTTTCCACTCTAGCCAATCAAATGGTGAATTTTCTTGGTATTCTTCAGAATGAATGGGCAGGAGCACAGGCCTTTAGCTCCTTTGATACCTATCTCGCCCCTTTTGTGAGAGCCGACAGCCTTAGCGACAAGGAAATAAAGCAGAGCCTACAGAGTTTTGTCTTTGGGGTTAATACGCCATCACGCTGGGGGAGTCAGGCTCCTTTTACGAATATCACGCTGGACTGGACCGTACCGGAAGACCTGCGTGACAAACCAGCCGTTGTAGGAGGAAAGGAGCTTGATTTCTCTTATGGCGATTGCAAGCCAGAAATGGATAGGATCAACAGGGCCTTTATCGAACTCATGCTTGAAGGAGATGCATCGGGCAGAGGCTTTCAATATCCCATACCCACATATAATGTAACAACCGACTTCGACTGGGACTCTCCAAATGCGAAGCTCTTGTTCGAAATGACTGCTAAATATGGCACACCCTATTTCCAGAATTTTATCAATTCAGATCTAAATCCAGCAGATGTACGCAGTATGTGCTGTAGGCTCAGGCTCGATAAACGCGAATTGCGGAAAAAAGGCGGTGGGCTATTTGGAGCCGATGAGCTCACAGGCTCGATAGGTGTTGTGACAATCAATCTGCCCAGAATTGGTTTTCTTTCACGAAACGAAAAGGAATTCTTCGGCCGACTCGATGATCTGATGGAAAAGGCAAAGATAAGTCTTGTCATAAAACGCAAGGTTATTCAGCGCTTACTAGAGGCCGGCCTCTTCCCTTATACAAAACGCTATCTAAAGACTTTCGAAAACCACTTTAGCACGATTGGCATTGTGGGGATGAACGAATGTCTTCAAAATTTCTTCTCTCCCTCTATCACAACCGCTACGGAAGAAGGGAGAGATTTTTCTCTTAGGATTCTGCAATTCATGAAGACCAGACTAGCAGATTTTCAGGAAGAGACGGGCGATCTATTCAACCTGGAAGCAACGCCTGCTGAATCGACCTCCTATAGGCTTGCAAAGCACGACAAGGAAAGATATCCGGACATCATCACCTCTGGCGCAGATGAGCCCTATTATACGAATTCCTCACAACTCCCTGTTGGATATACCTCTGATATCTTCGATGCACTCGACCTCCAGGAGGAGTTGCAGACAGTCTATACAGGTGGAACGGTCTTCCATGTATTTCTTGGCGAAGCCATTTCTGACTGGCGGGCATGCTCTCAGCTTGTAAAGACTATAGCATATTCATATAGAATCCCTTATTTTACTATCTCTCCAACCTATTCCATTTGTCCGATACATGGCTACCTCGCCGGAGAACACTTTTTTTGCCCGGTATGCGCCGTAGAAGAACGTAGAAAAATGGAGCAAAGGGGCGAGAAGATCGCCGAGAGCGAGCATGATAAAGCCGGTAAATCTGTGGGAATCGTTGAAGCAGGCCAGACAGATGAGGGCGAACAAATCCTGGGAACAAGAACCGAGGTCTATAGTCGTATCGTCGGATATTATCGTTCGGTGAAGAATTGGAATGCGGGGAAAAAGGCAGAATATAAGGAAAGGCGCGTCTTCAATCCCGACTCAAAACCAAGCGAAAGAGCGACATGCAATAGCCCAGTACAGAGGGATTGCAAGGCTGAGTCTGATAGCCCTGAGCATTATAAAAGCGGGGCGCATCATGATGGCCATTATGATGATGCTTCTAGAGTGCTTCTTTTTGCGAGGAAGAATTGTCCGAACTGCTCACCTGTAAGAAGAGCTCTAGCCAGCAATGCAGATTTTGAAGAGATTGATGCGGATTCGATCGAAGGAATGGCTCAAGCTACCAAATTTGAAATATTCTCTACCCCAACCGTCCTTGTACTCGATGAAAATGAAGAGATAATAGCACGTCTTTGTAGTGTCGGAGAGCTCGAGAAATTTTTAGCGGCGCGGACGAGGGTGCATTCGTGAACAAGAGGCATAAAAAGAATAAATTGTATAAGAGCCAGAAAACTCAGAACCGAAAGAATAAACAAGCGCTAACCGATTGGATGTTGGCATGTGGAAATGATGAATAATGTCAGTTTGCCATCTTCCAGCGAGCCCATCCGCGTAGGCTTTCGCAAGACATCGCTCCTCGATTATCCCGCCAGGCTTGCAAGCGTGATTTTCTTTACAGGCTGCAATTTTTGCTGCCCATGGTGTCACAATAGAGAACTCGTACTCGGCGAAGCGGACGATTTGCTAGCCCTCAATGAATGTCTATCGATAATAGAAAAACGCAAGCATCTTGTGCAGGGAGTCGTTCTCACTGGAGGCGAGCCCTTGCTGCAAGGAATAATAAGCGAGCTGATAGCGCAAATACATGAGCTAGGCCTCCTTGTCAAGCTCGATACAAATGGATCTCTTCCAGAAAAGCTAGCGACTCTGATCGAAGATCCGCGCACAAGACCAGATTATGTTGCGCTCGATCTCAAAACCGATGCCCAGCGTTATGGCGATCTGTCGAGCGGCTTTCCTTTTACCGCAGTAATCCAAAGCCTTAAAATCCTTGCAAAATACAAGGAAGAATTCGAGGTCCGCAGCGTAGTTGTGCCGGGATATCTAGACGAGCCTGCCGTCAAAGCGCTTGCAGCCCTTGTTCCTGAAGAGACACCATGGTATTTCACGGCCTTTGCACCAGGCAACTGTCTCGATAGCCGTTGGAATGATATATTGCCTCCGGATACAGATTATATAGATGCCCTGGTCCATCTCGCAGAAAAGCTGGGCAGGAAGGGTTTGAGGCGGTGAATGAAGCAGAAGGGATATATGATAATTCTGTAAAAGGGTATTTATGCAGCATTTAGACATATTGACATTAATATAAGATAGCGTTATCCGAATTATTTTTATCACTTTATTTGAAATATTGATCATTTATGCTAAGAGATCTATTAAGGAAAAAAGATGAAGTATAATAACATTTCATACAGTTCCAAATAAGGAGCTCATTGTATATTAATTGTTATCATGCCTATGAGGAGAGATATAATGGAATCGATTCATGAATTGAAGCAAGAAGTGCTTGAAGCTAACCTAGCACTAGTTACCAACAAATTGGTTATTTCTACATGGGGTAATGTTTCAGGATATGATCCAGAATCAGGTATTTTTGTCATAAAAGCAAGCGGGGTTCCCTACTCAGCTTTAAGAGAAGAACATATGGTTGCTGTCGAAATGTCGGGGAAAATAATTGATACGAAGTATCGACCTTCTAGTGATACAAACACACACAGGATTATTTATAGTCATTTCAGTGAAAAAGGAATAAGAGGCATAGTTCATACTCATTCGCAGTATGCTTCAATATGGGCTCAGTTAGGCAGAGCGCTTCCCTGTTTTGGAACTACGCATGCCGATTACTTTGATGGGGAAATTCCATGTACCGATGAATTGACCGATGATGAAATCTTAGAGGGATATGAAAAATATACTGGAATTAGCATTATAAATGCCTTGAGGGATAAAGACCCCCTCAGGGTTCCTGCTGCCTTCGTAATTCATCACGGCCCATTTGCTTGGGGAGAAACTCCTGAGAAAGGGGTAATGAATAGTGTGGTTCTTGAGTATATCTGTAAAATGGCAATTATGATGAATATTGTCGACCCCAATATACGGCCATTGAGAGAGGCGATATTAAGAAAACATCAAGATAGAAAATATGGCGTAAATGCTTATTATGGTCAAATATCCAAAAGTAACCAGCCAATAAAATCAGATAAACAGGATAAAGAATAATGTGGACTAAAGTCTTCCTGTAATAGAATGAAATTTCTTTAGCACTTTGAACTTTCGCTCCATGTCAATCCTTGTTCGCTCATTGGCACACTTTTATCTTTATTTGCTTTATTCTCTATTTTTTCTTCTCTTTTGCTGGCCCGTATGAGCAAATTATTCAGGGATGGAAGCAGTAAGTACCTTGATGCCCAAGCGATCGAATTCTTCGATGCTAACTGGATCTATATCTGAATCAGTGACAATAATTGATACTGAGTTCATTTGTGCTGTTTTGAAGTTTGCTACCTTTCCTAATTTGCTTGAATCAGCTACTAGTATTACCGAACCGCGAGTATTCCTTATCATAAGCCTATTGATCCATGCTTCCATCTGTGTTGAGGTTGTAAGTCCATATTTAATGCTAAATCCATCTATTCCTACAACAGCTTTGTTAGCGTAAATACTTTTTATTGCTCTAACTGTCAATTCTCCAACGAGTGTAAGCGATTCATGTCGGATTTCGCCACCAGTTAGCATTACATCGATTGATCCCTGGTGGATATAAATTGGGGCAAGGGGGTTGTTGGTCATTATTGCAACATGGGGAACATCGAGTTGTTTAAGAAATTCAATCGTTGTAGAGCCAGAATTTACAAAGATCATGTCACCCTCTTCAATAAGGCCTGCAGCAAGTATGCCTATTGCACGCTTCTCTGCTTGTTTCATAGTACTTTTTTGGGCAAACAATGGCTCAAGACCTATTCGATCGTTATAGATTGCACCTCCATGAATGCGCTCTATAAGACCTTTATTCTCTAGCAATTCCAGGTCACGACGAATCGTCATCTCGGTCACATTAAGAGAAGAGGCTAGTTCTGAGACTTTAACAGTGCCTTTTTGTCGCGCTATTGAACATATAGCCATTTGTCGCTGATGAGACGCTAGATTAGTCTTGTTTTCTCCACCGATCATAATCTCTCCGCTATTTTTTTGCGAAATATGTGAAGTATTTTGAGGAGAACACAACATCAGCCGCTGCGTCAAGTACTCCCAATTCAGATGCCAGGTCTAATACTGTATAGCGCCTACGAATAAGGGAAGCGATCTTAATGCTATTTATACATTCGCTGCGAGACAAATCTATTTGCCCTGGTTCTGTTGGGCATGAAGCATCGGAAAAAGCTTGCTTTAATTCTAAAAAGCTAGGGATTTGTATTATTACCTTTTTTGAAAGCTCTGGCCATACTTGATGAGCTCTTTCTATTCTTGACCGAAGTTCGAAAATTGATGGTGTCTTGGAAGTTATCGTTTTCTCAATCTCGCTTTTTAATAGTGGATCGGTATTAAGCAATTCCATAACATCAAGGCGATATTGCAGTAGATTATCGATAGGAGAAAATCCTTTATTTTCAACAAGTTTCCGCAATGCACCATTCTGACTAAAAAGCTCACTCATCAATGCACAAGATATGAGAGAACCAATTGCCACCTTAAAGCCATGCGAATATTTTTCTTTATCATTTTGATGTTGCAACATTTCCCAGGTATGTGATAAGAGATGCTCTGTTCCTGATGCTGGCCTAGAATCCTTGTACTCTTGTATAGCTAGCCCAGTAGAAATTAGGCCTCTATAAAGCATATTGATGGAGCTTACTGATCCTTGATAGACTTGCTTTGCTTGACTGAATAATGCTATCGAAGCGTCCTGTGCTAGTTTCCATGCAACGGGATCGATCATTTCTATGCCTAGGCTATCTGCAATTATCCAATCAGCTCCAGAAACCAATTTGGCTATGATGTCGCCATATCCCGAGGCTATTAATTGCGAAGGAGCTTTAGTGATAATGTCCTCATCCGCTATTATGCAAAGAGGAGGTGGACATTCGACCGTTTCTTTGAAGCCGTTTATAGTTATGGCTGCGCCAAAAGATGCATAGCCATCAACCGAAGGTGCAGTTGGAATGCATACATATCTAATGCTATTTTCGAAAGAAGCTCGTTTTACCAAGTCATTTATCGTTCCTGATCCTACAGCTATAGGGATAGCATTCTCAAGAGCTATTCTTCTAGTGATGATATTTAAAAGCTCAGATGAAGCATATGGAGCAGGAGATGCTGGTAAAATATATATTGCAGTGTTCGTTTCATGTTCGAGAAAGTTCGAGAAATAATCACCAACTGCTTTCCATATCGTTTCATCTGTAATAATCAAATATCGGCTATGGCCAAATATTGATTCCAGATAACTATGAAGCTTATAAAGGGTACCCCTATCGTACAGATTTATGGAGGTTTCAAGATGGCTGCCATGTTCAATGTTAATATATGTTCGATTCATGGCATTATTATATACATTATGTTCGATATGTCAATCAAAACAAACTCATCGAACAAAATATTATCAAAATTGCTTGACATTTTAATGATCCATGCTATCATACTTGCAATATCACGCCTATTGCGTGGAAAGAATGAGCTTGTAAAGGAGTAAAGCATGAAAAGATTCGTGATGTTAATAATAGCCTATTCCGCTATCGTTATGTCAGTATTTGCTGCCCCTGCTGATTTGGGGAAGTCGTTAGTTCTGTATTCGACGATGACAGAGAACGATATTAATAATCTTTTGAGTGGGTTTAATAAGAAATATCCCGATATTCGCGTCGAGGTAGTAAATGGCTCTGCTGGAGAGCTTGTTGCAAGAATTAGAGCAGAGAAGAATAATCCTCAGGGAGATCTAATGTGGGGAGGATTGGCCAATAGCGATGGTGATGTGAATAGTGATATTTTTGAGCATTGGCTTTCTGATTACGAAAATGAGGTAATGGAGGATTATCGATCAAACAATGGTTTTTATAATCTTGATCATCTTTCCACTCCAGTACTCTGCATCAATACTAATCTTGAGAAGAAGCTTGGGCTAAATATCACAGGATATTCAGATCTATTAAATCCTAAACTAAAAGGAAAGATTGTCTTGTCAGATCCAAATTCTTCCTCTGCAGGATGGAACAATGTATCTAATATCATGGCAGTTTTTGGCTATGACAGCAAAGAGTCTTGGGATTATATCAAAGCATTGATGAGCAATGGCCTTGTTATTTCGACATCATCATCTGTATGCTTCAAGAGTGTCGAGTCAGGAGAGTATGTTGTCGGTCTAACCTACGAGGATGGAGCTTCCACACTTTTAAAATCTGGTGCTAAGAACATTCGTATGGTCTACCCCAAGGAAGGAGTATCAGCCTCAGCTTTTGGATGCGCTGTTATAAAAGGAGCTCCTCATATGAATGCGGCCAAAGCAATGGTTAACTACCTGATGAGCGCTGAAGGACAATCTGTTCTTGGAAATGTTGGGACTATCAGGTTCACAAATAAGAATGCTAAGTACAGCACGACCTATCTTCCTCCTAATTCCGAGATTAAATGGATAAAGCGAGACGTTGATTGGCTTATCGCCAATAAAGTAAAAGTATTGGAGAAATGGAACAAACTTTATAATTCTATACATGGTTAATGCTAATCTTATTTATCAGTAATCTGATAATTAGGAACACTTAAATAATGGCTCATGTGCTAAGTAAAAGCCATGAGCCAGATTTTATTGAATGATATTGCCCTATTCATCGTGCGTCTTTCAAAGGATGTAAATTAAGCAAATTTATGCGAAGTGGTAGCTATGAGTGTAAATATTTCTGTTAAGCATGCATTTAAGAAATTTGGAGATAACACAATTATTCCTGATCTGAATTTGGAAATCAGAGAGGGTGAATTTCTTACTTTGCTTGGCCCTTCAGGTTGTGGCAAGACTACATTTCTGCGAATGATAGCTGGTTTTACTCAGATCGATGGGGGAGATTTTTACTTTGGAAATAATAGAATCAATGATCTTGATCCTTCTAAGCGAAATATAGGCATGGTTTTTCAAAATTATGCAATTTTCCCACATTTATCAGTACGAAAAAATGTAGAGTTTGGTCTAAAAAATAAGAAACTTTCGAAAGATGAAATAGAGCAACGAACCAATAAGTTTCTCAAATTGATGCAGATCGAAGTACTTGCTGATCGCATGCCCGACAAGCTTTCAGGAGGTCAACAACAAAGAGTTGCGCTTGCTCGTGCATTATGTATTCAACCTCAAGTGCTTTTAATGGATGAGCCGCTTTCTAATTTGGATGCCAAGCTCCGTGTAGAGATGCGTAAGGTAATCAAAAATATCCACCAAAGCCTTGGTATTACGACTGTATATGTCACCCATGATCAGGAAGAAGCGATGGCTATTTCCGATAGAATTGCTGTGATGGATTCTGGGGTAATTCAACAGCTCGGCACACCGAAGGATATCTACCGTCGACCTTACAATCTATTTGTTTCATCATTCATAGGGAGATCTAATATTATAGAAGGACATATTGTTATCAGGGAAGGAGCTGCGTTTGTCAATATTGGGGAATATGAATTCTCTTTAGCGAATATTCAAAAATCTCATATGTTAGAAAAGAAAGTCATTGTATGTGTTAGGCCCGATGAATTTTATATTGAGCGGAATACTGGTAGAGGAATTCCTTCCATAGTTGATGACTGCGTATTCCTTGGACAGAATGTGCATTATTTCATGCATCTAGAAGAAAACGGATTTGAAGTTGAGATTGTTGAACAATCTGCATTAGAGAGTGAAGTCCTTCCTGGTATGAGAGTCTTTCTGGGAATTGATCAAGAGAGAGTAAATGTTTTTACAGCCGATGGATCCACGAATATTTTGAGAGGTGTATATAATGATGTGCTTTGAAGCAGTGATATCTGCTGGAAGAGGCAAAGCATGAAGAAAAAAAGAAAATACGATGGATGGATAATAGTTTCTATCATAATATTTTTATTATTTGTGCTCTTTCTAATTTATCCTTTGCTTGGCATACTGAAAGCCTCTGTAATTGATTTAAAAGGGAATTTCGGGTTTAAGCAATTCGTAAAATTCTTTTCTCAAGCTTATTACATTAAGACTATTTTCAATAGTTTCAAGGTATCACTTGCTATTACAATATGCACATTATTGATTGGTATACCTTTATCTTATTTTTACACTTTTTACAACCTAAAAGGTTCTAAATTTCTCTTTGTGATTAGTATTCTATGCAATATGTCAGCACCTTTTATAGGTGCCTACTCTTGGATCCTTCTTCTCGGACGATCTGGTGCAATAACAACTTTTTTTAGAAATAAGTTAGGGATGGAAATAGGAAGCATATACGGTTTTGACGGCATTCTTCTTGTGCAATCACTTAAGCTTTTCCCGCTAGTCTTCATTTATATGAATGGAGCCTTCAGGAATATTGATAACACACTCATGGAAGCTTCCAGCAATTTGGGATGCGTGGGAATAAAGCGGTTTTTCAGAGTCGTGCTAAAGCTATCGATGCCTACTATTCTTGCAGCAAGTCTAATAGTATTTATGAGGGCATTTGCAGATTTTGGGACGCCTGTTCTTATAGGGGAAGGATATCGCACTTTTCCTGTGGAGATTTACAACCAATACGTGGGTGATACTAGCACAGACCATAATTTTGCAGCTGCCATCAGTGTCATCGCAATAGTGATAACTGCATTAGTATTCTTTATTCAAAAATGGGCTACAAGCAAGTATGATTTTTCTTTAAATGCCTTGCATCCGATTGAAAAGAAGCAGCCTAAGGGACTAAGCGGTTTCCTAATGTATGCCTATAGTTATATACTTGTCATAGTTGCTTTTATCCCTCAGTTATATGTTATTTATTTATCATTCAGGAATTGCGACCAGGCGGTATTTAAAGAAGGTTATTCGCTTGTGAATTATCAGTTAGCGGTGTCAAAGCTGCTTGGACGATCAATCAAGAATACCTTTTTCTTAAGCTTCTCATCATTAGCAATTATTATTCTTTTAGCAATTCTTATTGCTTATCTTGTAGTCCGGAGACCCAACATAATAAATAATAGTATCGACACGATGTCTATGCTACCATACATTATGCCCGGTTCGGTCATTGGAATAGCCTTAGTTATGGCATTCGACAGTAAACCACTGATACTCACCGGCACTATGATGATTATGATTGTATCTTTTGTAATACGGCGAATGCCATATGTCATACGTTCTGCTACTGCAACACTAATTCAAATACCGATGAGTATAGAAGAAGCATCAATAAGCCTTGGCACTTCAAAAATCAAGACTTTTTTTAAGATTACTGTTCCAATGATGACCAATGGTATATTATCTGGAGCTATATTGAGCTGGGTATCTCTTATTACTGAATTATCTAGTTCTATTATTCTCTATAACAACAAAACAATCACATTAACAATGTCAGCTTATGTCGCAATTTCACGTGGAAATTATGGTTTAGCTTGCGCCTTCTCGAGTATCCTCACATTACTGACATCTATTGCTTTGCTCGTATATTTGCTTATCAGTAAGTCCGAAGATTTGAAGATGTAATTGGAATCGGATGATGTCTGGCAATAATAGAGTCAAGCTCATTGGACTGGATCTAGATGGAACAATAACACAACATAGAAGTTGCTTAGAAGATGAAAACAAGAATATACTGGACAAGCTTCGAGCAAGGTATTCGCTATTGATTGTTGGTGCAGGGGGATGCGACCGTATTCATCAGCAAATGGATGGCTATCCTATCAACATAATTGGCAATTATGGGATGGAAATATCTCGTTACGACAACATCAATAATGAATTAGTGATATATCAACGCCATATTATCAAACCCAATCGGTCAAGTGTAATCGAGAGGCTAAAAAGAATTCGGGAACGATTTGGTTATACATCGTATGCTGGAGAAATGATCGAGTTTCATGATACTGGCATGGTGACATTTCCTCTTTTGGGCACAAAAGCTTGTTTAGAAGAAAAGCTTGCCTTTGATCCGACCAAGGAAAAGAGAAGATCTATATACAATTTCATCGTTTCTTATTTTCCGGAATATACTGTTTTCATTGGTGGAACTTCTTCGTTCGATTTAGTTCCTGCTCCTTTTAATAAACGTTGCGCTTTGGAAGAATATTGCAGTGAAAATGAAATTGATATGCGTGAAGTAATTTATTTTGGCGATGACTGGGGAATAGGTGGAAGCGATAGTCATATATATGCCTCTAATATTAGGTTTGTTATTGTAGAAGATTACCGAGTTTTTAGGCGAGCTGCGAGTTTTCTTCTATAACAAAAGAAATAAAAGAATTGCCTATATATTATTAATCTTTCAGTTCAGCATAACAATTATTCTATATCTGGGTGCCTCACCGGTAAACCGCAAGCTTGCAACCTAGCACTACAACGGTGCCAACTACAATGATCGCAGGGCTCGTTGGAAGATCCAGGAGAATTGCGAGGGCAAAGCCCAGAAGGTTTATGCATACTCCGAATACTGAAGCAAGCAGCAAGGTGGGTCTAAAGTTTTTCTTGAGCGATTGAGCGGCGAGCGCAGGCAGAAGTGTCACCGCATCCACCATGAGCGCCCCAGTGATACGAATGCCCAAGCCTATTCCGACGCATACCATAACCAGAATGGCGGTTAGGACAAGCCTTGACGGCAGGCCAAATGCAAACGCCGTCTCTCTGTCGAAAAGAACCGCAGAGATCGGCCTTAAGTAGCGCACAGTACCTGCCAGAATTAGCACCGATACAATTATCACTAGTCGGACTTCAGTTCTATCGAGTGCTAGCACATTGCCCCAGAAGAGATTGAACGCTTCGATGGCATGAACATTGGCCTTATAGAAAAGTATGAACACGATTCCAAGGCTTCCGGTCATGAGAAGAGCCATGGCTCCTCCTGAGTTGCCTCCAACTTTTTGCGAACTTAGAGCCGAAACGGCAAACCCTGCTCCGATCGAAAATAGAATAGCCAAGATAATGGGATCGATACCGACTATTAGTCCGATTGTTGCTCCCAGCAACGATAGATGCATTACGCCAAAGCGCACTGGGATCAAATCGAGCGAAAGTATGTATATTCCGAGTATAGGAAAGGCCGTGCCGCAAGCGAAAAGTGCGGCAAATGCTCTGCCAAAGGCAGGGATCCTGAGCAATTCCATCATCTTCAGTTTTCCTCTAGCGCTCTCTAAATTTCATCTATGGTGGCGAGAAAGGCGCTGGTCTCAAGCAGTCTTGCCGTCCCTTTCTCGAAGAACAAGACCTCGTCGCATAGCTCGATTAGTGCTCGATCGTGAGTCACGAGAATAAGGGGTGTGCCTGATTCCGCGAGCGAGCGTATAAGGCTTTGCATGGCCACTTGGCCTTCCTGGTCGAGGTAGCTACCCGGTTCATCGAACAGGTAGATTGCTGGCTCAGCCGCTATCGCCCGTGCTATCGACACCCTCTGAAATTGCCCTCCCGACAGGTCCTGGACGGCCATATTAGCCAGCGATTCCAGACCACATCGGGCGATAGCGGCCTGTACCGCGCGACGATCCTCCAGGCCGAACCGTCCTGCCAATCCGCACTTACCCAATCTGCCAAAAGAAACCGCTTCTATCACCGAAATACGCAGTTGCCCCGAATTTCCCTCAGGTTTGTTTTGTGGAATATAAGCCAGCTTTTTGCGCGTTTCTGCAAATGTCGATGACTTCGTATCAGTGCCTAAAAGGCACAGTTCTCCGTGTAATGAAGACAAAAGCCCAATACAGGTCTTGAGAAAGGTTGTTTTGCCCGCTCCATTTGGACCAACAAATCCAAGGATGTTCTTGCGTTTTTTATAGTCAAGAGCCTCGCCATCCGGAAGATATGCTGGAAAATCGAAGCTTATTCCGCTGACAATCGGTAAAGCGTATCGATATCCTATGGAGAGATCCTTTGCCGATAGAATGGGCTGATAATCTTGAGCGCATTGTTCTTGCATCTGTACCTGCACTTGCGTCTGAGTAGAAATCTGTCTTTGTGGCTCATCTGTCATTCTAGATGGCGCTCGATTCAATTGCTGCAGGCCATCTGTCACTCTTGATGGAGCTCGACATAATGCTCTTGAAATTGTTCGAAGCACTACACTATCTCTCGCTTTTTATTTCACGATTTGTCCGAGTATGGCTTTTTCATTGTAGAGAAAAACATCCTCGATGGTGCGTGTGCCATCTTTTCCCGGGAAATTTATCAGTAGCACATTCGGTACGCCAAGGCTTTCCGCCAGAGCTTTACCACCTGGGTTGTGATAGTTGTCCAGAATCATCGCAGGCTTTTTCTTTATAAGATCGAGAACAACGGCCGGAGATGGTTCTCCGGGACCAAAGGTACCGACGACATCGAGCCCCAGCCATTCCGCAAATGTCTTGACATAAGCTTGCACGGCTACCCTTTTATCGGGCAGCGAGGAAGCAATTCTGGCGCGAATCTCATCGGAAAAGGAAGTAAACGAACGAGCCCATTTTGCATGTTCTTCGATGGTTCCTAGTGAATCTGCGATTTTCTTTGACTCTGCAATGATATTTGAAGGGATATTATCTGTATAAACAGCAATAATTTTGATGTTCTTGTTTTGAGCAGTCTCCGCGAGTTTTTTTGCAAATCTCTCATAGCTGGAATATACGATCAATGAAGCATTCTGTACCGCGACTAGGTCAGATGGCTTAATTTCATACTCAGGGGGATGCTGAAGCTCGAAAGGCGCGATTGTTTTGATATTTTTTGCGCCAGCGGCTGTCGCATACGCTTGCACCCATGAGGTAGAGGCAATGACAAGTTGTTCCTGGGAAGCAAGCGGAAAAGCAATAAGGCAGAGAAGGGCGATGTATAGAAGTATGCGAATACTCCGTGAGAGGTCTGTGATGCAACACGCCTCTAAACGGCTCTGCGTCTTCCGCGCTTTATGATTAGAATGTCTGATAGCCATAGAGGATCCTTTGGAGATGGAGAAATTTTAGGCAGGCTTCGAGCTCGCCCTAGGAGGCGTTCCGGACACTTCGATTTTCAATGATGGGCCAAAAGGCAACGCTCCCGGCCACATTCATTTAGGGGCACTTTTGGCAATTCAGCCCCCATGCATAAACTCGCGCAGCATTCAATGATCCGGCCTGTATTCATCCAGGCCAGTCTATACATGCTCCAGCCTTCGGGCTGGCAGGTTCTTACCAGATTGTTTTAATGCTTTTCTCTCATATATACAAGTGCGATTTTTTGCTACTGTTTTTCTATATTCTTTGCAAGACTATCATGGAGCTCGGCGGCAAGAAGGCTAACCGCTTCCTCGATCAATTTCGATAAAGGCACAGGAGATACCCCG
>Ga0302240_1001656_pt1 | contig 16959 bp, 15 predicted proteins | sample AAG_UR_His_MG_FD_193538 | JGI IMG/M metagenome (GOLD analysis project Ga0302240, IMG submission 193538) | Enriched activated sludge microbial communities from anaerobic digester in WTTP, New Holstein, Wisconsin, United States - AAG_UR_His | ecosystem: Engineered > Bioreactor > Anaerobic >... | reverse complement strand
GTCAAGCATTTTCTTTTTTGCTTCAATGCTGTCGTTGATGAATGACTGTATAATCTGTTTTGTATCCATTATAGACTCTCCTAAAATAACTAAAGCCCACCTTTTTATACGGTGAGCTTTGAGTTTTTATATATTTTCTGCTTACCGTTTATTTATTGAAAACGTGTTTTGCCAAAAAGTCTGTTGCTACGATTCCGTTATGGAACTGCTCGTTTTCCATTATCTTCAAATGAAGCGAAGCCGTATTTCTTATTCCTTCAATCTGAGTTTCTTTAAGAGCTCGGGACATTCTTACTATCGCTTCCTGTCTCGTTTCTCCGTGAGATATGATTTTTGCTATCAAACTGTCGTAAAAAGGAGGGATCGTGTAACCGGAATAGACATGAGTGTCTACTCTGATTCCGGGACCTCCGGGAAGATACAGATGTCCGATTTTTCCCGGTGAAGGTATAAAATCTTTATCAGGATCTTCTGCATTTATTCTGCATTCTATGGCATGTCCCATTATTTTTATATCGCTTGAATCAAACGAAAGTTTTTCGCCTGCGGCAAGCCTTATTTGTTCTTTTACAAGGTCAAGCCCTGTTATTGTTTCAGTAACAGGATGTTCAACCTGAATTCTTGTATTCATTTCCATAAAGTAAAAATTCGAATACTTATCTACTAAAAATTCAACAGTGCCGACTGTTATATATCCGACCGCTTCGGCTGCGCTTTTAGCGGCTTTTCCCATTTTTTTTCTGAGAGATTCGCTTATAAAAGGAGAAGGACTTTCTTCGACAAGTTTCTGGTGTCTTCTCTGTATAGAGCAGTCTCTTTCAGGCAGATAAACTACTTTCCCGTGAGCATCGCCCAAAATCTGAAATTCTATATGATGAGGTTCTTCAACGTATTTTTCCATGTAAACATCGGGATTTCCGAACGCTGCTTTTGCTTCGGTCTGAGCCATAATTATCGCATTTTTCAGAGATTCTTCGCTTACTACGATTCTCATGCCTTTTCCGCCGCCGCCGGCAGTTGCTTTAATGATTACCGGATAACCTATTTTTTTTGCCAAATCAAATATTTTAGGATCGTCTTCCGATACGGGACCGTCTGAACCAGGAACTACCGGAACTTTTGATTTTATCATAAGTCTTCTTGCTTCTATTTTGTCACCCATTTTTTCAATGGAAGTTTTCTTAGGTCCTATAAAAGTTATTCCGCATGTTTCGCAGACTTCTGCGAAATACGTATTTTCCGCCAAAAATCCGTATCCGGGATGAATGGCGTCAGCGCCTGTAATTTCTGCGGCTGATATTATGCTCGGTATGTTAAGATAGCTTTCGCTTGCCGAAGCAGGTCCTACGCATACGGCTTCATCGGCCATTTTTACATGCATGGAAGTTCTGTCGGCTTCGGAGTGTATAGCTACTGTTTTTATGCCCAGCTCTCTTGCCGCTCTTATTACTCTGCAGGCAATTTCTCCTCTGTTTGCAATCAGTATTTTCTTAAACATTAAAGTCTCCCGTTTTATACTATGTCGGACGTATCAACCAAAAAGAGTTCCTGTCCGTATTCAACCGACTGTCCGTCTTTTACTTTTACCTCAACTACTTTTCCTTTTGTAGTTGCAAGAATATCTTTATTTATTCTCATTGCCACGATTGTCCCGATCTTCTGTCCGACTTCGACATGATTGCCTTCAACTACGAAAGGAGGTCTGTCATGCGCAGGAGAACTGTGGAATGTTCCTACCATTGTTGATTTTATCGGTACTATAGGGGATTTTTCCGCTGCTTTTTTAGGAGCCTCGGGAACAGTTTTTTTCATTACTTCGCTTTTTTTCAGATAAACCGATGCATCTCCCGCTTCAAACTCAATTTCTTCAATGTCTGTTTCGCGGATAGATTCCAAAAATTTTTTTATTTCGGCTGAATTCATAAAAACCTCTTTTTAATTAAATCGGCACTACTGTGAAACGCGCTCTACATATTCTCCTGTTCTGGTATCAACCTTTATTTTATCTCCGACTTTTATAAATAAAGGAACTTTTATTTCTGCTCCGCTTTCTATTTTTGCAAACTTAGTAAGATTTGTAACTGAATCGCCTTTTATGCCCGGTTCAGCTTCAATTATTGACATTTCTATTATAAGAGGCATATCTATGCCTATTAAATCGTCTTCAAGATATATTGCGTCGACTTCCTGATTTTCTTTTAAATAGATTTCTTTGCCGTCAAGTTTTTCTTTAGGTATCGCAATCTGTTCGTAAGAATTCATATCCATGAAATTATAATTTTCGCCTTCAATGTATAAAAACTGTTTTTTCTGTCTTGATACGCTCAAAGATTCGAATTTTTCGCCGGATTTGAATGTTCTGTCTATAGTTCCGCCTTTTTTGACATGTCTTAATTTTACTCTCATTACGGCTCCGCCTTTTCCGGGCTTGTGATTCTGGAACCATGTTATCTGGTAAGGTTCATTGTCAACGACAATTACCAATCCGTTTTTAAAATCTGAAGTTGAGACCATTATTTTATTTCTCCTTAATATTGAGCGCTCGTAAGCACCTTATATCCGTTTTTTGTTACAAGTACGGTATCTTCTATTCTTATTCCAAACTTCCCGTTAAAATATACGCCCGGCTCTATGGTTATAACCATATTTTCTTTTAAAGTATCTTTTGATTTTTCAGAAACAGAAGGATACTCATGTATGTCAAGCCCGACTCCGTGTCCGGTGCCGTGAACGAAATTGGCTCCATATCCGGCTTTTTCAATTGCAATCCTGGCGGAAGAGTCTACAAAACTGCAGTCTTGTCCGCTTTTAACGGTTTTCAAAGAAACTTCATGGGCATACTTCACCAATGCCAGAATCTTTTGAGTCTGGAGGTTGATTTTACCTAAAAATACAACCCGTGTCAAATCGCTGCAGTATCCTTTATACATGCATCCCATATCAATAAGAACCATATCGTTTTTTAATATTTTGCGATTATTGCTTGAGTGGTGAGGATTTGCTGAATTCGGGCCGCTTGCCACTATAGTTTTAAAACTGGGCTCAACTTTATACTTTGCGAATAATTCTGCTATCTTAAAATATATGTCAAGTTCAGTCATGCCCGGTTTTATAAATTTTTTAATATCACAGTAAACTGCGGAGATTAGATCGCATGATTTCTTTATATTTTTTATTTCATCGGGAGATTTAACGCTTCTTAAGTATTTTGTTATTTGAGGGACTGTTTTCAGCGTTATTCCGTTTTTTTTCAGATTTTCAAAAACAGCGTCAAAAGCAGGTTTCATTATGTTTGAGTCAGCGTTTACTTCTTTAATTTTATTTTTTTTGCAGATTTCAATTACAGCCGAACTTAGAGAAGAAGATGATGCAGCCACAGATATTTTTTTACCGAAATACTCTTCAGCCTGGTTTTTAACCATTTCAGAAGTTACCGCAAAGACATTCTTTTTATGAGTCAAAAGCCAGAATCCGTCAAAATCGGCGCCTGTCAAATAAGATATATCTTTAGGATTTGTTATCAAAACAGACCGGCCGCAGCATAGTTCATATAATTTTTTTAAGTTATGCATCCGGTTATTATATCATTTTCAAGACTTAATTGATAAAAATCGCCACTTCTTGTATAATATCAAGCTAATAATTTTAAATAAGGTTGAAATCATGAATAACATAAGAAATTTCTGCATCATAGCTCACATTGACCACGGCAAAAGCACTCTTGCAGACAGACTTTTGGAATATACGGGCACAATTTCAAAAAGAGAAATGAAAGACCAGATCCTTGACGCTATGGATCTTGAAAGAGAAAGAGGAATAACTATCAAGGCAAAAGCCGTAAGAATGAATTATAAAGACAAAGACGGAAAAGAATATATTTTGAATCTTGTTGATACTCCCGGACACGTCGATTTTACATATGAAGTTTCAAGGGCTCTTGAGGCATGCGAAGGTGCTCTTCTTATAATTGATGCGTCGCAGGGCGTTGAAGCGCAGACTCTGGCAAACACAATGCTTGCCAAAAATGCCAACCTTAAAATTATTCCTGTTATAAATAAAATAGATTTACCTACCGCCGATGTCGATTCCGCATACGAACAGATGAAAGAAGGTTTGTCTGTTGACGCCGAACCGATTCTTGCAAGCGCAAAAGAAGGAATAGGAATTTCTGAAATAATAGATTCCGTTATAAAAAATATTCCGGCTCCGCAGGGTGAAGAAGAGGAACCTCTTTCGGCTCTGATTTTTGATTCATTTTACGATTCATACAGAGGCGTAATAACGATTATAAGAATATTTGACGGGAAAATAAAAAAAGGCATGAAAATAAAATTTATGGCCTCAGATGCCGAACATGAAGTTTTAGAAGTCGGATATTTGAAGCCTAAAATGCTTGAATCAAACGAGCTTTCGGCAGGAGAAGTAGGATATGTTGTTGCCGGAATCAAAACTATAAGAGATATAAAAATCGGAGATACGATAACCGAAATTGCAAGGCCTACTACTCATCCTCACGAAGGTTATAAAGAGATCAATCCTTTTGTTTTTGCAGGACTTTATCCTTACAGTTCGTCAGATTATGACAGCTTGAAAATGGCTCTTGAAAAATTGCAGCTTTCAGATTCTTCGCTTGTTTATGTTCCGGAAACATCAGTGGCATTGGGTTTCGGCTACAGATGCGGTTTTTTGGGACATCTCCATTTAGACATAGTAAAAGAAAGACTTTCAAGAGAATTCGATCTAAGCCTTCTTGTTACGGCTCCTAACGTTATTTATAAATTGAAAGTAAAAGATAAATATTTTACAATCGACAATCCCGCAAAGTTTCCTTTGAATGCGGATATACAGGAAATATGGGAACCTTATGTAAAGGCGACGGTGATTTGTCCTAACGAATATATCGGTTCTGTTATGGATTTGTGTCAGAAAAGAAGAGGCAAACAGATAGATATGAAGTATCTTGACATGAAGATAGTCATTTTAAAATATGAACTGCCTCTAGCAGAAATTATTGTCGGATTTTATGACGCCCTGAAATCTATTTCCAAAGGATACGCTTCATTTGATTATGAACATATCGCTCCGCAGCTGGGAGATCTTGTCAAACTTGAAATTCTTGTCAATTCCGAAGTCGTTGATGCTTTTTCGGTTATAACTCACAAAGATAAAGCTCAGACTACGGCGCATTTTTTGACTGAAAAACTTAAAGATATAATACCAAGGCACATGTTTGAAATACCGATACAGGCCAGAGTAAATAATAAATTTATAGCCAGAGAAACAATATCGGCTATGAGAAAAGACGTTTTGGCAAAATGTTACGGAGGCGATATAACAAGAAAAAGAAAACTGCTTGAAAAACAAAAAGAAGGCAAAAAGAAAATGAGGCAGTTTGGAAGAGTTGAGCTTCCTCCGGAAGCTTTTGTCGCAGTTTTGCAGATAGACGACAAGTAACGTTTTTTTAATATGAAGCAAAAGGGATAGATAATGGAAACAAAACTGTTTGTTATAGGCTGCATTTTATTTGTGATTGCAATGATTATGCTTGCAGTTAAGAAAAGATTTATTAAAACCGAAAAGGCCCAGAAAACTTTTGAAAATGTTTATTCATGGGTTGATACAGGCTGGACAGCTCTTATAATAGCTTCCGTCATAATGTTTTTTATAATACAGGCATTTAAAATACCGACAGGCAGCATGAGATCTACTTTGCTTGAAAAGGATCATCTTTTTGCCACTAAATTCGTATACGGTTTCAGAGTACCGTTTACCGACGGCAAGAGGGTATGGCCCGTCAAACAGGTAAAACAAGGCGATATAGTTATTTTTCAATGTCCTCCCAGCGCTTTGAGCATAGTTGAAAATATGGAAGGCGTCAAAAAGGATTATATAAAAAGATGTATGGCTTTTGCAGGCGACAAAGTTGAAGTTAAAGATAAGGTCTTATTCATAAATGGCAAAGAAATGGCCGAACCGTATGTTCAGCATATAGATTCTGAAATATACAAAAATTTTAATTTATTTGAGACACAGGAAGAATACCAAAAAGCATGGGAGGCCGGAAAATTTGCCACGCTTCCGCCTGCTTTTGTAAGAGATAATTTTGGTCCTGTTATTGTTCCGAAAGACCATTATATGGTTTTAGGCGATAACAGAGACGCTTCTTTCGATTCAAGATATTGGGGGCCGCTGCCGGATAAATATCTTAAAGGGCAGGCTCTTTTGATATACTGGCCTTTGAACAGAATAAGGATTATTTCATAAGGAGGACTTATGTTGTCATGGTACGGATGGATGTTTTTGTTTTTGGTTTTTCTCGGTATTGAAATAGGAACTCCGGGTATTTTTTATTTTGTATGTCTTTCGGCCGGCGCTCTTTTTGCGATGTTGGCTTCTCTTTTGGGAGCTTCATTTAATGTTGAATTGATAGTATTTTGCGCCGTTTCTCTTTCATCCATATTATTTATCAGGCCGCTGCTTAAGAAATACATAGATAAAAGAAAAATCAGCACCAATGTAGACGCTCTTATAGGAGCCGAAGCGGAAGTTATCGATTCGATTGAGAAAAACAAGTACGGCAAAGTCAAAGTTGCCGGTGAAATATGGCTTGCAGTTTCCGATGACGATTTTGCTAAAGGAGAAAAAGTATTTGTAAAGTCCGTAGACGGAACAAAACTTGTTGTCAGAAAAATAATAGCCTAAAGGGGGAGAAAGATGATATTATGGATAGTTGCAATTATAGTAGTAGTTATTTTTATAGCCAATACGGTGAGAATTGTTCAGCAGTACGAAAAGGGGCTTGTTGAAACTTTAGGGAAATATTCCACGACTGTAGATGCAGGCGTAAATATCATTGTGCCTTTATTCCAGAATTTGAGAAAAATAGATATGAGAGAGCAGGTAATGGACGTAGCGCCTCAAAATGTTATCACAAAAGATAACGTTACTGTTACCGTAGACGCCATAATATATTTTCAGATAACAGATCCCGTAAAAGTTGTTTATAACGTTGCAAATTTTGCAATGGCAGCCTTGAAGCTTGCTCAGACAAATTTAAGAAACGTCATAGGCGATATGGAACTTGATACGACTCTTACGTCGAGAGAAAAGATAAATACTCAGCTAAGAACGGTTATGGATGAAGCCACCGATAAATGGGGCGTAAAGATTACAAGAGTTGAAATACAAAAAATCGATCCTCCTAAAGATATTACTGATTCAATGTCTAAACAGATGAAAGCTGAAAGAGAAAAAAGAGCAAATATATTGGATGCGGAAGGTTTCAGGCAGGCGGCTATTTTAAAAGCAGAAGGAGCAAGACAGGCCGTTATTTTGGAAGCCGAAGCGAAAAGACAGCAGTCTATTTTAGAAGCAGAAGGACAGGCTGAAGCTATAAAAAGAGTAGCAGACGCACAGAAATATGAAATTGACACAATATATAATGCCATTCATTCCGGCAAACCGACAAATGATCTTTTGGCTATAAAATATATGGAAGCTTTGGCAAAAGTTGCCGACGGAAATGCCACGAAAATATTTTTGCCGCTGGAAACATCAGGAGTAATGGGTTCTGTAGCCGGAATAGCCGAACTTTTTAAAGAGAAAAGCAATGAAAAAGAGAAGAAATAGTTAAATAGTTTGAGAATTCTAAAAGCGCGGACTTTATAAAAGCCGCGCTTTTTTTATTTGTAAGTGTTGAGCATGTTTTCAGAATGTTTTTTTATGTATTCAGATTTTGTTCTGGCTGTAATATCTTTTAAGAGTCTGACGGCCGTTTTAGAATCTCCCAAAGAATAATATGTGTCAGCGAGCATAAAATCTATTACTTCAAGATTGCCGAACTTGTTTTTTGCGGACAAAAGAATTGTTTTTGATTTGTCATAATGTTGGAAAAGTATGTATAAAGAAGCAAGATTAAGGATTAATTCCAGATCTTCATCTTTAGTTGCATTTGGGAATTTCAATGCAGTAAGTAAAGTTTTTTCGGCATCTTTAAACCGTCCGTGTTCTTTGTAAAGATTTGAAAGATGTACGGCAATATCACAGTTTATTTCAACCGCAAAAACCTGTTCAAGCAGTTTGATGGCTTCATCGGCCATTCCGAGTTCCATGGCAGCTTTTGCAAGTTTTATTGATGTGCAGACGTCAGGCTGTATATCCTGGGCAATTTTATAATGTTTGAACGCCAAATCAAAAGCGCCCTGCATGGCATAGATATCGGCTATTTTTACGTTTGCGTGTCTTGATTTTTTATCTATGGCAAGAGCTTCCTGATATTTATTCTTTGCATTTTCATATAAAATATTATCCATATATATATCGGCAAGGATTATCTTAGGTATTATGTTTTTCGGATATAAAAATTCTGCTTCCTTACATGTTTCTATTGCCGCTCCGTAATTATTTAACAGTTTATATATGTCTATAAGGTACATGTAAATCTGGAATTTTTCTTTTTTTGATAATTTTGAATCTGTATCAATAAGTGGAAGACATATGTTTTTTGCCTCGTTATATTTTTTATTTGACATGTAATATGTAATCAGATTCTGCTGCGCGGCCAGCTGTTGTTTTTTATTCTTGGCAGTGTCTATTGTTGATGACAGAATTTGTTCCTGAGTTAAATCCTCCGTCTGGCTGAACAGAGTGGTAACTAAAAATAAACATAATACGGCGAACAATAATTTATATCTGTACATTTTCTAAATTTCCCTCTTGTTTCTCTATTAAAATATCAGCCGTTTCCACGCTGCCGGTTAATGCAATCAGTTTGTTGTAATAATAAGCGCTTTTAATTTTGTTGTTTAGGGCATTATAACATATGAAAAGCTTAACCGATATGTCTTTCTCATCAAAACTGAGTATTGATTCAAGAATTGTTGCCGCTCGTTCATAATTGCGTTCATATATGTATATTACGGAAAGCAAATAAAGATTGTATCCGCTTTTGTAACCGGTAAGCTGCGCTATTTGTTTTATTTTACCGGAAGCCTCTCCGATATATCCGTTTTTAAGAAGATGGTATGAATACAGGTTTGACAGATTGAGGTTGTAATTGGGTTTTTCGGAATCTATTGCGGCAAAAAACGACAATCCGTTTTTGAATACTTTAATTTTTCCGGCAGAAATAAATCCGGCCGCTATGCATAGAACCGATATTGAGATATATAAAATTCTTTTATTTTTTATTTGTGAAATAACAGTTCCCAAAGGGATAATAATGCAAAAAAGTGGGATATACAGTCTGCTTGCCTGGTAAAAACCCTGAGAAGCAAAAAGAGATATTGCCATTATAGAAAGAGGCATAAAAAAATATATGAGTTTTTCATTTAACGGAAGTTTTGATAAAAGGATTATAACAAGACTCAGCGCCAGAGCGGCTATTCCGATTATAACATATGAGATATCAGTGTATGAAGAAAAATGTATATTGAAAAAATATAAACTGGAATAATAATCAAATATTACTTTATACGAATGTAAAGCCGCCCGCATAAATGTTCCGGCAGGTGAAATATGAGAGGACATGCTCTGATGAAAAACAAAAAAAGAACCAAGCAGTGCCAGCCAAAAAACAGATATTTTAATAAAAAAGCTTTTTAATGTTTTATTGAAAGTGAAGTAATAGCCTGCGCATACAAAAGGAATTAAAACCGCCGTTTCTTTTGTAAGAAGAGCGGTAATAAGGGAAAAGAAATGCAAAAAAAGCATATAGAGTTTTCTGTTGTAAAGATATTCGATGAAGAAAATAAGAGACAGAATAAAAAAAATAAAAAGAAGAGGGTCGTTTCTCCCGGGAATCCAGGCTACGGCAAATGTATTTACGGGATGCAGAGCAAAAAACAGAGTAAGCAAAAAAGACAGCGTATAATCAAAATAGTATCTTTTCAAAAAAAACAATATCAACAGGCACGATAAAACATGAATAAGCACGTTTGTAGTATGAAACGCAAAAGGAGAACCTCCAGATACCAAATTGTCAGTCATGAAAGAAAGAGAAAGAACAGGTCTGTAAAAAGCGGAAATGTCATTTAAAAAAATAGTTTTTGTAAAAACATCCGTTATCGAAGTTTTGGTAAAACTCATTTTTACAAATGTGTCGTCATCAAGGCCCGAGATATCATAGGATATAGTATGTGAATAAAGAAAAAAAGCCGCAAATCCTATAAGTATATATGCCGCAAAAGATACCAGTTTGTTTGTCTTTCCATGAGCTTGAATGTTTTTCATCGTTTAAATATTCCCAGTTGATTTGATATAAGAACCTGAACTTTGCCGGGATCTCCTGCCATAGAATCAAGCTGTTTGCGGCAGTATATCCGTTTTTCAATTTCTCCGGTGAAATCATAGCATATGTATAGCTTAATATATATGTCCAATGGATCAACGGCTATTATGCGTGAAAATATTTCAGCAGCCTGTGTGTAGTTTTTTTCATGCATATATATTATCGCAAGCATATAAAGATTATAATTGCTTTTATAATTTGTGTTTTTTGCAATCTCTTTTACTTTGACTGATGCTTCCGCAAGTCTGTTGTATTTCATTAAATTGTAAGAGTACAGGTTTGCCATATATGTGTTATAGTTTGGTCTTTCCGAATCTGTTTTATGCAAAAAAGCAATTGGATTTTCAAAATAAGAAGACTGTTTATGCGTAATAAAAAAAGAAATAGAAATTAAGCATATAAGGAAAGCATAAATCATTTTTTTATTTTTTAATCTCTCGGCAAAAGAACAAAAAGTTATAATTAAACATGCTGTCGGGATGTACATTCTGTTGCCCTGATAGAAAAATTGCCCGGACAATAGACATATAAGTATCAGCGCCGGAGGGAAAGTAAAATAAAATATTTTTTCTATTGCGGTTAATTTTGAGAAAAATGCGAAAATAAAACTCATAAAAAAAGCCAAAATCCCAAGCCATAAAACAGTATTGCCGAAATAGGAAGAAAAATGAATTTGCAAGAAATAAGCGCCGCAGTAATAGTCAAAAAAAGTTTTATATGATGCTGACAGGTTAGCGATATAATTCGCCATTGTAAACATCTTTGACGATGCTACAAAATGTATTAAAAAAAGGATAAACGAGCCCGCGCCCCACAGCACTACGGGCACTGTGTATTTTTTGAAGCATGTTTTACGGTTAAGCATGTATAATATATATATAACCGGCATAAGTATTGCGACTTCTTTTGTAAGAAGCGAGGCTGCAAATGCCAAATAATGCAGAATAAAGAATATACTTTTTTGAGTTTTTGCATATTGTACAAGAAATATAACAGATGAAATCATAAATATAAACAACAAGAGATCATTTCTTCCGGGAATCCATGCTGCCGCAAATATATTTACAGGATGAACCGCAAAAAACAAAGCCGCAAGCAGCGATAATAAAGTATTGAAAAAGTAATTTTTTAAAAAGAAAAAAAACAGCATGCATGCAATTGAATGTAAAATAATATTTGTGGTATGCAGAGCCTGCGGAGAATTGTTTGAAATAGAATTATCGGCCATAAACGATAAAGTAAGAAGCGGTCTGTAATAATCAAAGCTGCTCCTTAAAAATATGCTGAAAGTGTCAGCAATAGACGTATTTTTGAATGTAATCTGAGAAAACACGTCATCATCGGTTCCGCTTATGTCATATGAAGTTGTTTTGAAATAGAGAGAAAAAATGACAAATAAAATCAAAAGATACGGAAGAAATTTAAAAAACATTTTATGAGTTTCGCTTGATTTTTGCAGAACTTCAGTTAGAACGTTTTTCATATATTTTTTTAATAATTATTTCTTTGATTTTACCGGCGTTGTTCTTTCCTGCGATAAATCCCGACTGTATGCAGTAATTGGCTTTATCTAAATCCAGAACGCTTATGTCTTTAACGTCAGGTCTTATGACGATATCTGACATTGCAAGGTTCATTTCATCTTTTTGCTGTCCCTGTATATAAATCGCCTGATATAAGGTTGAAATTATATTATTGAATGAGTTTTTTGTTATATCAGCGGCCACGCTTACCGTTATGATTATGTCCGGAGAAAACAGTTTTGCAACGGATACCGGTATATTTTCTACAAGTCCGCCGTCTACAAGATATCTCTGTCCGTATTCTACAGGAGCAAATATGCCGGGTATTGTAGCGCTGGCTCTTGCGGCAAGAGCAACATCGCCTTCTTTGAGTATTATTCTTTCTCCGGTGGATATATCCGTGGCTATGCATACAAACGGTATATTAAGCTGGAAAAACTGTTTATTGCCGAGAGTTTTTCTCAGATATTTTTCAAGTTTTTCCGTAGAAAGAAGTTTTTCAGAAATCAAAAGAGTAAGAAGAGAAATATTGCTCAGATTGCTTATGTCTTTCCATTGGATTGTTGTTACCATATCTGTAATTTCATTCGTTGACATACCCGAACAGTACAAAGACCCTACCAAAGCTCCCATACTTGTTCCTACAACCATATCAAACGGTATATTTTCTTCTTCAAGGGCCTTAAGAACTCCTATGTGCGCAAAGCCTCTTGCGCCGCCGCCGCCCAAAACAATAACTATCTTAGGTCTTTTTGAAGCCGGCAGATTTGATACTTTGTCCCATAAATAATTTTGAAGGAATGTTTCCTGGTCAAATGAAAACAACGGATTGTCTAAAAATAAAAAAAATGACGTCAATGTCAAAACGATGAGCTTTTTCATTTTATTCCGCAAGTTTGAGGTTTAAATCGGAAATTTGTCTTCCTATGGATAATTCTAATTCAAAAAGACTTTTAAGATAGTTGTACATGATTTCGTTTTTACGTATTTTATTTTCAAGGTCCTTTATTGTATCAGCCTGATCGTATGACAATGAGATGCTTTTTGCTTTCTTATACCAAAAATTGTACTTTTCAAAAGCTTTTCGCACCTGAAGTTTTATTTTTTCTTCTTCTTTTGATCTTTCAAGCGTTGCCTGTCTTGCCTGAATTTTCTTTTCTTTTATCTTTGCGAAAAGAGAGCCGCCGTCAAATATAGGATAATTAAGATTTAACGAGATATACCAATTTTTTTCAATAGGTCTTGAATCGCCGTCCATCCAGTCGTAAGAGGCCCCGAACATTACCGTCGGATATTTTTCCATTGTAAGAAGATTTACTTCAATGCCGTCCATCGTTTCCTGATACTGCGTATTTTTCATTTCAGGTCTGAACTGGTATGCCCACAGGATGCATTGGTCAAGTTCGAGATTTAAATCCTGTATTTCCATTGTGCCTGATAATTCCACAGTAGTATCAAGTCCGAGTCCGACAAGGTTAAGAAAATCAAGCATCTGGAGATTGTAGTCATACTGGCAAATCTCAATATTGTCATTTAGTTCGCCCGCGGAATCCTGCCTGGCGTTTCCGTTTCTGGACAAGACATCAAGTTCTTTTTTATATATTTTTATTTTTTCCTGAATAGAAAGCAATTTGTAAAAACTTATTTTTACGTTTGCTATCACTTCGTTTGTTTTGATATCTGATTTGTTTTTTGTCTGAGACAGAGATATCTTTGCAAGCTCATTTGTGGCCGAAGTTCTGCCTCCGTTATATATCGTCTGCCAAAGTGAAATTCTTGTTGAGTAATATAAGTCCTGAGTGCCGCTCGGCAGATAAGTTAAATTAGGAAGAGATTCTGAATTTATTACCGTCGGCAGATCGTTTGAAAACCTTGATGCGTTGATGTTGAAATTAACAACCGGATAATAAAGAGTTTTTGTTTTTTTAATACGCTGTTCGGCAAATAAAATAGACTGTTTGTTTATTAATACGTCATGATTTATGCTTAAAGCCTGTCTTATGCTTGAATCAAGAGTCAAAACTCTCTCAGGATACTCGCAGCAGACTTTCTGCGCAAATGCCAGAAATAACGATAAAAAAACAACAAGTTTTATTTTATACATTTTTTAATGTCCGCAATCTGTTTTAAAACGGATTTTTTTGAAGTCCCGCCGTAAGAACTTTTCGCGTTTATTATATTTTTTATATCTATAAATTTAAAGATGTCTTTTTCTATTTCTTTTGAAAATTTTTTGTATTCTTCTATTGACAGGTCATTAAGAGTTTTATCTTTTTTTATGCAGTATTGGACTATATCTTTTACTATCGCATGGGCTGTTCTGAAAGGTATATTTTTTTTGGCAAGATAATCTGCTATTTCTGTTGCCTGTATAAAGCCTTTTTGAGTGTTTTTTAATGTTTTTTCACCGTTAAATGAAAATGAATCCATCATGTCAGTCATAACTTCAAGGCAAAGTTTAACCGTGTCTGTCGCGTCAAATACTGGAGGTTTATCTTCCTGTAAATCTCTGTTGTACGCAAGAGGAAGAGCCTTTATTATTGTAAGAAGCGCAGTTAAATCTCCGAATACTCTGCCGGATTTTCCTCTTATGATTTCAGCGCAGTCCGGATTTCTTTTCTGAGGCATTATCGATGACCCCGAAGTGAAAATATCTCCGATTTTTATAAAACCGAATTCAGCCGATGACCATATTATTATTTCTTCGGCAAGTTTTGACAAATGAGCCGCTATAAGCGAAAGATCAAATACGTATTCACAGGCAAAATCCCTGTCGCTTACGGCATCAAGCGAATTTTGTGTTATGTAATCAAAATTTAAAAGTTTTGCAGTATAATTTCTGTCTATTTTAAAAGATGTTCCGGCAAGAGCCGCGCTTCCCAGAGGCATAACGTTTACTCTTTTTAAACAATCGGAAAGTCTCTCTTTATCTCTTTGAAGCATCCACGCATAAGCCAAAAGATAATGAGCTCCCAAGACGGGCTGAGCAGGCTGCAGATGCGTGTATCCAGGCATTATGATATCAACTGACTTTTCGGCTTTATCCGCAAGAACAGATTGTAAATCCGAAAGCATTTTTATTATTGAAAGTATTTCTGTTCTCAAATAAATTCTTAAATCTGTGGCAACCTGGTCGTTTCTGCTTCTTGCGGTATGCATTTTGCCGCCGACAGGTCCGATTCTTTTTATAAGTTCTTTTTCTATTGCGAAATGGATATCTTCCTCTTTAGGAAGCTGCCATCCTTTTTCAATATCTTTAAGTATTGAAGAAAGACCTTTTATTATTTTTGCGCCGTCAGAATTTGTTAAAATCTTTGTTTTAAAAAGCATCTTTACATGCGCCGTTGAACCTTCAATGTCTGCTTTTGCAAGACGCCAGTCAAACGAAAAAGAACCTATAAACTGTTCAAAGTTTTTCATTTATATTCCTTTCTTAAAATTGCCTGTACTTTGGTAGGCAGTCCGAAAAGATTTATAAAACCTTCAGCATCTTTCTGGTTATATACGGCATCTTTGTCAAAAGTAGCAAGTTCTTCCCAGTAAAGAGGCTGTTTTGCTTTCCTTGAAACAACTTTCATATTGCCTTTATAAAGGCTTACGGTAACGGAACCTGTTACATATTTCTGAGTTACATTTATAAAAGAATCAAGAGCTTCTCTTAAAGGCGCAAACCACACGCCGTTATAAGCAAGTTCCGCATATTTGTGAGACAATATTTCCTTATAATGTGCAGTATCTCTGTCAACGGTTAAAGATTCAAGTTCGTTATGGGCAAAATACAAAAGAGTTGCCGCAGGAGCTTCATAAACTCCTCTTGATTTCATGCCGACGAGTCTGTTTTCAACTATATCGATTCTGCCGACCGCATTTTCTCCGGCTACCTGATTTAATTTTTTGATAAGTTCAACAGGTTTAAAAGTTTTTCCGTTTATAGCTACAGGAATTCCTTTTACAAAATCTATTTTGACATAAGTAGGTTTGTTCGGCGCTTCTTTAGGGGAAACTGTCATCTGAAACATTGAATCGTCATACTCGTTTTCAAGATTTTCAAGAATTCCGCCTTCATAAGATATGTGCCACAAGTTGGCATCCGAAGAATAAGGTTTTGCTTTTGTTACAGGAACCGGGATATTTCTTTTTTTTGCGTAATCTATTGCGTCATTTCTTGATTTGATTTCCCATTCTCTCCACGGCGCTATTATTTTTGCCTCAGGAATTAAAGCTTTAAATGCAAGTTCAAATCTTACCTGGTCGTTGCCCTTTCCGGTTGCTCCGTGGCATATTGCGTCGGCTTTTTCCTTTTTTGCTATTTCAGCTATTTTTTTTGCTATGACCGGTCTTGCAAGAGAAGTCCCGAGAAGATATCTGTTTTCGTAGAGAGCGTTTGCTTTAATTGCGGGGAATATATAATCTGTTACAAATTCCTGCTGTGCGTCTATTATATAGGCTTTTGAAGCGCCTGTTCTTATTGCTTTTTCTTTAAGACCGGCAAGTTCTTTGTCCTGACCGACGTTTACGCAGCATGCTATAACTTCGGCATTGTAATGTTCTTTAATCCACGATAATATAATCGATGTGTCCAATCCGCCCGAATAGGCTACTACTACTTTTTTAATGTCTGACATTTTAACGCATCCTCCAGTATTTTGATTGCAAAATCTATATCTTTTTTAGTTATGACAAAAGGCGGCAGAAACCTTAGAACGTTTTCTTTTGGGCTGTTAATGATAAGGCCTTTGTCGAGACAAAATTCTACTATATCTTTAGCGGCAAAATCAAGCTCTACCCCGATAAGAAGTCCGATATTCCTGATTTCCTTAACGGAAGGATATTTTTTCTTTAATTCATTTAATTTTTTTACAAAATAATCCGCTTTTGCCGATACTTCTTTAAGAAGTTTCGGAGTCATCTGTTTTAAGACAGCAGAAGCTGCCGCGCACGCTACGGGATTTCCGCCGAAAGTGGAGCCGTGATCACCCAAAACAAAAAGATTTGCAGTTTTTTTATCGGCAATAACTGCTCCGAGCGGCAGGCCGTTTGCAATTGATTTTGCAAGCGTAAAAATATCCGGTTTTACTCCGTAATGCTGCCATGCGAAAAGTTTTCCTGTCCTTCCCATTCCGCACTGAACTTCGTCAAATATTAAAA
>Ga0302240_1001655_pt1 | contig 16961 bp, 14 predicted proteins | sample AAG_UR_His_MG_FD_193538 | JGI IMG/M metagenome (GOLD analysis project Ga0302240, IMG submission 193538) | Enriched activated sludge microbial communities from anaerobic digester in WTTP, New Holstein, Wisconsin, United States - AAG_UR_His | ecosystem: Engineered > Bioreactor > Anaerobic >... | reverse complement strand
TCCGCCCGATGCCCACCAGGTTGATCCAGCCCGCTCGAACGACCGCTTGGGCCACGTGCGGCAGATAGTCCTGCAAATAGGTGTAGCCTGTTCCCACCATCGGCAAGTCGGGAAACGCCTGCTGGCACGTGCGTGCGGCACGAATCTGGCGAGCGACGCCGGCCAATGGGTCTTCGGGCGGCTGGTAGCCGTCGCTGGGCGGGAAGATCGCCGGCCGCTGGATGTGCGGATTGTAGTAGGGACTGCCGCAGGTGAGGTTGATCGCGGCCACGCCCAACTCGCGGAGGACGCCGATCAGCCGCAGCGGTTCGGTCAAATCGTATTCCAAGGGATTGTCTTCCCTGCAGCCAAAACCGTACTGGTAGGGCAGCAGGTCCTCGTAGCGCATGGGTTGCCCCACTTCGCGGCTGGTCTTGAACGGCGGAATGTCGAACACGCTCAGCCGTACGCCGACCATCAAGTCCGGGTACACGTCGCGAATGCGGGCCACGATCGTGCGCAGGATTCGCGTGCGGCCGTCGAAGTCGCCGCCGAACCGGCCGGGACGAACCCGAGCGCTCAAGAACTCGTGCAGCAGATAGCCGTGACATGCCTTGACGTCGACAAACTGGAAGCCGACCTCCAGGGCCAGGCCCGCTGCGGCGACGTAATTGTCGATCAACCGCTCCAAGTCGTCATCGGTCCAGACGACGGAACCGTCCTGCGGAGCGATGCCGAACTTGGCGTCCAGCAGCGGATGGTGATACGCGATTCGCGGCTCCATCTGTTTCGAATTCGGGCGGCAGAACCGGCCCGAATGGGTCAACTGCAGCCCAATCAGCAGATCGTCGGTCGTGCCGAAATGCTGGCGGTGGGCGGTGGTCAGTTCGCGCAGCAGCGCAACCAGGCCGTGGCGGTTGTCCGGCGTGGCCAGAGTCTGATTCGGGTTGGCCCGGCCATCGCCTTGCACAGCCGCCGCCTCGCCGCCCCAGATCAGCTTGGCGCCGCTGAGTCCGAAATGGCGCCAGCGGCGCAGGGTGTGCGGCGAAGGCGATCCGTCACGATTGGCGTCCCAACCTTCCATCGGATGGACGCACCAGCGGTTGCCCACACGAAAGCCGCCGATCTGGATGGGAACCGCCAACGGCGAGCCCTGCTCGGCCGTCAGAATGTCGTCGTCGACAGGCAGATCCAAGGCCAGTTCCTGGAGCCGCGCGCGAAAGGCCTCGACCGTCTTCAACTGGGCGATTTTCGGGTACGATTCTGCCATCTTCTAAGCTTTCGGTTCGGCTCCTAGCCGTCTCAATTGTGCACATCCAGCGGCGAGGTGAGCAGGGGTGTCGCAAGCGAAGGCGGGGTCATGGTTCAAGTCCTGGAGCAAGCGTCCATGTTCGGGTGGCAAGCACCACGCGAGCCTGCCAAGCGCACGGTGCCATTGTAGCAGAGAACCGCGGTAGCCGCCTAGCAAAGACCGGAGGAAACCCGTAAGCTTTCTTGCCCCCACGCGGCCGGCGTCCGCAGCCGAATCCATCCCAAACATGGAACAGGAGGGAACAGAGGCAACGGCGTGGCCGCTCTTGCTCGGCTGTGCCCGTTTTCTCCTGTGCAAAACGCCCGCAGGAAAACATGAAAACGCCGAATCGCAGTGCGAGGTGCGCGGCGACAACTCCGGACCAAAGAAGACGTCTGAGGAAATGCCGAACAATCGAGACAGCTGGTGGTCCCGGCCCTGCGGCGCCCGCGAGGTGCTGGCGATCGCCCTGCCGCTGTTCATCTCCACGGGCACCTGGTCGGTGATGATGTTCATCGACCGCATGTTCCTGATGTGGTACTCGACCAATGCGATCGCCGCCGCCATGGCGGGAGGCATGCTGTACTGGACGATGATCTGTTTTCCGGTAGGCGTCGCGGGGTACGTCAACACGTTTGTGGCCCAGTACTTTGGGGCCCAACGCCCGGAGCGGATCGGGGCGGCGACGTGGCAGGGTATGTGGATCGGCGTGTACGTCACGCCCTTATTCTTAGGCGCCATTCCGTTGGCGCCATACCTCTTCCATTGGGCGGGACACGACCCGCAGGTGATCCCTTATGAAATCGCCTACTTTCAGATCCTCTGTTTTGGCGCGCCGGGGGCGGTGATTGCCGCGGCGCAGGAGGCCCTGTTCACGGGCCGCGGCGTCACGCGGGTGGTCATGCTGGTCGACATCGCGGCGTTGCTCGCGAATGCCGTCCTGGACTATGCCTGGATTTTCGGCAAGTGGGGATTTCCGGAGCTGGGCATCGAGGGCGCGGCGCTGGCAACGGTGGCCAGCGGCTGGCTGCGCGTCGGTGTGTACGGCTGGCTGATGCACCGCGAGCCGGTGCGGCGGGCGTACGGCCTGGCGACGGCCTGGCGCGTGGATCGCCCACTGCTGGGCCGCATCCTGACGTATGGCGGACCGAACGGATTTCAGTTTCTGGTGGATGCGGTGGGCTTTGCCCTGATGATCATCCTGGTCGGCCGACTGGGCAAGACAGAGATGGCGGCCACCGCGTTGGCTTTCAACGTCAACACGGTGGCCTTCATCCCCATGCTGGGCGTGGGCATCGCCGCCAGCACGCTGGTGGGCCAGCAGTTGACGCGCGGGCGGCCGGACCTGGCGGCCCGCGCGACCTGGACGGCGCTGACCTTTGCGCTGGTCTACACCGGCCTGTGCGGCGCGTTCTTCTTGCTCACTCCGGATCTCTTCCTGATGGGACATCAGGCCGGCGCCGATCCTCAGGAATTCGCCCAGTTGCGCGACGTGGCCGTCGTGTTGTTGCGGTTCGTCGCCGCTTATTGCCTGTTTGACGCCATGCAGATCATCTTTGCCGGCGCGATCAAGGGCGCGGGCGACACGTGGTTCGTGTTGATCGTGACCTTGTTGGTGTCGGCAGTGGGCGTGGCCGTCTGCTGGCTCGGTCTGCCGCGAGGGCTGTTCTGGTGGTGGTTCGTGGTGACCGGCTGGATCTGCGCCTTGGGGATCATTTTCGGCGTGAGGTTTCTGCGCGGGCGCTGGCGCGAGATGCGAGTGATCGAACGAGAACCTTCCGGGGCCGATCCGCAGTCCACCTCGACCACCTGTGACTGACGGCCTTGAACCCGGCAAACGGAAAGAAAGAATCTACCAACATGATAACACTGGAACGTGATTTGCCGAATGGTGCTTCCGCGCCGTCTTGGCCTGTCCTCACGCGGAGCGTGAGGGCTACTTTTTCCGGCCGCAACTCTTCTTCCGGGCTCGCCTGCTGTGCGGGTTGTTTCGTCCTCCGGCAAAACAGGCAAGCAGGCCGCCTCCTTTGGACGATGTTGCCGATGGGGCCGCGCTGTAGCCGCGCGAGGAGGGGGAGGCGAAATGTTCAATCGCAAGTACATGTTGCCGCTGGTCGTGGCCGCCGCAGCGGGCGGACCTTATCTGCTGACAGAACGAGACTGGTCTCAGTCGGCATTTCAGGCGTTGGATCGGGCGGTGACTTCCGATGACGGCAACTCCGTCGCCACGCCCACGCCGGTGCCGGCGGTCAGGGGCGGCGTCCCGTTGCCCGACTTCCGCTCCGAATTCAGTTTTGGACGCGATGCGCAGTACCCGCGCACCAACGTGGCGGCGGATCTCGTCGGGCCGCCGGTGGCTCAACTCGGCGAGTTGCTGCGGTTCGATGTGACGCCCCAATGGGTCACCGCCCGTTGGCCGCGCGTCACCGCGACCTTGGCTGAAATCGGCCTGGAAGGCATGCGCGTCCCCGTCGTCACTGGGACCAACGTCGATGATCTGGCGGGCTCGCTGACCTACTATTTCAACCGCTACCAGCAGCTGCAGCGGCTGTCCTTCGAAGGCTACACGGGCGACGAGCGCAAGCTGGTGGCCACGGTGACGCAGTACTACGGCCTGCAGCCGGAGCCGACGCTGGATGCCGGCATGTACGTCGCCCGGTGGAACGGCCAGCCCAGCAGCCTGCTGCGCGTGGTCCGCGCCCCGATCATGACGCACGACTCGCCGCATTCGCAATTGCACGTGCTGCTGGAACTGAACCGGCCCGGCATGGAGTTCGGCCTGAGCCCGCAGGCGGTGGCGATTCTTGACCGCGACCGCAATTCGCGGCGGTGGTGAACCGCCGGCCCTGGAAGCTCATCACCAAGGATATCCGCGGAAGCCGAAATCGCCCGGCGGGCCGAATTCGTAGATCTGACGGTAGTGGAAGCCGCCGTAGAACTGCGGATAGATCTCTCGCCAATAAGAGTAACGGCTCCGCGGCGATTGATCGAGCTGATAGCTCTGCTGTTGCTCGAGGGGCCGAGCCGCCGGCGGCTGGAACAGGCGGAGTCGTCCGGACCGAGGCCCGCGCTGCTCCGCCTCGGCCATGCTGCACAAAAAAACCATGCCCACCAGAACGACAAGCGACAATGCGGTGCGACGCAACATGCTCATCCCCTTTCGATAACTTTTAGCTCGCGGGAACATCAAGTCAAGCCGTTGGGACCGTTGACACCGCATTTGCCGACTTGCTAGCTTCGTGAGTATGCGTCGTACCAGCGATCCCTCATTCCGCGTAGACCCACGCTTTCTGATCGAGCCGTTCGAGCCAGCGTACCTCGCCTTGGCCCGCACCGGCGGTTTGCCCGCACGCGCAGCCGCGGCACGACGAGAACTGGAAGATTGCTGCGCGTGTCCCCGCAACTGCCACGTCAACCGCTGGGCGGGCGAGACGCGCGTCTGCGGAACCGGTCGTTATGCTCGCGTCTCCAGCGCCTTTCCGCATCTGGGCGAGGAGAATTGCCTGCGGGGCTGGAACGGATCGGGCACGATTTTCTTCAGCCTCTGCAACCTGCACTGCGTCTTCTGCCAGAATTGGGACATCAGCCAGCAACCATCGGGCGAGGAATGTACGGCCGACGAAATCGCTGGTATGATGCTGGCCCTGCAACGCAGGGGCTGTCACAATATCAACTTCGTGACGCCGGAACACGTCGTGCCCCAGGTCATCGAGGCGATCGTCGCCGCTGTGCCGGGAGGACTACGGCTGCCGATCGCCTACAACACCAGCGGCTACGATAGCCTGGCATCGCTGGCGCTGCTGGACGGCGTGGTGGATATTTACATGCCCGACTTCAAGTTCTGGAATGCGGAAAGCGCTCGCCGGCTGTCCAAGGCCAAGGACTACCCGGAGCGGGCCCGCGAAGCCATCGCAGAGATGCACCGCCAGGTGGGACCGCTGAAGTTCGGACCGGACGGAGTCGCGCGGCGCGGTGTGCTGATCCGACACCTGGTGATGCCGGGCCAGGTTTCCGAGTCGGCCGAGATTTTCCGCTGGCTGGCGCGCGAGGTCTCGCCCGACACCTATGTGAACATCATGGGCCAGTATCGACCAACCTACGAAGTCGGTCGCATCGCGCGCGACGGGGAACCACAGTATGCCGACATCAACCGCCGGCCCACGCCGGAAGAATTGGCCGCCGCCCACCGCGCCGCCCGCGAAGCGGGCTTGTGGAGGTTTGATGAGAGATGAGGATGCGAGATGCGAGATGCGGGATGCGAGATACGGGATACGGGATGCGGGATACGGGATACGGGATGCGAGATGCGGGATGCGGGCTCACGAAAGGTGCCTGCGTCCTTTCTGTTCGAGCTTGCGGATCGCGAACCGCTGCTGCCTACCCTTTGCGGCAGATCACCGACCACCGATCACTGACCACTGACCACCGACCATGCCCATTCAAGAACAGTTCCTCGATGTCATCGACCGCGACGAGGCGGAACGCAGGTTTCGCCGCGTGGTGCGTCTGGCGCCGCTGGGCGATGAAATTGTGCCGTTGGCCGAATCGTTGGGCCGCGTGCTGTCGCGCGACGTCGCCGCCGTGGTCGATGTTCCCTCCTTCGACCGGTCCAATTTCGATGGCTTCGCCATCCGCGCGGCGGATACGTTCGGGGCCACGGAAGAAGTCCCGCGCCGCTTGCGACTGTTGCCCGAAATTATCGCCACGGGCGTCGTTCCGCAGCTGGAAGTTGTCGCCGGCGCCGCGTCGGGCATTGCCACCGGAGGCATGCTGCCGCGCGGCGCGGACGCCGTGGTGATGGTCGAGCACACGGACGAGGAAGGCGACGTGTTGCTCGTGCGCCGCGCGGTGACGCCGGGCGCGGGCGTCTCGTTTGCCGGCACGGACATCGGCGCGGGCGAGACGGTGCTGCGGCGCGGCGACGTGCTGACCAGCCGTGAGACCGGCGTGTTGGCGGCCATCGGCGTGAGCCAGGTCGCCGTCTGGAGGCGGCCGCGAGTCGCCGTCCTTTCGACCGGCGACGAGATCGTCGCTCCGGGCGAGCCGATGCAACTCGGCAAGATTTATGACTCCAACGCCCGCATCATCGCCGATGCGGTCCGCGAGTTGGGCGGAGAGCCGATCGAAATGGGCATCGTGCCTGACGACGTCGATATCCTGCGACAGGCCCTCCGCCGGGCTCTGAGCATCGGTGACGTGGTGCTGCTGTCCGGCGGCACCAGCAAAGGGCAAGGCGACTTGTCGTATCGCGTGGTCAGCGAAGTGACGGATCCGGGCATCGTCGCGCACGGCGTCGCGCTAAAGCCGGGCAAGCCGATCTGCCTGGCCGCCAGCGGCACCAAGCCCGTCGTGGTCCTGCCCGGCTTCCCCACGTCCGCGATCTTTACGTTCCACGAGTTTGTGGCGCCCGTGATTCGAGCCTTGGCGGGCCGGCCGGCTGAAGCGCGGACGGTGGTCCAGGCCCGTCTGGCTGTGAAGATCAACTCGGAGATCGGCCGTACCGAGTACATGCTGGTCGGATTGGTCGAGCGCCCGGGTGCCTCCGCGGGCGACGTCGCGCTGGCAGCGTATCCGATGGGCAAGGGCTCCGGGTCGGTCACCACGTTCAGTTGCGCCGACGGTTTTGTGACCATCGGACGCCACGTCGAGATCGTCGCGGCCGGCAGTATCGTTGACGTGCATCTCTTGGGCCGTGATATGCGATTGGCGGACCTGGTCGTCATCGGCAGCCACTGCATCGGACTGGATTACCTGCTGGGCCGCATGCAGGATCTGAGGTTTCGCACCAAGTTTCTGGCAGTCGGCTCGACAGCGGGCCTGGACGCCGCTCGCCGCGGGGAATGCGATTTGGCGGGCATGCACCTGTTGGACCCGCAAACCGGCCAGTACAACCGCCCCTTCCTGACCGACGACTTGGAGTTGATTCTCGGCTACGGTCGCCTGCAAGGAGTCTTGTTCCGCCGAGGCGACGATCGGTTCGAAGGCCGCGAGGCACGGCAGGCCGTCGCGGCCGCAGCCCAGGACCCCTCCTGCGTCATGGTCAACCGCAACCAGGGCAGCGGCACGCGGATCCTGATCGATCGCCTGTTGTCCGGCTACGCGATTCAGCCCCGCAGCCACAACGCCGTCGCCGCCGCCGTCGCTCAAGGCCGCGCCGATTGGGGCGTCGCGATCCGCCGCGTCGCGGATCAGGCCGATTTGGGCTTCCTTCCCCTGACGCATGAGCAGTACGATTTTGTCGTTCCCAAGTCCCGGACCCAGCGGCCGGCGGTCGTCGCGTTCCGGCGGCTGCTGGAAGAAGCGGAAGTGAGACAGAGCCTCAAGGAGTTGGGTTTGGAAGCACAGACAGATTAGCGCGTACACCGGGCTCAGGCCACGACATTCGAGGAGCAACTGATGGATCCATCTCTGACTGCAACCTACGACCAATTGTGTGCCTTCGTCCGTCAAACAGCGATGATCGAATCGATTCAGGAGTTGTTGGGGTGGGACGAGCGGACGATGATGCCGGCGGGGGCGGGACCGTACCGTGCCGAGCAGATCACGTATCTGTCCGGCCTGGTACACAGCCGGCGCACCGATCCGCAGATCGGCGCGTGGCTCGGCGAGTTGGCCGACAGTCCTTTGGCCTCCGACCCGCACAGCCCATCGGGTACGACCATTCGAGAAGTGCGGCGGGACTACGAGAAACGTTGCAAGCTGCCGCGGAGTCTGGTGGAAGAGCTGACTCGGGCCTGCGTCTTGGGCCAGCAGGCCTGGACCGAGGCTCGCAGGAACGACGATTTTGCGTCTTTCCTGCCGCACGTCGAGCAAATCTACCGACTGAAACGTCAGCAGGCGGAAGCCCAGGGCTATGCAGACGAGCCCTACGACGCGTTGCTGGACGACTTCGAACCGCAGGCCCGCACGGCCGAGGTGGCCGGCGTGCTGGCGGGAGTGCGCGAGCAACTGACTCCGCTGGTGGCCGCGCTGGCCGGCAGCGGCAAGAAGCCGAATCGCGAGATCCTTCGACGCCGCTATCCCGTGGCGGCCCAGGAGGCGTTCGGCAGGCAGGCGGCGACGGCCATCGGGTTCGACTTCCAGCGCGGGCGGCTGGACGTGACCCATCATCCGTTCTGCGCCGGCATGGGCCCGCACGATTGCCGGATCACGACGCGGTATGACGAGCACTTTTTCCCGAGCGCCTTTTTTGGAATCCTGCACGAAGCGGGACACGGCATCTACGATCAGGGCCTGCCGACCGAGTTCTACGGCCTGCCGCCAGGCACGTTCGTGTCGCTGGGGATTCACGAGTCGCAGTCGCGATTATGGGAAAACGCCGTGGGCCGCAGCCACGCCTTCTGGCGGCATTTCTTTCCCCTGGCGCAACAGCAGTTCCCCGATGCGCTGGCCGACGTGTCGCTGGACGATTTCCACTTCGCCGTGAACGACGTGCGGCCGAGCTTGATCCGTGTGGAAGCGGACGAAGCGACGTACAACTTGCACATCATCATCCGCTTCGAACTGGAGCGGGCGTTGCTGAGCGGCGAGCTGGCCGCGGCCGACCTGCCCGGCGCGTGGCGCGAAAAGTACCGCGGCTACTTGGGCATCGAACCGCCGAACGATGCCGACGGAGTGCTGCAGGACATCCACTGGAGTGCCGGCCTGGTCGGCTATTTTCCAACGTACACCCTGGGCAACCTGTATGCCGCCCAGTTCTTCCAGCAGGCCGACGCGGACTTGGGCGGCGTCGAGCCACTGGTGGCCCGCGGCGAATTCGCGCCGCTTTGGCAATGGCTGCGGGACCGTATCCACGCTCGCGGTCAGTGCTTCACGGCCTCCCAGTTGGTCACCGGCGTCACTGGCCGACCCCTGTCGCCCCAGCCGCTGCTGGACCAACTGCGGCGCAAGTTTGAACCGCTGTACGGGATTGGTTAAGGGTTCGTTTCAGGTTTCAGGTCCGATATCTGGGATTTCAGATTTGCGATTTCAGACTTCTAATTTGGGATTTGGGATTTGGGATTTCAGATTTGCGATTTCGGATTTACGATTTGACATCTGGCATCTGAGACCTGAGATCTGAGACCTGAGATCTGAGACCTGAGATCTCAGACCTGAGATCTGAGATCTGAGATCTGAGATCTGAGATCTGAGATTTGAGATCTGAGATTTGAGATCTGAGATCTGAGATTTGAGATCTGAGATTTGAGATCTCAGATTTGAGATTGAATTGCGGCCGTTGCCGCGCTGGGAGATTGTCTCACATGACTTCGATCCTCGTTCGCCGATTTTGGATTCCGTTGGTTTTTGCGGGCCTGCTCGCGTTGTTCGTTTGCGTCAGCATAAGCCGCGCCGGCGATTGGCCGCAGTGGGGCGGGCACGCCGAGCGGAACATGGTGTCTGACGAAACCGGCTTGCCGGAGTCGTTTTCGCGCGGCACGCGGGAACGCGCGGGCGGGATCGATCCGGAGTCGGCGAAGAACGTCAAATGGGTCGTCAAGCTCGGCTCGGCCACCTACGGCAATCCGACCATCGCCAACGGTCGCGTGTACGTGGGGACCGACGATATGAACCTGGCGGGCGACGAGCGGCTGAAACGGACTCGCGGCGGACTGGTTCAGTGCTTCGACGAGGCGACCGGTAAGCTGCTCTGGCGGCTGGCCGTGCCGCAACGGACCAAGGTGCCCCGCGGACTGCTGTACGGCCACCAGCACCTGGGCGTCTGTTCGTCGCCTACTGTCGAGGGCGACCGGGTGTACGTTGTGACCTGTGCGTGCGAAGTCCTTTGTCTGGACGCCGGCGGACTGGAGGACGGCAACGACGGGCCGTTCATGGACGAGGGGCAGTACCTTGCCGGGTCAGACGCGCCCGCCGTCAAGTTGGACCCGGCGGATGCGGACATCATTTGGCGCTGCGACTTGATCGACGACCTCGGCATCCGCCCCCACGATACGGCCAGCTGTTCGGTGCTGATTCACGGCTCGCTCGCCTACCTGTCGACCTCCAACGGCGTGGATCCGGCGCACGACAAAGTGCTGGCTCCGAAGGCGCCCGCGTTTGCCGCGTTGGACAAGAACACGGGCCGCCTAGCGGCCTATGAAGACGTCGGCCTCAGTTCTCGCCTGTACCACTGCCAGTGGTGCTCGCCAGCGCTGGGGCGCGTCGGGGACGCGACGCAGGTGATCGTCGGCGGCGGCGACGGCGTGTGTTACGCTTTCGAGGCCGTCGAGGGCCTGCCCAAAGAGCCGGTGCCGCTGAAAAAGCTCTGGTCCTACGACTGCAATCCGCCCGAGTACAAGTACCGCGACGGCAAGCCGATTCCGTACTATGCGGGGGACAAACGCAAGAAAGACAGCCCGAATAAGAACGACGGCACGTACATCGGACCCAGCCAACTGATCGGCACTCCGGTGTGCCACGAGGGCCGCGTCTTTATCGCCCTGGGCCAAGACCCGGCGCACGGACGCGGCAAGGGGATGTTGCACTGCATCGACGCGACGAAGCGGGGCGACATCACCACCAGCGGCAAAATCTGGAGCTACGACGGTCTGGACCGCACGATTGCCACGGCCGCCGTCGCCGGCGGCCTGGTCTACATCGTGGACATCGCCGGCCGGTTGCACTGTCTGGATGCCGGCACCGGCACGTGCCAATGGGTCCACGAGACCAAAGCCGAAACCTGGGGCGGCCCGCTGGTGGCGGACGGCAAGCTGTACTTCGACAGCCAAAAGATGTTCTACGTGATGGCCGCCGGCCGCGAGCCGAAACTGCTGAGCGAGATCAAGCTCGGCAACCCCATGTACACCACGCCCGTCGTGGCCAACGGCGTGCTGTACGTCGCGTCGCAACACTACATGTGGGCGGTGGAGAACAAGGCGGGGGAGTGAAGTCGCCGAACCGCGAGGCACGGGCCACCGCGTCAGGCGGGGCCCTGCGCCGGTCTCCGCTACGGCGCCGTGCTGGTGGCTTTGGCCGTGGGGAAGTTGGCGGGGATCGGCGTCATGCACTGGCCCGTCGCCGCCCACTCGCAAGCGCGGCAGAGCACCGTTTGGAAACCCACACATTCCATGCTGCCCAACTGGCCGACGTGGCCCATCAGGTTCGTAACGGCCCTGCCTTTGCCGTACGGGATCCACCACACGATGGGCTCGTTCTTGCCCGTGCCGCCGCGCCCCGGCGCGGGATCGGAGAAGGCGGTCAACAGGATATGCACGTTTTCCGCCGGCCCGCGCTGGCCGTGGTACAGTTCGTCATGCTTGTGCATCCACGTGACCGGCATGCCGCGGGTGATCGGGTGCTCGGTGTCCCGCACGGTCATCACCCAGTCGTACTGGCCGCCATGTCCCATGCCGCGGCCTTGGCCCGGTTCCTCCCGGACCAGCTTGCCGTCGTCGTCCACATACAGGCTGGCGCCATCATCGCGGCCCCGCCACAGCAGGCCGACCATCTGTTCGAATTCCTTCCAGCCGCCGAAGGAGTTGTTCGCCGCGTGGATCACGACCACGCCGCCGCCGTCACGCACGTAGTTGACGAAGTCTTCTTTTGCGCGCTGTGGCCACATCTGGCCGTTGTAGTCCAGCACGACGCAAGCAAAGTCGGCGAACTTGGGTTGCCACGCATCCCAATCCGCTGGCGTGGCGTCTCTTCCCGGCGCGTTGCCGACGGTCGCTTGGAAGCGGCCTGAGCGGTTCAGGACTTTTTCCATGTAGGGCGTGGATCGAGCCCAATCATGGTTGTTCTGCCCGCCGATGATCAGCACCTTCAGCGGCGTTTCGGCCGCCTGGGCCACCTGGAACAGGGCCAGCGTCGCGACGGACAAAACGAGGAGAAAAGACCGACGTCGTTGCATGACAGCTAACCTTCCTTTCTGTTGGAAAACGGTGTTGATTTTCAGAAGTCCGGTCACCTGCCTCCGCCGGTCCCGGAGTTTGGCGCCGCCCGTGCCTCCCAGGCGGCGCTTTGCTCCTGGAGGATGGGCTGCAATTCATCGACGAAGTCTCGAACGTCCTTGAACTGGCGATACACGCTGGCAAAGCGGACATAGGCGACCTGGTCAAGCTTCCGCAGGTGCTCCATCACCATCTCGCCCACGGTATGGCTGTCCACTTCCACGTCGAACCGGTCGGTGACCCCGTGCTCCACCGCGTTGACCACCATCATGATCTGCTCGTCGCTCACCGGGCGCTTCCAGCACGCCTTCTCCAGGCCACGGCGGATCTTGTCTCTCTCGAAAGGCTCCCGCACGCCGTCTTTCTTGACGACCTTCAGCGTCGTCGGCTCGTAGCGTTCGTAGGTCGTGTATCGCCGCAGGCATTTCGCGCACTCCCGGCGGCGGCGGATCGCCGATCCGTCTTCACTGGGCCGCGTGTCGATCACTCGATCATAGTCGACTTGGCAGTAAGGGCATTTCATGGCGGCCGTCCCTTCTCCGCCGCTCAGCGGCGCGTGGCCTGAAGTATAAGCAACTTGCAGGGCGGCAGGCTAGTAGTTCCCGGTCTTGATTCCCTCGCTTGATTGCTCGGAGACGGCTCAGTGAAGGAAACGCCAAGAGCGATAGCGCGCTTGTGATCGACCGTAAGCCTGATTGTGGCCTGACCACGATGACCATCGTGTTGGCCACTCTCCGCCTGGCTACACCGTCGCCAGTTGCACGCGGGCGCCGTCCAGACGCGCGGCCAGCAGTTGGGTGACGGAGATCAGCATGCGGTAGCCCAGGTCGTGGTTCTTCTCGCACAACTCACGCAACTTTGCGCCGTTGATCGAGATCAGCTTGCAGGGCTTGCGGGTGACGCCGGTGGCCGTGCAGCGATGGGGCTCGACCAGCGTCGACCAGACGACGATGTCCCCGGCCACGAGCGTGTCGATGGTCCGTTGTTCGCCGTTGCCAAGCGTGTACTTGATATCGACCTCGCCGTCCACCAGGATGTACATCGTATCGGCCCGGTCGCCTTCGCTGAACAACGTTCTGCCTGCCTCGGCGGTCACCTCGTCGGAGATCATCGCGGCTTCTTTCAAAGCCTCCTCGCTGATGCAGCAAAAGAACGGATAACGCCGCAGTTGTTCGGGGGAAATCATGGTTTCTGTCCTTCCAGCATGGAGTCGAGTTGTTGGAGCACTTCCTGGACCGCGTGGGGAATCGCCGCCGTCACCGCCGGCGTACACTCATCGCTAAAGTTGATTAGATCGTCGGCCTCGATTCCGATCAAGCGGACATCTTCGTCCGCCGGCAAGTGAACGCCAGCACGGCGGCCGAATGCCAAAGCCGTCGGCAAGTTCACGTCGTGGGCCGAAGCGCTTTTCTGCGTGGGCACGGACGCCGTCGTCAGGTGGTGAATCGTGCCGGGCGGCGCGCCGGTGCGGATGGCGTCGATCACGATCGCCCGATCGTAGCCGATCATCCGTTCCATCAGCCGCAGTCCGCCCCAGTAGTCCTCCGTCACGTCCACGTCCGGCCGCCCGGTCAGGAGCGACCTAAGTTCCGCCGCGACGCGCAGGCCCACGCTGTCGTCGGCCACAATCGGGTTGCCCAGGCCGATGATTAAGGTTTTGCCCGTCGCCGGATATTTCGATGGCACAGCCAGCTAGCCCATGTACTGCGTGAGCCGGTCGAGGACGTTGCCTTGCGGATCGCGCAAGCGGACCTCCAGCGGCATCTGGCCGGGCAGGCTGTGCGTGGCGCAGCCGAAACAGGGGTCGTAGGCCCGGAAGGCCATCTCGACCATGTTCAACAGCCCCTCGGTCACCTTGCCCTTCTTGATCAGGCCCTGAGCCGCCTTCTTGACCGACATGCAGATCGGGGCATTGTTGTTGGTCGTGCCGACGATCAGGTTGACCTTCTTCACGATGCCCCGTTCGTCGGTGACGTAGTGGTGGGTGAGCGTACCGCGCGGCGCCTCGACGCAGCCCACGCCCTCGGTCGGCGTTTCGGTCGGCAGCACCCGGTAATCTTTGCTGGTCACCTCCGGATCGGTCGCAAGCCGCACCCAGTTCTCGGTGGCGTAGAGGATCTCGATCAGCCGGGCCCAGTGCGTGGCCAGCGTGGGTTGTACCGGTTTGCCGCCCAGCGTGTCGTAGAACCGCTGGTACTCGGCGTTGGCCAACGGCGTGGCCATGCCGTCGGCCGCGTTCAACCGCGACAGCGGCGTGGCGCGGTAGACGCCCGATTCGACTCCGTCGACGAAGCCCTTCCAGCCGACTTTCTTCAAGTAGGGGAACTTCAAGTACGACCACGGCTCGACGCGTTCCGCGACATAATCCCGGTAGTCCTTGGCGTCGTACTTGAACCGCTCCTTGCCGTCCGGCCCGACGACGCGGATCTTGCCGTCGTAGAAGTTGACGTGGTTGTTGGCGTCCACGGTGCCCATGTTGTAGACCTGGTGAGTGTACGCATCGCTCTTGATCAGTTCGACGTACTCCGTGTTCTTCAGCACCACGTCGGCGAACAGCTGCAGCGAGAACTTGGCGAACTCGATCGCGTCGCGGCCCAATTGCTCGATTTCCTTCCGCTGCTCTTCGTTGATCCCGCGGCTCACGCCGCCCGGAACGCCCCAGTTCGGGTGGATGGCCCGGCCGCCCATCATTTTGATGATGGCGTGGCCGTCGCGGCGCATCTTGAGCACTTTGCCGGCGATTTCCATGCCGACTTTGTTGATCACGCCCAGGATGTTCCGTTCGGCCTTGGGAGCGGTGGGGCCGACCACGAAGTCCGGGCCGCCCAGGGCGTAGAAGTGGGTTGTGTGGTCCGTGGCGCAGAACACGCTGTAGAGCAACTCGCGGAGCTTCTTGGCCGCGGGCGGCGGATCGACGCGGAACACGGCGTCCAGCGCCTTGGTCCCCGCCATGTGGTGCGCTTCGGGGCACACGCCGCAGATGCGCTGGGTCAGGTTCGGCAGGTCTTCGACCTGGCGGCCTTCGCAAAATTTCTCGAAGCCGCGCAGTTCGGGGATCTGCAGATAGCAGTTGGCCACGTCTCCCTGGTCGTCCAGGAAGATGTCGATCTTGCCGTGACCTTCCAATCGCGTGATCGGATCGATGGAAATGCGTTTCATGATCTGGTCCTTACGCCCATCACTTGAAGTCTGAATGTCTTCTTTTTCGTTTAACCGCGACCGGGTACCCGTCGCCGGGTGTGGGAGCGCGTGGGTTGGTCCGGACATCCGCGACGCGCTCCCCGCTGGGTCGCGGTTAAACGACTCGTCTTAGCTCGCCGCCACCCGCTTGCTCCGCCGCAACTGGCTGCCGGCCAGGCTGAACCGGTAGAACGTACCGACCGGATCTGGGATACCTTTCTGGATGATCTCTTCGATTTCCCTGGGATCTTGAGAATCGATCACGGACGCCAGCGCGCTGAACAACCGCGCCCCGTAGTCCTCGACGTCGTCGTTGGGGCCGTAGCAGCCGATGCAGGGCGAGTTGACCTGCGGGCACAGGGCGCCGCAACCGCCTCGCGTGGCGATGCCGCAGCAGAGGATGCCCTGTTCCAGCAGGCACGTTGTTTCGTCGGGGATCACTTCCCAGGTCCGCTTGAATTCTTTGATCTTCTTCTCGCTGCGCGTCCGCGGGCAGGAGTCGCAGACCGTCGTGTTGGCGCCGATGACCGTGCCCGGCGGCGGCAGTTTGCCGCCTATGACCGCTTGCAGCGCCTCCCAGATTTTCGGCGATTCCGGCGGGCAGCCCGGCAGGTAGTAATCGACCTTGACGGTCTGATCCAACGTCCTGAGAGTCTCGTAGAACAGGGGCAGGTGCAGCGCGCCTTCCGGAACCGGGGTCTTGGTTTGGGGCCGCACCCGGTCCGGGTTCTCCGTCGAGAAGCTCTCTTGATACGCATTGTCGAAGATCGCTTGGCGGCTGTGCAGGTTGCCCAATCCGGGGATGCAGCCTTCGGTGGCACAGGAGCCGAAGGCCACCAGGACTTTGGATTTCTTGCGCAGCAGCTGCGCCATGTACTCGTTTTCGCTGGTGCGGATTCCGCCGTTGAACAGGCAGACGTCGATTTCGCCGTCCGCCATCTTCTCGACGTCCGACACCTTGCCGTCGGCGATGCAGGGGCAGAAGACGATGTCGAACGCCTTGGCGAGTTCCAGGATCTTGTCGTCGATGCCCAGGATCGAGATCTCGCAGCCGCCGCAGGACGCCGCCCAGTAGATGGCCAGCTTGCCCTTGCCGTTTGTCCCACTCATACCGGTACCTCCATCGCCTCTTGATGTTCGTGAACGATGTCTTCCAGGGCCTTCAGCCGCTGGCCGTTCTCTTCCCAGTTCTGGGACCAGCCCAGCGGTCCCAACTGCTTGATCTCGGCCACCATCTTGTCGATGGCGTCGGCCAACTGCTGGCCTTCGGCTGCGGAGGCCCAGACCAACTGGACGCGCTGGTCTTCCACGCCCATCGCCCGCAGGGTGTGCCGCAGCATGTGGAACCGCCGCATGGCCTTGTAGTTCTGCTCGATGTAATGGCACTCGCCGGGATGGCAGCCGGCGATCAGCACGCCGTCCGCGCCCAGCGAGAGGGCCTTCATGATGAACGTCGGATCCACGCGGCCGCTGCACATCACGCGGATCGTGCGGACGTTCGGGGCGTGCGTGATGCGGGCCGAACCGGCGAGGTCCGCCGCCCGGTACGAGCACCAGTTGCAGAAGAAACCGACGATCTTCGGTTCAAAGTTGGGGTCCACGTTACTCATCGATCATGATCCTCCGTTGCGCGGCGTGATCAC